>Ga0102953_1002678_pt1 | contig 10348 bp, 8 predicted proteins | sample SalPon2A_C_D2_MG_FD_78509 | JGI IMG/M metagenome (GOLD analysis project Ga0102953, IMG submission 78509) | Soil microbial communities from South San Francisco under conditions of wetland restoration - Salt Pond MetaG R2A_C_D2_MG | ecosystem: Environmental > Terrestrial > Soil > Wetlands | place... | reverse complement strand
TCATCTTCTGGCGCGCGGCAAATTCGCCGCGTTTCGCCGCCCGGGCCAGCTCGAGCTCCTCGGCCGGCGACAAGATCGGCCGGGCGCCGATCTCGTGCAGGTAGATCTGCGTGACGTCGAAAAGGAGGTCGTCGCTTGCGGCCTCGCGCCTCTCCTCGGGCGCTCCCTCGTCCCGTTCTCCGTTCATCGCCTGCGTCAGGACGCTGGCCGGTCCCCCGGCAGATATTTCAGCGGGTCAACGGGCTTGCCCGACTTGCGGATCTCGAAGTGCAGCTTGGGTTTGTCAGAGTCGGTGTCGCCGAGGATTGCGATGCGCTCGCCGCGCTTCACGCTCTGACCCTCCTTCACCAGGATCTGGCTGTTGTGGGCGTACACGCTGTTGAAGCCGCCGTCATGCTTGATGACGATCAGCTTGCCGTAGCCGCGGATGCCCGTGCCGGTGTACATGACGCGACCGGGGGCCGCCGCAAAGACCGGATCGCCGATCTTGCCGCCGATGTCCACGCCCTTGTTGCTTGCCTCGGAAAATCCCGCCACCAGCTTGCCTTTGGCCGGCCAGATGAAGGCGACACCGCCTGCGCCGGCCGGCGGCTTGGCGCTGGCCGCCGCTTGCGGCTGCGGCGCGGTCGAGACCGGCCGCGCGGCCGGCACGGGCGCGGCCTGGCTGCCCTTGCTCATCAGCGCGAGGTTGTCCTTCGAATACGGCAGCCGCAGCGCCTTGGGCTCGGTCTTGGTGCTGCCGTCGCCGCCGCCCTGCCGCGCGACGGAGGAGGCGCCAAGCGGGCGCGATTCCACCTGCCCCGAGCCGCGCGCGGCGCCGACGGTGACCACCGCTTCGCCGCGCGGCTCGGGCGCCGCCGTGAGCAGCGTCTGGCCGACGCTGATCTTGGTCGGGTCGTCGAGCTTGTTCCATCGCGCGAGATCGCGGTAGTCGACGCCCTGCTCCAGCGCGATGCTGTAGAGGGTGTCGCCGGGCCGCACCACATAGGTACCGGTGCCGGTTCGCGCACCCGGGATCGGCGCCAGCTGCGCCACCGGCAACTGGGGTGGGGGCGCGGCCATCGGCGCTCGATCGACAACCGGCGCGCCCGTCGGCTGGCTCCCGCAACCCGCGGCCAGGAGCGCGGCGGTCGCGGCGGCGAGTAAAGTTCGGTCGCTCAATTTCATCATGCCTTTCCCATCTCCAGCGGCACGAACCGCACCGGCTCGAGTTCGCTTTCGGTAAAGCCGCGCGCGCCGCGCTCGATCAGCGACAGGCGTTGCGCGTCTCGCCCCGCAGCGGGGCTCTTCAGCGGAAGTATCATTCTGCCACCCATGGCGAGCTGTCGTAAGAGGCCCTCCGGCACCTGGGTCGCGGCGGCAGCGACGATGATCGAGTCGAAGGGTGCGGCCTTGGCCAGGCCCTCGTTGCCGTCGCCATGCGCCAGCCTCAGGTTGGAGAGTTTCAGCCCGAGAAGGTTCGCGCGGGCGCGCTCGAGCAGGCCGCGGATGCGCTCGATCGAGTACACCTCGTGCGCAAGCTGGGCCAGGACTGCGGCCTGATAACCGCAACCGGTACCCACCTCGAGCACCTTGCCGAGCTTGCGCGGCCTGTCCGCCAGAAGCGCCTCGATCATGCGCGCGACCACGTATGGCTGCGAGATCGTTTGCGAGAATCCGATCGGCAGCGCGGTGTCCTCGTAGGCCCGGCTCGCGAGCGCTTCTTCGACGAACACGTGGCGCGGCACCGCCCCCATCGCGGCGAGCACCCGCTCGTCGCGGACGCCCTTTTCCCGCAGTCGCTCCACCATGCGCACTCTGGTGCGCTGGGAGGTCATGCCGATGCCGGGAATATTCTTCGGGTTGCGCGCGTTCACTTCGCGAGCCAATCGCGCACCATGGCGAGCTGGCCATGGTAGGTAAGATCCACCTGCAGAGGCGTGACCGAGACATGGTCGCTCTCGACCGCATGGAAATCGGTTCCGGGCCCGGAGTCGGCGGCCCCGCCGGCGGCGCCGATCCAGTAGCCGACGTCGCCCCGCGGGGTATCGATTTTCACCACCGGCTCGGCCTTGTGCCGCCGGCCGAGCCGCGTCACCTGGGTGCCGCGCACCGCCGCGTGCGGGACGTCGGGCACGTTGACGTTGAGCAGCACCGGCTGCGGCACCGGGGAGCGCCTGAAGCGCTCGGCCATACCCACCGCGACCTCGGCCGCGGTCGCGTGATGCCTGCCGGCCTTGCCGACCAGCGACACCGCCAGCGACGGAATGCCGAGCAGAAAACCCTCCATCGCGGCGGCGACCGTTCCGGAATAGATCGTGTCGTCGCCCATGTTGGCGCCCAGGTTTATCCCCGAGACCACCATATCGGGCAGAAAGTCGAGCAACCCGGTTACCGCCAGGTGCACACAGTCGGTAGGCGTTCCGTTCACGAAATAGAAGCCGTTCGCCGCTGTGCGCACGCTCAGCGGCCGGTCGAGGGTGAGCGAATTCGACGCGCCGGAGCGGTCGCGCTCGGGCGCCACCACCGTGACCTCGCCTATCGAGCGCAATGCCTCGGCCAGCGCCGTGATCCCGGGAGAGAAGTAGCCGTCGTCGTTGGAGATGAGGATGCGCATCGCGGAACCCTCGGATTCTAGCCGACGCGCCGGCTTCCGGCCGGATCGTGTCGCGCCGATCTATACTTCAGGCTCGGAGGTGCGATCTCGATGCTTGCCGTGAAGCCGTGCCTGCTGGCGCCCGCATTGCTGGTCCTGGCAGTCGGTTGCGCGTCGTACCCGCCGGCCCCGGCGCCGGTGGCGAGCGTGTCGGCGCCCCGCCTCGACGGCACCGAGCGCTGGGTGTACGAGCAGATCAATCCTTATAACAACCTGCGCGTTCGCACGCTGACCGATAGCGTCGAGGCGGCTGCGGGCGGAGGCTATACGGTCGTGCGCCGCAGCGACCGCCCCGGCGATCCGACCGAGGCGCAGTCCGGGCCGCGGCCCTGGAGCATCGCGGTGGAGAGGACCGGCGCGACGCAATACAGCTATTCCCCCGCGCTCACCGTGATTCCGTTCCCGATCGCGCCCGGCACGCACTGGCTCGAAACCCTCACCGCGACCGACTGGCAGGGCCAGACGCGCCGGCAGCAGACCTGGGGTCGGGCGCTCGGCTGGGAGCGCGTCAGCACCCCGGCGGGCGAATTCGTTGCGCTGAGGATCGAACGCAACCGGAACCTGGGCGACAATGACGTGTTCTGGCATGACACGTACAGTCACGAAACCATATGGTACGTGCCGGCAGTGAAGCGCTGGGTGCGTCTGGAGTGGCGCAACAGGCGCCAGGGGATGGGAGTCAATCCGATCATCGAGCACGACGCGATCGTCTGGCAGCTGACCAGGTTCCACTAGGCGGAGCCCGCCTGCTGCAGCAACAGGCGGCCAAACTCGTCCGCCGGTATGGGCCTGCTAAAGTAGTACCCCTGCGCCTCGTCGCATCCGCGGGCGCGCAGGAAGTCTGCCTGGTCTTCGTTCTCGACCCCCTCCGCGATTACCTTGAGGCCGAGGCTGTGTGCCATGACAATGACCGCCTGCGTAATCGCGACATCCTCGCCGTCCAGCGGCAGGTCCCTCACGAACGAGCGGTCAATCTTGAGGCTGTCTATCGGGAAGCGCTTCAGGTAGCTGAGCGACGAATAGCCGGTGCCAAAATCATCAATTGCAACACTTACTCCGGTGGTTCTCAGCTTGCTCAGCAGTCTCGCGGCGCGCTGCGGATCCCGCATCACCATGCTTTCAGTGACCTCGAGCTCAAGCGCCGTCGAATCCACACCGGCTTCGCTCAACATCCGTTCCACATCCTGCAACATGCCTTCATGAGCAAACTGGCGCGGTGACAGGTTTACCGCGATTCGCATCGGTGGCAATCCTTGATCCCGCCAGGACCTGCTCTGAGCACAGGCGGTCCTGAGCACCCATTCGCCAATCGGGACAATCAGCCCCGTTTCCTCCGCTACTGGAATGAAGTCCGCTGGCGGGAGCAGCCCGCTGACTGGATGCTGCCAGCGCAGCAACGCCTCCACGCCGACGATGCGTTGGCTGGCGAGATTGACCTTGGGCTGATAATGCAGGACGAACTCGTTCTGCTCGAGGGCGCGGCGTAAGGCGGATTCCAGCGCCAGACGCTCCAGCGTGTGAACGTTCATCTGTGTCGAATAGAACTGATAGTTGTTCCTGCCCTGTTCCTTCGCGCGGTACATTGCGATATCCGCGTTCTTCAGCAAGCCCTGCAGATCCTCGCTGTCGGCAGGAAAAGTGCTGATGCCAACGCTCGCCGTGAGCTGAAAGTCATGCCCGTTGATGGTGAATGGAGTGGCGACGGCAGCGAGGAGTCTCTGCGCCACCACGGCGCTATGCATCGGCTTTGGCGTCGCCTCGAGAAGCACCACAAACTCGTCCCCGCCCAGACGGGCGACGATATCGCTCTCGCGCAGACAGCCCTGCAAGCGGGCCGCAACCTCCCTGAGCACGCTGTCCCCGGCATCGTGACCGAGCGTGTCGTTTATGTTCTTGAAGCGGTCGATGTCGAGGAACAGGATCGCCAGCGACCAGTGGTTCCGTCGCGCTTGCGCGAGCGCGTGGTCGAGGCGCTGGCTGAACATGCTGCGGTTGGTCAACCCAGTGAGTTCGTCGTATTGGGCGAGATGATGAATGCGGTCCTCGGCCTGCCTGCGCGCCATGAACAGGCCGATCTGACTGCCGATAGCGACCGTCGTCCGCAATAGCGCCTCGTCGGGCGGACGGCCCGCGCGGCTGAAGAACTCCATGACGCCGAGGGTGTCGCTGCGCGATCGGATCGGAAAGGCAAAAGCCCCGTGCAACCCCGCTCGTGCCGCGAGCGAGGCTCGGCGGAATCCGGCGTCCTTCGTAACATCATCGATCCACACCGGTTCGCCGCTGCTCCAGACCCGCATAAACAGTACGCCTTGCTGGTGCAGCGGATGCCTGAGCTCGCGATTGCTCGCCATGAATTCCTCGATTTCAGCGCTCGGGACACTCCAAGTCCCGGCGCATACCATTACCTGGTCGCGCCGATCCGCGCCCCAATAGGCGCCGCAGTCGCAACCCAGGGCCTCGCCAATGACCTGCACGACGCTCGGAATAACGTCGGTCGATTGATCGGCATCGGACAACAAACGGGCCACCGCGTGTTCCAATGCCAGCCGCAACTCCGCTTGTTTGCGCTCGGTGATATCGACGATAGTCCCGATCAATCCGGCAGTTCGGCCATCGTGGCCGGCAAACGTCGCCTTGTAGTAGATCGTGTTACGAACTTGCCCGTCGGGGGTCGTGATCGACGTCTCATAGACCTTGGTTCCGGGGCGGCTCCACAACGCCTGATCGTCCGCGTCAAGTCGCCGCCCCGTGTCCGGGTCGCCCGGATAGAGGTCGTGCACGGTCTTGCCTAGGAAATCCCGGCGCGACATGCCGAAGTAGGCTTCCCATGCCTTGTTGACGCCGAGATAGCGCCCGTCGGTACCCTTGAAATAGATCGGGTTGGGCAGCACCTCGATCAGTTCCTGCGTCCTGCGCTGCTCCTCGCTGAGCTTGGTCTGGCTCTCCAACAAATCGGCAGTCATCCGCGCCGCCAGCCGATTCGCCCGCTGCCGGGAGCCGGCCAGCGAGCGGATCAAACCGCTCAACAGCAGGCTGACCACCAGCCCTGCGCTCAACGCGGCCCAGGGCAACACGCGATCGGTGGCCCCCAGAAAGTATCGCCGCGGCGCGCTGAGCTTCAGTTCCCAGCGGCGTTGGCCGATATGGACGTAAAGTGAACTGTGAAAGGCCGGGCCCCGAAACGGGCGTAGAGCCGCGTCCGAATACAACTCGATCGGGGTCGATTTCGGCTCGCTGTCGACGAAACCGGTATCGAGGATGCTCAATGCGAAAGTCTGGCGGGCTGCGCCGGACAGCATGTACTGCGCCAATTCGCGCACCACAAACGTCACGTTCGCCAGGCCGACAAAGGCCTCGCGGCGTCGCGCGACATCGGCCGCAAATGCATCCTTGCGGTACAACGCCAGCCGCAGGATGACACCGACCTCGGCGCGCGTCGGATCGCCTGCCAGGACAAGACGCCCCGTCACGGTCGGCATGCCCGTGTCCCGTGCGCGCGCGATCAGAGCCATGCGTTTATCGTCCGAGGCCAGGTCGAAACCCAGCGCTGATTTGGCAACGTGCAACGGCTCGACATATTCGAGCACCAGGTATTCGGGACGCGCCCCGGCCGGCCTGATTGCGACGCTCCCGTACCCACGCCGGATAAGATCCGGATCGGCGCCCAACCGCCTTTCATATTCTGCTTTCGCGGACGCGGGCACGCGACGGGCATAGGCGATTGAGCGTACGCCGGGGTAGCGCACGGGCAGATCGAGGCTGTAAACGTAGTCATCGAAAGCCGCGCGGCTGACCCAGGGATCGGCCTGAAACAAGCCTTGCACGCCGTACAGCAGATCGACGTAGCTGCGTATGCGCGTTTGAGCGGTTGCCGCCACAGCGATCGCGGCGGATTGGAACTTGAGCCGCGCTTCGCGCTCGACCGTGGACCGAGCGAAGAACCACGCGGCGGTGGAAAGGACAATTCCGATCGTCAGCGTGATCCATACCGCGGACCGGCCACCTGCCCATTGCAGTCTGGAATGCGATGACGGTGTAACGAGCCCCCCTCCTGCCTCACCTGTCATGTAATGCGCCAAATTGCGTACGCTTCAGCACAGGCGTCACGGACGCCCGAGTGCTGCGCCCATGACCAGTGGATAGCAGCCTATGCCGATCATACGCGAAGTGGATATTCGCATTGAGCGATGGGAAGACCCATCTGCCCGCCCGACGCCGCGTGCCTACAGCGAGTCTCGGCGCCTTGGTGGGCGCACGCTACGGAAGCGCCGCCGGAAATGAAAAGGCCTCCTGACGGAGGCCCTTGAATTCTCTGGTCGGGGCGGTGAGATTTGAACTCACGACCACCTGCACCCCATGCAGGTACGCTACCAGGCTGCGCTACGCCCCGAAGGCGCGGATTATATCAGCCGGGCTCAGGCCCTCAGGCCGTCGAGAATCTCGCGCAGCTCGCGCTTGATCGCGGCGAGGTCGAGCTCGCCGCCAGCGCCGCCGCGCGCGGCCGACTCGGCGCGCTCGTCGGGCGCGAGGCCGTTGTCGAGGCGATTGCGCGCGCCGCTGATGGTGAAGCCCTCTTCGTAGAGCAGCTCGCGGATGCGGCGGATGAGCAGGACTTCGTGATGCTGGTAGTAGCGCCGGTTGCCGCGGCGCTTGACCGGCTTGAGCTGGGTGAATTCCTGCTCCCAGTAGCGCAGGACGTGCGGCTTCACCCCGCACAGTTCGCTCACTTCACCGATGGTGAAGTAGCGCTTGGCGGGGATCGGCGGCAGATCAGTTTTCTTGCGGTTCGGCTCCATGGCGTGCCTTTTCGACCATGGACTTCAACTTCTGGCTGGCGTGGAAGGTGACGACGCGGCGGGCGCTGATCGGAATCTCCTCGCCCGTCTTCGGGTTGCGTCCGGGGCGTTGCGGCTTGTCGCGCAGCTGGAAATTGCCGAATCCGGAGAGTTTGACGCTCTCGCCGCGCTCCAGCGCGCCCCGGATCTCCTCGAAAAACGCCTCGACCATGTCCTTGGCCTCGCGCTTGTTCAGACCGACCTTTTCGAACAGCAGGTCCGCCAATTCGGCCTTGGTCAGAGTCATTGCCACTGCCCGAACTCCCTCTTGCTGTTTTCTCTTTTAAGAACGCAGGGTTGCCGAGAATTCGCGCGCCAGCAAGGCGACTAGAGCGTCCCGGGCGGAATCCGCCTCGGCATCCGTTAGCGTGCGTTCAGTATCTTGCATAACTACCCGAAAAGCAAGGCTTTTTCTCCCCTTTGGGAGACTCTTGCCCTGGTACAGGTCAAAAATCCGGACTTCCTGCACAATCGCCGGCTTTGCGGCCTCGATGGCATCCAGCAGGGCCTGCGCGGGCAGCGCAGCATCGACCAGCATGGCGACATCGCGCACCACGGGCGGGAACTTGGAGGGCACCCTCGGCCGCGGGATCTCGAGCCGTTGCGCGGCCTCGGCGTCGAGCTCGAACAGCACCGCCGGCTGCGGCAGCTCGTAGTGCCGCTGCCAGCGCGGATGCAGCTCGCCCAGCCAGCCCGCGACGCTGCCGTCCAGCACGATCTGCGCCGAGCGCCCGGGATGGAACGCCGGGTGCGACGCGGCCTCGAAGCGCGCGACGCGCGGCGCCAGCAGCGCCTCGACGTCGGCCTTGAGATCGAAGAAGTCGACCCCTCGCGCGGCTTCGCCCCACTGCTCGTCGACCGCCGGACCATAGGCCGCCGCGCCGACGCGCATCGGCTGGCGTACGCCGGCGACGGACAGCGGCCCGTCGCCGGTCGCGGAGTCGCGCAGGAACACGCGGCCGACTTCGAACACGCGGATGCGGGGCTGCTTGCGGGCATGGTTGTAGCGGACGTTGCCGACCAGCGAGCCGATCAAGGTGGTGCGCATCACCGACAACTGGCTCGCGATCGGATTGAGCAGCCGGATCGGGTTCGCTTCGCCGGCGAAGTCGGTCTCCCACTTCGGCTCGACGAAGCTGAAATTGATAACCTCCTGGTAGTCGCGGGCGGCAAGCCGCTCGCGCAGCGCGTGCAGCGGGCGCCGCGCTTCGGGAAGCGGGCTCATCCTGGCCGCCGCGCGCGGCGGGTGTGCCGGAATGCGCTCGAAACCATGCACCCGCGCAACCTCCTCGATCAGGTCTTCCTCGATCGCGAGGTCGAAGCGATAGCTCGGCGGCGTGACGACGAAAGACTCGCCTTGCCACTCGAACGGCAGCTCGAGCCGCGTGAACACGTCGGCCATCTCCTCGCCGCTGATTGGAATGCCGATCACCTTCTGCGCGCGCGCCACGCGCATGGCAACCGGCTTTCTCTGCGGCAGGCGCGCGACGAGATCGTCGGTCGGGCCCGGCTCGCCGCCGCAGATCTCGAGTATCAGTTGCGTCGCGCGCTCGATGCCGTCGACATTGTTGTCGAAATCGACGCCGCGCTCGAAACGGTGCGAAGCGTCGCTGGCGAAGCCCCAACGGCGCGCGCGGCCCGCGATCGCTTCGGGAGCGAAGAACGCCGACTCGAGGTAGATGTTCCTCGTTTCGGACTCGGCCTTGGTCGAGTCCCCGCCCATGATGCCGGCCAGGCCTATGACGCCCGAATCGTCGGTGATGCACAGCACCGATTCGTCTACCTCGACTTCCTGCTCGTTCAGCAGCAGGACCTTCTCGCCCTTCCTGCCGAAGCGCACGTCGATCGCGCCGTTCAGCTTGTCGAGGTCGTAGACGTGCAGCGGCCGTCCCAGCTCGAGCATGACGTAGTTGGTGACGTCCACCAGCGCCGAGATCGATCGTTGGCCGGCGCGCTCGAGGCGCTGGCGCATCCAGCCCGGGGTCGGAGCCCCCGAGTTCACGCCGCGAATGACCCGTCCGGTGAAGCGGCCGCAACCGTCCGGCGCGGTGATCCGCACCGGATGGCGGGCGTCGTTGCCTGCCGGCACCGGAGCGGTGTCCGGGGCGTGCATCTTGCTGCGCGTGAGCGCGGCCACCTCGCGCGCAACGCCGAGGATCGACAGGCAGTCGGCGCGGTTCGGCGTCAGCTTGATCGTGAATACGTGGTCGTCGAGCTCCAGCAGTTGCCGGACGTCAGCGCCGGGCGCGGCTTCGGCGGGCAGCTCGAGCAGCCCCGAGTGGTCGTCCGACAGCCCGAGCTCGCGCGCCGAGCACAGCATGCCCTGGCTCTGCACGCCGCGCATCGTGGCGAGCTTGATCTCGCCGCCTTCAAGCCGCGCGCCGACCTTCGCCAGCGGCGCGACCATCCCGGCCCGCACATTCGGCGCGCCGCATACGATCGACAGGGTTTGCGCACCCGCGTTCACCTTGCACACGCTCAGCTTGTCGGCGTTGGGGTGACGCGCCACCTCGAGCACGCGCGCCGCCACCACGCCCTCGAACGGCGGCGCCAGCGGCGCGCAGGACTCGACCTCCAGCCCCGACATGGTGAGCAGGTGCGAGAGCTCGTCCGTGGTCAGCGACGGATCGACCAGGCTGCGCAACCAGCTTTCGGGTACGTTCATGGCGCGTCAGGCGAACTGCCTGAGGAATCTCAGGTCGCCGTCGAAGAACAGCCGCAGGTCGTCGATGCCGTAGCGCAGCATCGTCAGGCGCTCGAGCCCGCTGCCGAAAGCGAAGCCGATGTAGCGCTCCGGGTCGAGCCCGAAGTTTCGCACCACGTTGGGATGCACCTGCCCGGAGCCGGAAATTTCCAGCCAGCGGCCTTTCAGCGGGCC
>Ga0102953_1002676_pt1 | contig 10353 bp, 6 predicted proteins | sample SalPon2A_C_D2_MG_FD_78509 | JGI IMG/M metagenome (GOLD analysis project Ga0102953, IMG submission 78509) | Soil microbial communities from South San Francisco under conditions of wetland restoration - Salt Pond MetaG R2A_C_D2_MG | ecosystem: Environmental > Terrestrial > Soil > Wetlands | place... | reverse complement strand
TATCTCGATGATCATCATTAAGGTGTTTTGCAATTAATTTTATTTCACATGAATACTAATTACTGATGAAACATTTTAGAAAAACAATTACAGTGCTTTTCATTGCTGCTTTTTTTGCAGTAAATTATTTTAGTGCTTTTGGCCAGGTGATACAAAATGATGTCTTTTGGAAAGATACGGACGGGAACCCGATCTACACACAAGGCGGGGGTGTGCTAAAAGTTGACAGTACCTATTATTGGTACGGGGTAAGGTATGATGGTGCCGATGATTATTACAACAACCCTGGAGCAGGAAAGAATAGTGGCTACCAATTTAATACGATGACTTGTTATTCTTCTACCGATCTTGCAAATTGGAAGTTTGAAGGGGACTTATTGAGCACTGCTGATGGATTAGGCGGTTGGATTGGCCGTGTTGGTTGCGCGTATAATGCTCCAACCGGTAAATATGTGTTGATTGCCCAAAGGTATCCGGGGCTCATGTTTGCCACCAGCGACACGCCTACAGGCCCTTTTAAAGTGGTAGCCAGTCAGTCGACCATTGATAACGTGGTCAACGACATGACCGGAGACCAATCGGTATTTACCGATGACGACGGCCAGGCCTATCTGGCTTACTGCAACGTGAGTGGAAGGTCTCACCAGTATATTTCGCGACTCCGTCCTTCCGATTATCTTTATGTAGAACCAGCTGAAGAAATTCACAGAGGGAGCGGACGTGAAGGGAACGTCCTGTTTAAGCATAACGGTACCTATTATTTCATTTCATCTGACCTTCATGGCTGGAATACCTCCCAAACATATTGCATCACTGCAAAAAACATTTTGGGGCCTTATTCAAATGAGTTTGTGATTGAAGGTACACAGGATGATTACTCGCATGTGACTCAGAGCGGCCTGGCAGTAACGGTAAATGGCTCATCCGGATCATTTGTTATATTTGGCGGTGACCGTTGGGCCGACTTTGCAGGAAATGGCGTTGGTTACAATCAATGGTGTCCTATTACCTTCGATGGGGATAAACCAATCTTTCATTCACTCAGTCAATGGAACATCAACGCCGCTGGAGGAACATGGTCGGTAGGTAGTGGAAACAATTACGTGTTAAATCCAAATTTTGAGGCCGACCGGGTTTCCACAAACAATTTGACTGGATGGACTAACACCGGCAGTGCAACCAGCAATACCAATGGCAGCCATGAGCCAGGACGCTTTGCTATGTCGCAGTCAGGTTCCTCGCCTTATATAGATGACATGTATCAAAACATTTCACTACCCAACGACACATTCAGGCTTACTGCATGGGTTAAGAGCAGCGGCGGACAGAATACTGCTAAAATCTATGCCAAAAACTTTGGCGGAAGTGAAATGGATTATTCAATCAACAATTCAATCGGCAATTGGACACAAGTTAGTATTCCGAATATCATTGTAACCAATGGGTCAATACAGGTTGGAGTATATTCGGATGCGAACGGTGGAAACTGGGTAAACATTGATGATTTCGGCCTGGCTTTGGCAAGCGAACCTTTTTGTGATCCGACAACGATAGCTCCATATGTTCAAATTAACGGAGGGGAATGGAGTGATACCACAACCGCTAAAGTAAGTGAAGGCGATGATATTACGATTAGTCCCCAACCTGCATCTGATGGTTCGTGGATATGGAATGGCCCAAGTGGTTTCACTGCAAATACACGCGAAATTACATTAAACAACATTCAAAACGATCAAGGAGGTAACTATGTTGCTACTTATACAAATAATTGTGGAGCAAAAAGTTATGCTACTTTTCATGTTGTTGTGGACGGTCAGGGCACAACATCATTTACGATCCAGGAAAATGAATTGGGTTTTTGCGGTTTAGACGGTACTATTGATAATAATAATTCAGGATATTCCGGCGTTGGTTTTGCCAATACGCAAAATGAAATTGGCACGGGTGTAAATTATAAAGTAAGTTTTTCTGAAGACGGAACATATCCATTAATTTTCAGGTATGCCAATGGAGGAGATAGTAACAGGCCTGGAAAGCTTTTGATAAACGGTTCTACTGCTATTCCAACAATAAATTTTCAGCCAACAGGATCCTGGACTAACTGGACAACCACATCGGCAAGTGTCAGTTTAAGTGCCGGAACATTCGATATGCGTCTCGAAGCCACCGCTAGTAGTGGTTTAGCAAATATTGATTACCTGGAAATAAAGGGAACAAGTTTAACAGGAGATAGCTGTAATACCATAGTTACTCCCACAAATATTAACTTAATCACTAAAAAGGAAACCGACCCGGATATTACATGTTATCCTGTTCCTGCAAAGGATCAGCTTCATCTTAGGTTTAGCAAGGACCTTACAGAAACAGTAAATGTAATGTTATTTAATACAGTTGGGGAAATGCAATACTACGGAAGTCTGAACAAAGGGCAGAACCATACAATAAGCATGAAAGGTTTACCTAATGGATTATACCTTCTCAGAATAACCGGACGAAATATAAATATGACCAAGCAAATCATTAAATAGCAGTTATTTATATTTATGAGTATCCGCATGCATACCTAAAAGCGAAATGAAGTATTGAAAATCAATTCGCTTGCCCCTCCCGATTTCTCAGGACTGAAGGGAGCGAATTGATTTTTCCTGCTCGTTTTAGGAATTTGTGAACTAGGTAAAATGCGGATAACCATATTTAAATTTAAGGTGTTTCTAAAATTATCATACTGAATTTTCAAATTAATCTCTCTCTATTGTGTTTGCATAAAAGTTCTCAATTGATTCCCTTTTTTCTCATACAGGTGAATCAATAGTATACAATTTTGTTTTGAAACAGATGTTTTTTACATCTTCCTCATTGTTTTCTCTCGGAGTAATTTTATCATAAGTTGAAATAAAATGATACTTCTTTTGCCCTATTTGTTTCGTTGAATGAGCAAATTTTCCAAGGTAAACTTGAGGAACAAAATGATGATTTTTCTTCTCTTTATTTTTCATTTAGCAATAAGTGCTAACGTTTTAGTATTTTATCCATCGTTGAGATCGATTTTTGTTTTAAAGTAGAAATAATAATTGATATTATTGATCAATTGTGGGATGGGTTTTTATTTCCCAGGGGCTTAAAAAAAGAGAAGGATTCAGCCTATTCAAAAGACCGGATCCTTCTCCTTCTGCAAAGTAAAAAAGCTGTCTCCAATCCAGGAAACAGCTTTCGTTAATTTTAAAGCAATTTAGTTTTTTTATAAGTGGATCACTTCGTCGTAGGCAGCAGCAGCTGCTTCCATAATAGCTTCGCTCATGGTTGGGTGTGGGTGAATTGTTTTGATCAACTCATGACCTGTGATTTCAAGTTTCTTAGCGGCTACCAATTCGGCAATCATTTCGGTTACGTTGCCACCAATCATGTGGGCACCGAGCAACTCGCCATATTTCGAATCAAAGATCAATTTCACAAAACCTTCCGGATGTCCGGCAGCTTTTGCTTTTCCACTTGCAGAATATGGGAACTTACCCACCTTAATGTCAAATCCGGCTTCTTTAGCTTGTTTTTCAGTCATACCAACCGATGACACTTCAGGGCTGGTGTAGGTACATCCCGGGATATTGCCATAATCGATCGGATCTGGATTCTGGCCGGCGATTTTCTCTACGCAGGTAATTCCTTCAGCAGAGGCAACGTGGGCCAAAGCTGGTCCGTGAACGATATCTCCAATGGCATAAACACCATCAACATTGGTTCGGTAATAATCGTCAACTTTTACTTTGCCGTTCTCCAGCTCAATACCCAATTCTTCAATACCAACATTTTCAATGTTTGGAGCAATACCAACAGCTGACAATACAATATCGGCTTCGATAGTTTCCTGGCCTTTCTTGGTTTTGACCACCACTTTACAGCCTTTGCCTTTGGTATCAACCGATTCAACAGCCGAGCTCACCATGACTTTCATTTTCGCTTTCTTGAACGAACGCTCCAACTGTTTAGCGACTTCTTCGTCTTCGTTTGGAACCAAGGTTGGCATGAACTCAATCAAGGTCACTTCGGTGCCAACAGCATTGTAAAAATGGGCGAATTCGCTACCAATAGCACCAGAACCAACAACAACCATTGACTTTGGCTGTTTGTCCAGTGTCATGGCCTGGCGATAACCAATAATTTTTTTGCCGTCTTGTTTCAGATTTGGCAATTCTTTTGAGCGAGCACCCGTAGCCAAAATAATGTGTTTGGCTTCTTGCTTGCTGGTTTTACCTTTGTCATTGGTGACTTCAACCACGCCTTTGCCGGCCAGTTTCCCGGTACCATTGATGACGTCAATTTTATTCTTTTTGAACAGGAATTGAACACCTTTGCTCATTCCACCAGCTACTTCGCGGCTGCGTTTCACCATGGCGCCAAAGTCAGCTTTTACCTCTCCGCCGATACTAACACCGTAGTCGGAAGCATGTTTGGCATACTCCAAAGCTTCGGCGCTTTTCAATAGCGATTTTGTTGGGATACATCCCCAATTGAGGCAGACACCTCCAATATTTTCTTTTTCAACAACTCCAACTTTTAAACCTAATTGGGCTGCCCTGATTGCAGCTACATACCCACCAGGGCCGCTACCTATAACTATTACGTCGTAACTCATAATAAATGATTAACTGAATTTGATTTGTCGATTAAAAAAACAGCTAAATCCCTAAAATGTTTTTAGAAACTCAGCCTTGAAAATTATTCCTGTTAAGGGCTAGAATACAAGTTATGAATAATCATTGAGGAGACAAAAAAAGCCGGCTTTTCTGCCGGCCATATCCATTCGTTTCTCGTCGTTATCATTTAAGTAACTTGTTCAGCTTTTCTTCCAGCTCCTTGCTATGGATGTCATTATTGACGATTTTACCATCAGGATCCAATAAAATGGAATGCGGAATTGAATTGATGCCATAATATTGGGCCATTTCGTTTTGCCAGTATTTCAAGTCCGAAACCTGTGTCCAATCCAGCTGATCATCTTTAATGGCTTTCAACCAAGCATCTTTGTTGCGATCGAGCGACACGCCAAGAATGGTGAAACCCTTATCTTTAAATTCATTGTAAATCCGGACAATGTTCGGGTTTTCTTGTCGGCACGGGCCGCACCATGAAGCCCAAAAATCAATCAGTAAATATTTTCCTTTAAACGAAGAAACACTGACGGGGTTGCCTTCCGGGTCGTTCATCGTAAAATCACGTGCTTGTGCTCCAACGGCCTTGTGACTTTTTTCCTCAACGATCTCCTTTAGCCGTTGCATATACGGAGAGGAATCAAAATCAGCCGGGAAGGTATCACACAAGGCTTTCAGATCGGCATAGGGCAGTGGTTTGGCCAATTGCGTCAAGGTGATAAATGGGCCAATGATTGATGTGTTGTGTTCTTTGACAAAGTTTTTGGCGAATACGATCAAGTTATCCTGGGCGGCTGTTACGTCAATACCAATTTTATCCATTTTGTCCTGGTTCCCAGCGGCAGCGGCTGCCTGGTATTCACGCTGATATTCACGCATTTTGTTGCTCTGGTTGCGCAGCTCATCCAGGTAGTCATTAAAAATGTCGGTTGTTGGAGAGCCGGTTACTTTGGTGTTGCGCAAGCTATCTTTATCAGCTTCTACATCGATGGTCGTATTATCGAGAAAAAACTGGGCAAAATAATTGCGTTCATTCAATCTTAAATAATGAAGCTCGGGAACACCTGCTGTTCCAGTAAACGAAAATTTTCCATTGGTTAAATCGGTCGTGTCAACAGAAACAGCTTTTCCTTGTTCAACCTTCACTAAATACACTTTGCCGGAATCGAGCCCGGCAATGGAACCGTTGATATGGTATTGGGTTGAGTTGCTTTGACACGAGGCCATAAAAAGCAAAAGGGCGAGTATTAAGCCTAAATTTTTCATGTGTTATTCTTTTTGGTTTGGTAATAAGTTTCTAACAATTCGCGAGCAGCAATGAACGAACTCATCTCTTCATTGAGAACTTTCCGTTCAATGGATTGAGTCCGTTTTTTTAAATCTTCATTTTGGTAGAAATCAGATTTTAAGCGCTCATTGATGGTTTCGTACATCCAAAATTTGGACTGCTCATTTCTTCGGTGCTGAAAATAGCCATTTTTTTTAACTAAACCGATATATTCCTGGATGGTCTCCCAGATTTTGTCGATCCCAACGTGATGGAAGGCGGAACAGGTGAGGACCTTCGGAATCCAACCGGAGTCGGTTGGGGGAAACAAGTGCAGCGCATTCATATATTGCACGCGGGCTGCTTCCGCTTTTTCAATGTTGTTACCATCAGCTTTGTTGATGGTAATGACATCAGCCATTTCCATAATGCCACGCTTGATCCCCTGTAATTCATCACCGGCACCGGCAAGCATGAGTAAGAGAAAGAAGTCGACCATGGAGTGCACCATGGTTTCGCTTTGTCCAACGCCAACTGTTTCAATAAAAATGGTATCGAAACCGGCAGCTTCGCAAAGGATGATTGTCTCGCGGGTTTTTCGGGCTACACCCCCCAATGATCCAGATGAAGGGGAAGGACGAATATAGGCATTCGCATCAGACGACAGTGCCTCCATTCGGGTTTTGTCGCCCAAAATACTGCCCTTGGAACGTTCACTGCTCGGATCGATGGCCAATACAGCTAACTTGCCTCCTCGAGAGGTGATGAACTTGCCCATGGATTCGATGAAGGTACTTTTACCAACCCCGGGAACGCCGGTGATTCCGATGCGGAGAGAATTGCCACTATGTGGCAAACATTTGGTAATAATTTCCTGCGCAATCTCCTGGTGTTCTTTTTTGGCACTTTCAACCAGTGTAACTGCCTGACTCAACAAAGATATATTCCCGGCTAGAATACCTTTGACATATTCATCGGGTGTGCGAAGCTTTTTACGTTTGTTTTTCAGAAATCGTTGAATGGAATGTTCGCTAAGTGATTCCGGCTGATCAATGCCTTTGTTAACGTTCAGTCCTTTGTATTGGTCGTCGTTTTCAATATGATCGTGATTCTTACCTGCAGTCATTGGTGAAAATTTTTACGAAGGTAAAACTTCACCGAATAACAAAAAAATAAGCCGCTCCAAAAATATGAAGCGGCTTTTAAATCATATGGTTTTGTTGTTATCCGGCGGTTTTCACATTGGATGAAATCCGTAAGATTGAAGTCGGATTTTTCGGGTCGTTTGTGATGACCGTAATGGATTTGTTCTGACGACCGTGTTTTCCTCTTGAGTTGAATTTCACTTTTAAAGGAACGCTTGAATTTGGTGCAACAACTTTTTTCTCTGGAGTTACAGCTGTACATCCGCATGACGTTTTTACACGACGGATGATCAAGTCACGTTTCCCGTCATTTTTCATTGTAAATGTATATTCAACCTGGTCTCCCTGGTTGATGTCACCAAAATCATGTGACTTAACAGGGAAGTCGACGACTGGTGCATCGGCTAGTTGCTCGGGTGTTAATTTTGAAAAATCTTCTTCGATGGTTGCTGACACACCAATTGAATTCCGGTAGCTGGATTGTCCATCGATGTTCATGTAAATACGGTGCATCATGAACCCATAAGTATTGAGTTTTTTAGCATCGTAAGTCACAACAATGTATCCGTGTTCTTTCGGTTTCAAGGTTGAAGGATGAGCTTCAACAGTCAAGTGAGATGGTGGAGTTTTGAAACTCACATCAACAGGCTTGTCAGTAGCGTTAACCACTTCCAGGCTATCTGTTTTAACTTGATCTTCTAAAATTTTGATAAAAGAAATCTGGTTTGTTCTCGCACGAAGTGGACCAATCTGGCGTGGGTATTTTTCAGCCATGGTTTTTTCATGCTCAATGACAGTTCCTTTAATTCTCAGGACTACTGTTGGATTAACAGCATTTGACGAAACAGTCACTGTTTTGTTGAATGGACCCGGACGGTGGGCCGGGTTATAACTTACTTTAATTAGACCGTTTTGTCCCGGTGCAATTGGATCTCTTGTCCACTGGGGAGTTGTACAACCACAGGATGCACGAACATTGTTTAAAATCAGTGGTGCTGAACCTTCATTTTTAAATTTGAAATCGAATGTTTGTGGACCTGCTTCTTCCTTAAAAGTGCCAAAATCATGTTCCTGTGTTGCAAAATTGATCTTTGCTTTTTCGGTTTGCCCGAACACACTGGCTGAAATTGCAATACATGCAAGGAGCAGAAAAAGGGAAAATTTCTTCATAACTGTGTTTTTTATAAAAAGATACTAGTTTCTATGTCAAAGATAATATTCAAACGTGAATTAACGAATTTATGACAAATCTATAAAAGCTTAAAGACCGTAGGTGTTAATACCACTAAAACGTTTGTTAATAAAATGTTAATGGCGATTTCTTTTTGAAAAGAATCTGTAGTTTCGTGGTGCTAAATAGATAATTAGCAGGATAATGGGGCGCAATACAATCAGATACGTAATTATACTGGCAACCTTTTCAGTGCTGGGTATTATTTTGATTCAATTCTTCTTTTTGAAGAACACTGTTGACTTGAATGAAAAGCGGTTTCATGAATCAACAACTCAGGCGTTGAATGCTGTTGCTTTTGATTTGGCTGACTATAACAGTCAAAAAAATCCCGCAAAGGAAGCTCCTGATGATTTACCCAATGCTGTTGATCAGATTTCAAATAACTACTATGTGGTGAATGTCAACGAAGATATTCATCCTGATGTACTCGAACATTTTTTGATCCAGGAATTCAAAAAGCACAATTTGAATATTGATTTTGAATATGCCATTTATGATTGCGATCATCAGAAAATGGTTTATGGGAAGTACCTCACAGAAGTAGGTGATTCTTTGATCAGCACGCCAATGGGAGGGGATAGTCAACCGGATGAATGTGTAACGGAAGAAGCACTGTTCGAGCAACAGTATAAAAATAAAAGCCAGGCTACTGATAGCGGCCTGCCAACCTGTGCCAAGTACACGTATTACTTCGGGGTGTATTTCCCAAACCGGTCCAAATATTACAGCAACCAGGTGCATGGCTGGTATGTGGTTAATGGGTTTCTGCTGATCGTCATCCTGTTTTTTGGCTATACCTTGTTTGTCATTTTTAAACAACGTCGGTTAAGTGAAGTGCAGAAAAACTTCATTAACAACCTAACGCATGAATTTAAAACGCCAATTGCGTCAATCGATTTATCGTCAAAGGTACTGGCCGATCCAAAAATTATCAACCATCCCAGGCGATTGAGCGAATACTCGAAAATTATTTCAGAGCAAACACAGCGCCTGTCAGCACAGGTTGATAAAGTGTTGCAAATGGCGAGCTTGGATAAAAAATACATGGAGTTGGAGCTGATTGAAATCGAATTGGTGAGCTTTATTCAGAAAAGCATCAACGATTTTAAAACCAGCCAAAATGGCAACGAATATCAAATTTATTTTGACAGTCAAGTGGATGCCGCCCAGGTAAAAGCAGATTCGTTGCATTTTTCCAATGTCATATACAATATTTTGGACAATGCCATGAAATATTGTGATGATGTGCCTAAGATTAATGTGGTATTGAAACAAGATAAAAAACATCTTTACATTGAATTTGCTGACAATGGGATTGGTATTCCAACGGAGTTTCGACAGAAGATTTTCGGACGTTTCTTCCGGATTCCTACCGGCGATATTCACAACGTAAAAGGTTTTGGTCTTGGCTTGGATTATGTGCGAAAAATCATTGAACGCCATCGTTGGAAGATTGAAGTTTCTGATAATTCGCCAAAAGGAAGTATATTTACGATCATAATTCCTAGATAAATTATGGAGCTTAGCGGAAAAAAGATTCTTTTGGTTGAGGATGATCAAACACTCAACTTTATTATTCGTGATAATTTGGAAGAAGCAGGATATGATGTCACTGCGACGGAAGATGGCCTGAGTGCCTTCAATATTTTCAGTAATAATGAATTTGACTTGTGCTTGTTGGATGTGATGCTGCCTAAGTTAGATGGCTTTTCGCTGGCAAAGAAAATAAGGGATTTAAATCAATCGATTCCGATTTTGTTTTTGACCGCCAAAGCGATGACGGAAGATAAAATCAACGGGTTCAACCTTGGGGGAGACGACTACATCACCAAGCCCTTCAGCATGGAAGAGCTGCTTCTGAGAATTCGGGTTTTTCTGAAACGAAGCCATACGGATGATATTGAATCCAGTGAGTTGAGTAATTGTAAAATTGGGTGTTTCGACTTTTTGTTTGACAACCTGACACTTCAAAATGGCGAAGAAAAGCGAACCTTGACCTACAAAGAAGCTGAATTGCTAAAATATTTTTGCGAACACTCAAATACTGTTCTTAGCCGCTCG
>Ga0102953_1002675_pt1 | contig 10353 bp, 4 predicted proteins | sample SalPon2A_C_D2_MG_FD_78509 | JGI IMG/M metagenome (GOLD analysis project Ga0102953, IMG submission 78509) | Soil microbial communities from South San Francisco under conditions of wetland restoration - Salt Pond MetaG R2A_C_D2_MG | ecosystem: Environmental > Terrestrial > Soil > Wetlands | place... | reverse complement strand
CCCAACTGCGCAGCGTGATGCGAGCGGGCGTCCGTGTGCAGTCCGCCGGCTTCGAGGCGGTGGGACTTCATCAAGTGACCCCTGAAGTCGAATTCGGAGACTTGATACGCTCGCGCAGGGAGCTGGAGCGGCGACTCCACGAAGAGGCCGTTGCCCTCCGCTATCCCGAGCCGTTTTCCGACGAGCGAATGGCCGATCTCGCGCGCAGAGCCGGATTCTCCCTGGCCTTCGGCACGGTAAAGGGCGGGAAGGTCGATCCCCTTTTCGCATTGCGGCGAGTTCCCCTGCGGCGCGGTGATTCGCTGGATTCCGTCCTGCGAGGGAATCCTGGCGCGGGCCTCGGATCCAAGCTGAAGAGAGCCTCGGCTATTTTTGGTCTTTGAATGCCAGCAGGTAGTGGTCGGCCCCGTCACGTGTGTAGCGGAAGCGGGCCAGCTGGTCCGAGCTGAGGTCGAGCGTGAGAGGTTTTCTCAGAGCATTGAGGCTCGCGGGGTACTCCGATTTGTCCGCGTGATACAGCTCGAGCGCGTGTTGCACGCGACTCTTCATTTCGTCTTGCCTGAAGGCTTGCTCCCGCTCCACCGCGGGAGTTTCGCGTTCCGCGTAGGAGCGCATGGGCATGAGCCACCAGCTCGCGGCGAGCACCGCCAGAGAGAGCAGAACCAGGACCACCGAGGAAAGTGTAGTGCGACGAGTAGTTTCTTCCGCGACGATCAGTTCATCCTCGTCCACTGCGGCCTGCGGCAAGTCGAGCACTCGGATGAGTCCCAGGTCGCGCAGCATCTCGAGAGTTTGCAACACGTCGAAGTGCGAGATCTTCGCGCGGGCTTCCACGAATCCTACGGTGGCTTCCTCGCCGAGGATTTGCAGCACGTTCAGCGGGCGGTGTCCGAGAGGAAGACCCTCGGTGCTCTTATCCGTTCTTTTGACTCGTACGTCGCCATCGAAATAGCGCTCTTCGAGGGTGGCGATCTCGTCGATGCGGCGAGCGGCCTCCATGAGAAGGCCCTCCACCTTGACCCGGACGCGAGCCCGAATCCCATGCAGCAACTCGCGGCCGGATTGGAAGTGGTAGCGGCCGTCGCGCAGCAGCATTCCCTTGAAAATGTGCTCCTGCGCCACATCGTGTTGGACTCGCAGCAACTCCTCCGGGCTCATGTGGCCTTCATTGATGATGATCTCGGTGAAATCGAGCCCGCTGTTGCTCTGGATGAACTTGAGATGTTCCCAGTTCTCCGCGGTGAAGAAGCCGTAGCTCTTCAGATAGGCCCGGAGCGGATCGGGGGCCGCGCCGCGCCGGTCTCGATAGCCTACGAGCTCCCCGCCCTCGAAATAAAGCACCATGGGATAGGAGGCTTCGACAGTCAAAACCCCGGTCTTCTGTTGAAGAGCGATCAGCTGGAGAATCTCTTCCAGCGTGAAATCATTGAGACGGCCTTCCAGTGCCATCGGGCCTACCTCGTCAGGCTCTCATCTGCTTTTCGCCGCGACTGTCCATGAGATCGGCCAGCCGCACCATGCTCGCAGGATGAAGGTGGAAGCTCCGGCTGCGCCAGCTCGAGCGGCCGAAACGGGAGTAGAGATACAGAAGCAGCAGGCCGGCGGCCCCGAGGAGCCTGGGCCACGCCAGCAGGGGGAGTGGGGCGACGGGCCGCCAGGGGTCGTTCAAGAGCCCGGAGGGGAAGACCATGCCGAAGATGCACCAGGCGCTCAGGAGCGTCAGCACCAGGCCACGCTTCCGCAAGCCGGAGTAGAGCTCACCGGCCCCGATGGACCAGTTGTTGAGTCGGCGTACCCTGGAACGGAAGGTGAATTCTGTCGACCGGCGACGATTTCTCAGCAGAGTGCTCAGCACCATTTCGGATCTGGCTCTGCGGGCGGTTCCGTGACAGGCCGGGCAGAACACGTTCCCCTCGTGTTCTCCACTGCAGCGAGCGCAGCTCAAGCGGCCGCAGTTCGCGCATTCGTAAACGAGTTTCTCGCGCGGGAAGATCTTCATCAGAAGCAGGCTGAGCACCAGGGTCAAGGCCAACCAGAAGTGAATTTGATCGGGGGGAACTCCGAGCCACTTGCGCCATGGCGCCAAGAAGTCCAGAGGCAGAAGTGTCTTCTTTTCGTGCCAGGCCATGAGCCAGGAGTCCCAACTGCCGGGCGACTGGTAGTACACCGCACCAGTGGGCAAGCGTACTCCACCGGTTCCCAACTCAAATCCGGCCCGCGAAGCCAGCTGCATGTGCTCTCCGCTCTCCTTGAAGAAGAGCTTCTTGATGTACGCCTGCGCCAGATTGTAATGCGTCGAGCCCTGCAGTGAATCCAGGGCCGCGCTGTGTTGGTATCCGGCGACCGCCCGGTCGTAGTCTCCGCGGAAATAGTGATCGTTCGCCAGGTTGTTCACGGCCATCGGGTCTTTGGGACGCAGTTTGAGAACGTTCTGGAAATCTCGCGCGCTCTCGTCGAATCGCGCCTGACGCGCGTACACAAGGCCACGCGCAAAGAGGAGGTCGGCATCCTCGGGATTCTTCGTGAGGGCCTGGTCCAGGTCATTTTGCAGCGCGGGACTGGGGCTCTCGTGGGTCGCGCGCTGGACCAAACTGCTGCGGCTGGTTTCCCGCAAACCCACCAAGGGGGTGGAGAAGGCGCCCAGGAAGCCCTGCGCCGAGAAAAAGAGCAGAAACACCGTCACCACCACGCGTGCTCGTCGTCCCCCGTAGAGCCAGACGATGAGCGAGCCCGCACAGAGGCTGGGCACCACCCCCAGGCACAAGAGGAGGGGAGCGGCCACCGGGATCCAGAGCAAGAGGCCGCTGCCTTCCAGATGGCCCGGTCCCTGGGTCAGCCCGCGGATCTGATGGTGCAGAAAGGGCAGATAGCGCAGAAGCAGGATGAGGAGAATCCACAGGAAACTGGCCGCCAGGATGAGATCCGTGCTCAGGAGCAGATTGGCCGCCAAACGGCTCTGGTGCGCGAAGCTGCGCAGACTGGCCTGGCTGCCTTCCAGAAGGTCCGTCAGAAATGCCGGGTTGGAATCCGCCAGATGAACCCGGGCCAGGGCGAACCAGGCGCCGGCATTGCTGGCATCGGCCAGGGTGGCGCGATCCAGCCTCTCCTCGGCCACGGAGTTCTTGCCCTCCTCGCGCGCCAAGTCCCCCTCGCGCAGCAGCAAACGCGATTCCATCGGCCTTTGGGCCCAAGCCTGGATGATCGGCACCCAGTCGGGTTGGTCCTGCGTCTCCTCCGAGGAGTCCGCTTTGGCTGGCAAATTTTTGCCCGCCGCCCGCGCCAGCTGAGGGCCAAGGAACAGCACGAGCAGGAGAAGGCAGACGAGCGCCCCTCGCAGTCGATGGTCCATTCCCAGACGTCCAAAACTCCCCAGGGATCGATTCACGTGCGCGCCTCTTGGCTGCGTGGTTTTCGAGGGATCCTCGTTGACACGGGTACCCTGCGGTTTCTCCGCAAGGATTGTGCCGTCCCGAGCGGCGGGCCCAGGGGCTCCAGAGGCTCGAATTCGCCGCCGCTGGGGCCGACAGGCTCGCAATTCGCGCTGCGAGAGCCGCCGGGTGGGAGGGGCGGTTGTCGCCGTCGGGACGAGGTCCTATACTCCTGCGTTCCGCGCAGAGGCGCTCGGCCGGCGGAGAACTCGGGGGAGGAAACGCAGATGCAAGCTCAGCGTTGGATCAGTGAGATCGCCGAGAGTGAGGGCCAGAGCGCCCTCGTCAGGGGTTGGATCTATCACCTCAGAGCCATGAAGAAGTTGGTGTTCATCGTCCTGCGCGATGGCACCGGACTTCTCCAGGTGGTGGCAGCCAAGGCGGATCTGCCCGCGGAACTCTTCGAGATGGCGTTGAATCTCAGTCAGGAAACGGCGGTCGAGATCGAGGGAACGGTCACTGCCGATGAGCGCGCTCCGGGCGGCTTCGAGATGCAATTGAGTTCATTGAAAATCATCGGAGCGAGCGAGAACTATCCGATCACACCCAAGGAACACGGCACCTCGTTCCTCATGGATCATCGGCATCTCTGGTTGCGCAGCAAGAAGCAGCATGCGCTCATGAAGGTGCGTCACAGTGTGATCACCGCGATTCGGGATTTCTTCGATGGAGAGGGCTTCACTCTCATCGATGCGCCGATCTTCACGCCGAACGCCTGCGAGGGAACGAGCACGCTCTTCGAGACCGAGTACTTCGGTGACAAGGCCTATCTCACCCAAAGCGGACAGCTCTACATGGAGGCGGCTGCGGCCGCTTTCGGCAAAGCCTACTGCTTCGGTCCCACCTTCCGGGCCGAGCGCAGTAAGACCCGGCGTCATTTGACCGAATTCTGGATGGTCGAACCCGAGATCGCCTTTGCCCGGCTGGACGAAGTGATGGAACTCGAGGAACGTTTCGTCTGCTACGTGGTACAACGAGTGCTCGAGGAAAGAGGCGAGTTGCTGGCGGATGTGCTCGAACGCGATCTGAGCAAGTTGGAGGCGGTGAAAGCCCCGTTTCCCAGACTCCATTACGACGACGCGGTGAAGATGCTCCAAGCCGGTGGGATCGAATTCGAGTGGGGGGGCGACTTCGGGGCACCCGACGAGTCCTACCTGGCCGAACGACACGATCGGCCCTTCTTCGTGCACCGTTTTCCCGCTGCCATCAAGGCGTTCTACATGGCGCCGGACCCGGCCGATCCCCGTCTCTCCCTCTCGGTGGATCTCTTGGCTCCCGAAGGCTACGGAGAGATCATCGGCGGAGGAGAGCGAAGCGCCGACCTGGACTTTCTCCTGCGGCAGATCGAGACCCACGGCCTTCCCCAAAGCGCGTTCGAGTGGTACCTCGATCTACGCCGCTACGGCAGTTTTCCGCACGGCGGATTCGGTCTGGGTTTGGAACGCATGGTCACTTACATCGCGGGCGTCCCGCACTTGCGGGAGACCATTCCCTTCCCGCGGCAGATTCATCGGCTCTCTCCCTGAGAAGCTTGGCTGGAGGACTCATGTCTTCGACCCTGTCCATCAGAGCAACCGGTCTGGCTACCGGCTTGCTGCTCCTGTTTCTGTCCGCCTCTGCCGCGGTCGCGCAAGACCCGGCTCAAATCGACGCGGCTCCCGCGCACGATACCAGCCAATCCCAAAGCGACGGCCCTGCTTCGCTGAACGCCGATCGCGATTGGCAGTTCGTGAAGAAGCTACGGGACGACGGCATGGAGGACGTGGCGGCGCGCCAACTGCTCGAGTTCGCCAAGAACTACCCCGAGGATCCCCGAGCCGCGTCCGCGCTCATGCAGGCGGCGGGCATCTATCGCCACCTGAGTCAGCCTCTCGCAGCCCTTCAGGCTTACGACCAGCTCCTGCAGCATTTTCCTTCCTCAGCTCAAGCTCCCAATGCGCTGCTGGAGAAGGGGGCACTCCTGGCGGAAGGACACCGCGATCAGGAAGCCGCCGAGGCCTATCGCAGTCTGCTCAGTTCCTTTCCCGCCAGCGATCAAGCCGATGCCGCGCGCTTGGGGCTGGCGGAGTCGGTCATGGCGCAGGATCAGGACGAACAGGCCAAGGGTCTGCTCCGTGCTCTGGTGGGCGGCCGCGCGGCTCCTCCGCTGGCGGCGCGGGCTCGCTTCGACCTCGGAGTGCTGGCGCAGAAGGCGGGGGACGACAGTCTGGCCATTGCGCACTTCGACGCCGTCCACTCGAGCTATCCGACCGAGATCGTGGGGGCCTTTGGCCTCCTTCGCTCCGCGGAGTTGCTGCGAACGCGGGAAGCGCCTCAGGCCGCGCGTGAGCACTATCAGATGGTCATCCAGAAGTATTCGGATCCCTATCTGCACGCGCGGGCCAATCTGGGATTGGCCATCCTGGACGAGGCGGCTCAGTCGTGGAAGCAAGCTGCAAAACGTTATCGCGAGGTGGCGGATCGTGGCGGAACGCCCGAGCAAATCCAGCGTGCTTTGTTGGGGCTCGGCGAGTGCGAGCTGAGGTCCGACAACTACGACTCGGCCCGAGATGCCGCCAACGCTTACCTGAAGAAGTACCCGGACGCCGCCGGGACGAGCCATGCCCGCTTGATTTTGGCGCGAGCCGATGCGAGGCAGAACAAGGAGGGCGCCGAGCAGGAGTTGCTCTCGCTCGCCTCGAGCCCAGATTCCACCGTTGCCTACAGCGCGCTCTTGAGCCTGGCCACCCTCGTTGAATCTGCCAAGCAAGTCGATCAGAAGGAGCACGAACGAGCGCGGTTGCTGTGGCAGAGGGCAGCCAGTGTGGCTCCCGGCGATTCGCTGCGCTCTCTGGCCTGGGCCAATGCCGCCCAGATCACCAGCCGCGCGCTCGCGCGTCATGCCCTGGCGGCCGACCTCTATCGCGAGGCTGCGGCAGCGCAGCCCCAGAGCGAGATGCAGGCTCAGTATCTCCTGTCCCAGGTGCGCGAGTTGCGGGCCGCCGGACAAAAGGACGAGGCCAGGCAAGTGGCCGAGGGCCTCATTCGCCAGCATCCGACGAGCGAGCAGGCCGCCGACTTGCGTCTCCAGCTCGAGCTCGATGCGCGCCGCGTCCAGAAGCAGCCCGATGAGGCGGTGCGTCGTTTGAGTCAGCTCGCCCTCACTCCTGAAGAGAATGAAAGCCTGCGCCGCATGAAAGTGGGGACGGTGCTGCGCGACGTGGCCGGTGATGCCGCGGCTGCCGCGAAAGTTTTCGAGGAACTGAGCGCGGCGGCCTCGGACTCGCTGGGTGCCGCCCGGGCCTCACTGGAGTTGGGCAAATGCCGGCAGGAGCTCGCGCTTCAAGCCAAGCTCGATTCCGCCACGGACACCTCCTGGAAGGAGCAATGGAGCGCGGCGCGCAAAGCTTATGCGCGCGCCGTGGAGCTCGCGCCTTCCGGGACCACGAAGAGCGCGGCCCAAACCGCCCTGTTGAAACTGGAACTTTCCGAGAGGGCACAAGCACCAGCTCCGCCGCTCTTCGACGCGGAGCACACCCCCTTGCTCGGCGGTTACGGCGCGCAGGAGGGGCTCGATCTCGGCCAATCGGCGTGGACCGCGCTCGGTGCAAAGCTGCGCCTCGCCCTGAAGCAGAAGTCCGCGAACGAGGCGCGAGTCTGGCTCCTGTGGCGTGCCGCCGAACTCTCCACGGATCTTCCGGATTCGCAACGCATCGTCTGGCTGAAGGAGGGGCTGGCCCAAAAGCCGGAGCCGCCGAGGGACCAGACCCTGCGCTATGCCCTGGCGTGGCTCTATCACCAGCAAGAGAAGGACGAGCTCGCCGCGGCAGAACTGAGGCGGATCATGGACGCTCAGGACGCGGGGAATCTGGCGGCCGCGGCCCGCTACCTGATGGCGGAGATTCAGCGCGGGCAACAGCATTATGCGGCCGCGAAAACCCTCTACGAATCCTACGCCAGGACCTTCCCGTCGAGCCAACTGGGACAGCGCTCGTTGTTGTTGGCCGGTGACATGGCGCTGTACGGGGGAGATCCCGATGCCGCGGCCACGCTGTATCACGCGCTTGTGCAGCGCTACCAAGATGGGGTCTACACCGATGACGCCAACTATCGCCTCGCGACGGCTCAGATGCGCAGGGGCAGAATCGAGGATGCTCGACGGCGCTTTCAAGCACTCGCGGCCCAGACCTCGAGCAGTCGATACGCCGGGCGCAGTTTGCTGAAAATTTCTCAACTCGAGAGCAGCGCGGGGCACGACAGCCTCGCGACCGATGCCCTGACTCGTTTGAGCGAGTTGGATCCACAACTTGCCCAGAAGGAGGACGTGTTCCGGCGTTTGGCCGAGCTGCAGCTGGAGCGGAATCGGCCGGAGGCGGCGCTGCGCTGGCTGGACCGCTTTCAGGAGGATCCCGTGACCGCGCGGACTCTTGCCCTGAGGATCCGGGCTCTGGCCATGGCAGCAAAGCTCAAAGCCGCCGCCGAAGAGTTGAAGAAGCTCAGCGAGGGCTATCCGCAGGCTGGGTCCCTGGTGCCGCAAGCGCGGCTCGATCTGGCGGACGCCGAGCTGGAGGAGGGCAGGGCGGACGATGCCCTCGAGCTCTATCAAATGGTGGAGAAGGAGCCTGTCACGAAGGAGCTGCTGTCGCGCGCGAAATATGGCGAGGGGATGTACATGCTGAAGGCGCAGCGCTTCGATGATGCGAGCACGGCCTTCAAGAGCGCGGCGGCCGCGGCATCGAACAGCGAATGGTCCGCGCAGTCACTCTTCAAGGTCGCGAATCTCGCGGCCCGGGATGGCGACGACGAGGCGGCGCGCAAGGCCTACCAGCAACTCGTCGACGAATACCCCAATCACCCTCTGAAGGTGAAAGCGATGAAGGGCCTGGCGATGAGCTGGCGCAGACTCGAACGCTACGACAAAGCGCTGGAGGTCTACCACTCTCTCCTGGAGGAACAGGCGGATTTGCCCGACGCCGAGCAGATCTTGAGCAACATCGCGTATTGCTACCACGAATCGGGCCGCTACGAGCTGAGTATCGCCGCCTACCAGCGTGTCATGCCTCTGTTGAGCGAGGAGGATCAGGCCTACGGCCAGTTCTGGATTGCCGATTCTCTGGAGAAGCTGCGGCGTCTCGACGAAGCGGCAGCCGCCTATCTCAAGATCCCTTATCTCTATCCCAAGAGCGGACAACTCCCGGTGACGGCACAGCTCAAGGCGGCCGAGGTCTATCAAAAGATGGGCGAGTTGGACGCGGCCACGAAGCTCTACGAGAAAGTGATCAAACAGTACGGTCCCAAGAGCCAGTGGGGAGCCGAGGCGGTGCGTCGTCTCGACGCCTTACAGAAAGAGGCAAAGAGTAGTGGCTCTTGAGCGGATGGCCATTCACCTGAAGGGCGTTCGAGAACACAACCTCAAGAACATCGAGGTCCGGCTTCCCCGGAACGAACTCGTGGTCATCACCGGGCCGAGTGGTTCGGGAAAGAGCAGCCTCGCGTTCGATACCCTGTACGCGGAAGGCCAGCGCAGGTACCTCGAATCTCTCTCTGCCTACGCGCGCCATTTTCTGGAGCAGGTTCCCAAGCCGGATGTGGATCGAGTGGAGGGGCTGAGTCCCGCGCTGGCAATTCAACAGCGCGGCTTGGGACGCAATCCGCGCTCGACCGTCGGAACCATTACCGAAACCATACCCTTTTTGCGTCTCCTCTATGCCCGGCTCGGCGAGCCCCATTGCCCCAAGTGCAAGATCAAAGTAGCGGCCGGACATCCCTCGCTCATCCTGAAGGAGCTGCTGCATCTGCCGGAGGGGACGGCCTACCTGGTTCTCGCCCCGATACTCAGAGGCAGGCGTGGCGAGCAGCGCTCACTCTTGGCCTCCCTGCGCAAGAAGGGTTACGCGCGGATCCGCGTCGACGGCGAAATCCTCTCGCTCGACGAGCTGGAAGCGTTGAAGAAGGGCGCGCGCCACGACGTCGATCTCGTGGTCGACCGACTCAAGGCGGGCAGTGGATCCCAGCAGCGGATGACCAGTAGCGTGGAGAGGGCACTCGCCGAAGGGGAGGGCAGTCTCATCATTGCTCCTCTCTCGGGGGGGCGGGAGAAGGTCTACAGCGATCGGCTCGCCTGTCCCAAGTGCGGAACCGGCTTCGCGATCCTCGAGCCCAGGCTCTTTTCCTTCAACTCGCCGGCCGGCGCCTGTCGCAGTTGCCGGGGCCTGGGGTCCACGCGCAGCGTCGCCGAAAACCTGCTCGTTCCCGATCCCTCGCTGAGCCTGCGCGACGGCGGACTGGCGCCTCTTCGGGGCAAGAATCAGAGCTTCATCAACGAACAGGTCGAGTACCTCGTGCGGCGACTCGGCTTCGACGAAGAAGCTCCTCTGGCCGAGATGAGTGAGCAACTGAGGCGCGCTCTATTCTCGGGGACGATGGGGAAGGAGTTCGACTTTCTCCGTGAGGGCATCTCGGGCCACGAACGATTTCTGGCGGATTTCGAAGGTCTGGTGCCGATGCTGACGCGGCGGGCCCGCGAGACCAAGAGCCAGAGAATAAGAAATTGGTGCGAGGAATTCATGGAGGAGCGGCAGTGTCCCGATTGCCACGGGACGCGTCTGAGACCCGAGGCGCTCAGCGTCGAGCTCTGTGGCCGCGACCTGGGCACGCTTTCCGATCTGCCCCTCGTCGAGCTGCTGGCGGAGCTGGAGGAGTGGCATTTTTCGGGGAGCGAGGCGCTGATCGGGGAACCCTTGAAGAAGGAGATCGTATCGCGTCTGGGATTTCTGGTGCAGGCCGGGTTGGGATATTTGACTCTGAGCCGACCCACGAGTTCGCTCAGTGGCGGTGAAGGTCAGCGCGTGCGTTTGGCAACCCAGGTCGGGGGGAGGCTCACCGGCGTACTCTATGTTCTGGACGAACCCAGCGTGGGATTGCACGCGCGGGACAACGCGCGGCT
>Ga0102953_1002674_pt1 | contig 10356 bp, 4 predicted proteins | sample SalPon2A_C_D2_MG_FD_78509 | JGI IMG/M metagenome (GOLD analysis project Ga0102953, IMG submission 78509) | Soil microbial communities from South San Francisco under conditions of wetland restoration - Salt Pond MetaG R2A_C_D2_MG | ecosystem: Environmental > Terrestrial > Soil > Wetlands | place... | reverse complement strand
CGGTATTTTCATTCTTTGGATCGGCAAATATGTATGTGTAATACCAGGCCCGCTGGGTCAGCTGGGTTTTGTGATAGAGACGTTGCCACGTTTTACCCGCATCTTCTGAGCGATAAACCCCGCCGTTTTTATTTTCGATGAGTGCGTAAATACGGTTGGAATTGACGGGCGACACACTGACGCCGATCTTTCCCATTATTCCTTTCGGCATGCCCGGATTATGAGAGATGTTGGTCCAGGTGTCACCGCCATCCGTTGATTTGTATAGACCGCTTCCGGAACCTCCGCTCGACATAATCCAGGGGGTACGGTAAGACTGCCAGAAAGCGGCATACAAAACACGCGGGTTGTTTTCATCAATCGAAATATCGATAGCACCGGTCTTGTCATCCACATATAGGATTTTCTGCCAGGTTTTCCCACCGTCCTTTGAGCGGTACAGGCCACGCTCCTTATTGCCCGCAAACACGTGGCCCAGGGCTGCAACGTATACTAAATCAGGATCTTTGGGGTCGACTGCGATCCGGCTGATCACGTGTGTGTCTTTCAATCCGATATTTTCCCATGTTTTCCCCCCGTCGGTCGATTTATAGACTCCGTCACCGGTAAACATGTTGCCGCGTATCGCCGACTCGCCCATGCCTACATATACCACGTTGGGATCGGATGGTGCAACAGCGATAGCCCCGACTGCACCCGTCTTGAAGTATTTGTCAGATACGTTCAGCCATGTTTTCCCGCCGTCGGTTGTTTTCCAGAGTCCACCGCCTGCCGATCCGAAGTAGAAGGTATACGGCTGACTTGCAACGCCGGCTACGGCTATAGAACGACCGCCCTGCCATGGTCCGATGGGACGGTACCGGAGTGCCTTAAAAGCAGATTCGGGATACTGATATTCAGAATCTGCCGGCTTGTGCTGGGCAAATACCTGCATAGCAGTAAACAAAAGTACGGTCAGGGAGACACCAAAGATATACAACGGGCCCTTTAAAGAATGAGAAAACAGATTCATGACACACCTATCATATTGATTGGCCAATCTTATTCAAGATTTTCGGCAAATTAGCCATTGATGCCGGGATTGTAGGTAAAAAATTGTTAATTAGATTCCTTGGCGGTTTGAGTGGAATCAGGATTGATGTTTGGATAATCCAGATAAAAAGACCCCAAAACCGAACGGGTGAAGGGGCCTTAGGGTGATCATACTAATGTTATTCATTCAAAATCAATATCCGTTATTTTGCACAAGGTTTTTGTTGGCGTCCATTTCACGCTGTGGAATGGGGAATATCAATTTTGTAGAATTCCATGGGATGCTGCCAACCGAACCATGAGTACGCTTGATCTCCTCCAGGAAGTGTCCTTCAAACGCGAGCTCTTTTTTTCGCTCGGTCAGGATTTGATCGACACTGGTGATCGAGGTCAAATCCTGGAGGCCCGCTCGTTCGCGAATTTTATTCACATCAGCCACCGGTGTCGCGCCCACGCTCGATCCCAGACGGTAGTTGCATTCGGCACGGGTGAGGTACATTTCGGCAAGCCGCGCAACAATCACGTTAGAAAACGGATTGTCATATTTATGAGTGTAGTAGCTGACCCCATCAACGCTTAAATAAAACTGCTGACTGCGTGTGTCCGTCGAGCTGAATAAACTCATAAACGGTTGCGTCATCGTTATATCCCCGCGGCTGGGGTTTGGTATATCGCCGGCGGATGAAGAAGCGTAAAAAGTATGCAGATCATTGATCCCGGTTTGGGAGGTCACCTGCATGTCGAAGATATCCTCAGTGGTGTTTGATCCGTTGTTGAACTCATCCATGTAGTTCTTAACCAGACTGAACTGGCCGCTCTGGATAATCCGGTTTGCTTCGGTCAGGGCATTCTGATAATCCCCCATCATTAAGTATACCCTCGACAAAATCGCACTTGCCGAGTAGGTGGTTGCAAAGAAGCCGTTTGAAGTCGGTAATTTTGCTTTTGCGTCGTTCAGGTCTTTGATAACCTGCTTATAAACGTTGGCAACCGAACTTCGGGACACGTTATTCTGGCTGGTAATAATTGTGGTGGGGGTCAACACGATCGGAACTCCCATATTTCCATTCGGGTCTCCGTCCGTATACGTTTTACCCCACAGTTTGACCAGTTCAAAGTAAAGAGAGCCCCGGATAAATTCGGCTTCTCCCTGTACCGTTGCCTTGGTCGTTGAATCGGAGATCTTATTAATCGACGCCAGCACATTGTTGCAAACGTTGATGGTCTTATAAGCTTGTTCCCACATTGATGCAACGTAGCCATTATTCACGTGGATGTTTTTCGTAAATACATCGCGAGGGCCCTGATAGGTACCGCCCCATGTCAGTTCATTGGTCGCTGCCAGGAGATCGGGTTCCATCATAAGCTGCCCCCCCCACAGATACTGATCCCCAAGATTACTGTACGCACCCACAAGTGCATTTTCAACATCCCGGGCAGAATTCAATGCCAGCGATTGGTTAATGGTATCCTGCGGCTGGATGTTCAGGTATTTGTCGCAGCCGGAAAAGCTGAGTACCAGCGACAAGATCAGCATTAATGGAATTCTCAAACGATTCATATTCATATGTCTTTTGGTGACAAAACGGTTTGCTATGTGATTAGACTTCATGATGACCTCCTGTTAAAATCCAAGATTTATACCGAAGGAGATCGTCCGGGCTTGTGGAGCCGCGTAAAAGTCATTACCCAGACTGATATTACCAGCCAGATAATCCGTATTCACTTCCGGGTCGAATCCCTTGTATTTAGTGAAGGTCAGCAGGTTCTGTCCTGTCATAAATAACTTGACCTGACGCATTCCGTTTAACTTGCCAAGCAATCTTTTGGGCAGACTGTACGACAATGTCAGATTTTTCAGCCGCAGGTATGTTCCGTCATCCAGGTAGCGCGATGAATCGCCCGTTCCGTTACTTGCGAACAACCGGGCCTGGGGAACCATGGTCACGTCACCGGCTTTTTGCCAGGCGTTTAACTGGTCAATCGTCTGATTGTCAAAGTAATTACCGCTTGCTGACATGTACGCTCCGCCGCCGTTGTAAATCTTGTTCCCGTAGACCATGTAGAACATGAAACTCAGATCAAATCCTTTGTAGGAAAAGTTGTTGGTCAATCCGGCAGTGAATTTGGGATTGGGATTACCAAGCACAACCCGTTGGGCGGCATCATAGTTGTTTGTTACATACTTGCCACCATACATGTTTTTCACCTTAAAGGCAGTCCCATCTGATATTTCCTGCTGGGTAGGCGTGCGATTCAGATAGTAGAGTGCGTCACCATTTGCGGGATTGGCACCTGCAAATTGCTGGGCGTAAAAAACGCCAATGGGTTGACCTTCCATCGCCCGGTTAATGAAGCCACCGGTGATGATCTGGCCATTCAGATTGGTGATTTTGTTTTGGTTGGCTGAGAAGTTGAAGTTCGTCGACCAGAAAAACTTACCCAACAGATTGACTGTGTTGATAACAAACTCAAAGCCCTTGTTCTGAAGTTTGCCCACATTCCGGATCTGGGTTGTGAAACCTGATGTTGCAGGGACATTGACATTCAAAAGCAGGTCTTTCGTTTTTTTGAAGTAATAATCAACAGAGCCATTGATACGTTGATCGAAGAATCCATAATCAATACCAATATCAGTCTGAGCCGTCTGCTCCCATTTCAGATCAGGATTTTGAATCTGGGTGGGAGAGGTGCCCGGGATTCCACCGTAACCAATTGCCTGGTAAAGACCAAGTGGAGCGAAATTACTTATCCCTGCAGCATTCCCGGTTATCCCGTAACTGGCACGTAGCTTCAGAAAGCTGATAAAAGAACTGTTCTTCAGGAATCTTTCCTGATTGATTATCCACCCGGCTGATGCGGCGGGAAAGAACCCATATCGGTGATTCTTACCAAACCTTGATGACCCATCGATACGGCCACTCAGGGAAAGCAGATACCGGCTCTTGTACTTATAGTTGGCACGCGCGAAATACGACAGGAAACTGAAAGCTGTCTCCTGGGTATTCCCGCCCGTAATCTGGGCGGCACTGATGATCTGGCGAAACTGATCGCTTGGATAACTCACGCCTTCCACGTAACTCTGGGTCTGATTCGATCGCTGATAGCTGATTCCGGCGGTCGCGTCAATATCATGAACCGAGTTAAACGTATTGCTGTACTCGGCATAGTTATTAAGTGTATAGTTGACCACACGGTCCCATGTTTGAAGGGCATCGCCATTGCCATATCCGGTATTCCGTGCCACGGCCGATCCAAACCAACGCTGCTCATTCTGGTCATACAAATCCAGACCAAACTCGCTCCGGTACATCAAATGCTGCGTGATATTGTACTGTGCATAAGTATTGGCATAGGTGTGGAATGAATTCACAGGGAATGAGGCGTTTTGCTTGTAGAGCAATCCATTGAAATACAATGAATTATCTGAAATATAATTTCCCTGGCTGTCCCTGATCGGCTGAATGGGCGGCTGCGCAAGCAACTGCACCGGTGTCGAGAAGGCGTCATCATCAGGAACGCGTTTATTGGTGGTCTTGATGAGATTTATTTTTGCACCGATAGTGACCTTGTCGTTTGCCTTGTGTTCGAGATTCAAACGACCACTGATACGCTGTAGATAATTTTCGATGACTATACCGGATGTATTGTCATAGTTGCCGGATGCATAAAAAGTGGTTTTATTATTGCCGCCACTGGCCGAAATCTGGACATTTCTGAAACCGGCATTCTTGTTAAACGCCTGATCAACCCAATTATAATTGCCGGGATTGCTTTGTGTCCATTTACCTAAGGAATACTTTTGAAAGTGAGATTCCACGTAACCGACATAATCAAAGCCGTCGTTGAAGTAGGTTGCGGCGTTTTTGGCAGCTTCAATAAAATAATTAGAATATTGTGTGCCATTCATGAACTTGCGTTTCCCGGTCGGGCTGCTGAATCCCTGTGAATATTTCACGTTGAATTGCGTTTTGCCGGCCTGTCCGTCTTTCGTTGTAATGATGATAACCCCGTTTGATGCCCTGGAACCATAAATAGCCGCCGCCGAAGCATCCTTGAGAATATTGATGGACTGGATGTCTGCAAAATTGAGGTCAGAGAGAGGATTGGTTGCAGAACCCGTGCCGTTGTATGAATTACTTTGGTTGCTTGATGTCACCGGCACGCCGTCAATCACTACCAGAGGTTGATTACTAGCTGATACGGATGAGGCCCCACGGATACGGATCTCCATGGCCTGTCCAAGCTTACCATTGTTCTGCTGAATAAATACACCAGCATTACGTCCTTCTATAGCAGATTCGAAGTTGGGGACCGGTACATTCTGAATATCCTTGCCGGAAACGGAGGCTATGTTACCCGTCATGTCTTTTTTTATCTGGGAACCGTAGCCAACGACAACCACATCATTGAGTTGCTCAGTATTTGATGCCATTCCCAGGTTAATGGTATTTTGTTTTCCAATTTCCACTTCTTCCTGCTTCATGCCGATATAAGAGAAAATGAGTGTTCCTCCCGATTCGGGCACTTTTAGCACATATTTACCATCCGCATCGGTAACCGTACCGATCTGGGTTCCTTTCAAAACGATGTTAACACCGGGAAGTGGTGTCCCATCGCTTTTCATAGTCACTGTTCCGCTTATGGTTCGCGTCTGCTGAGCCATGGCAACGCCAAGACACAAAAACATCAAGCCACTAAGAGTGAGTAACACTTTTTTCATATTGTAGCGTATTTGGTTTACTGGTACTTTGGTTTATTTCAGCGGTAAAGATTAGATGCCTCACCTCCACAGCGATCAATTGGGTTTCAATTCCCTTCCATAAACCCGCATATGAGAAAGAAGTAGGGCACAACTACGACATCACCAGGAATGAGATTTCATTCCATGAGTAACCTGAATCATCGATTGTAACTGAATTAGACAATCTATGATTAAACCCGCTGTACAATTCACACTGAAACGAAAGTTAACAATATTGCTGATATCTGCAATTTTATTTTTAATGTAAAATGCGACACTTAAATACCATAATTACTATTCGAATATTGTTATTATTATTTTATAAATAGAAAAGGGCTTTCATTATTAATTAATTCAATTGCAATGACTTTCGGCATTATGTTTTAATTTTCCCCGGATAAATAAAGAAAATTTCAGGTTGTTCTGAAATGCCATTGAATCATGTGTTTATGGAATAAAAGAGGGCTGATGTTGTAAAGTAGCACAGGTTCACAACCGTGTGAAGTATCACTGATTTTATATGATTCCCTATGCACTTTCAAAATGTGGCGCGGTTGTATTACCTTGATTTGGGTAAAAAAGTAGTGGTTGGGTGACACAGGGTTGTCACCCGATCAATTAACTTATTATTTACAGAGACGCGTTCATTATTACCGGACAGTATAAGCATGAAGATTGGTATTGTTACATCGCGCGGCAAGTCGATCCTGGAGGATAAATTACACTCTCTTGTTCAGGAGAAAGGGATTGACTCCTGCCTTATTCTTGTATCGAGCCAGGGAATGGTCCGGCATCTGAGGCGCGAGTTGCAAAATACATTCAAGGTGCCTGCACCGGATATACGTCCGCTTGAAAACTGGCTTGACGAGCTGGCGATGCTATCCCAACCTGCAGACTCCGAACCGCTGACACCACTCGCACCGGATGAACGCACGCTTGTTCTGCGCGAATGGCTTCGGGCCAATAAGAAAGAAGCCCTGAGAAAATGGGCGGCACCCTCAACGGTCCGGGTACTCTCCGATCTGATTGCCGATATGCACCGCGCCGATGTCTCCATTAGTGAAATTGTAAAACAACTAACGGGACGTGGTGTCACTAATCATGCCCGGGAACTGATCGATCTGCTGGAAGGCTATCGCGATTATCTCGAAGCACAAAAATGGACAGACCGTGAGGCCCTTCCCGGCAGGATGAATGAAATCGCAACGGGACTGCTGACATATCCGCATATTATTCTATACGAACCGGATTACCTGTTCGAATCTCAGAAAAAAGGACTTTCAGCCGTCTTGAATTCACTTAGTTTGATTCGGGATTCTTCGCTCAACCTGTTGCAATATGAATCCGCCGCCGCGGATGCTGAAACGCCTTCTGTTACCCTGACCCACTGGCTGCGCGAACATTCACGCAAAAAAAACTGGCATGTTGATGAGAGTCAGTCAGGATGTGAAGGTATCCGGTACCACATTGCCGGGACCCTGGACCAGGGCAGGCAAATTCCAGACGATGAGAACACTGCGCTGCAGAAATCGAACCGGATTCATATCCAGGAAGTTCATAATGCACGAGCCGAACTGGAACAGGCATTACGGATTATCCGATGGCGTGTGGCGACGACACCGGCCGGTCAACAAGGTTCCCGGTTCAGCGATTATGTAGTGTTGGTCAGCGATCTGACGAATTATGAGCCGTTGGTTCTCCCCCTGGGCAAAAGCTGCGAAGTACCCCTGACGGCAACCCGTGGACCCGCCAGGAACAGCCACCCGGTCGTCCGGAGGTTCTTGCTTCTGTTGTCGCTCAAACGCAATGGTTTTTCGATTGACGATATCTACCAGGTTTTTGCTGACAACTTGTTCAAAGTGCGCGGACTGGATTCTGAAGATCCCGCTGAAGTACCTAACATTCGTAGCTTCTGCCAGTTCTGCCGGGCCTACAATTTCCGCACACTCGAAGAGGCTGATGCTGGACTTGAAAATGCCATGGTACGAAGACGGCTTTCTATTCAGCAAACGCGTCACTGGGATGAGGACCGAAAAGAGCGGGAACTGGGACAGGTTGATCGCGATAAAAATTATTTTAGTGATGTCATTGATGCTTTGAATGGATTGAGAAGGCGATACTTGTCAGGTGGGGATCTGCGTCCGCTTTCTGATTGGGTGATCTGGGCGGGAAAACTGATTGATGAGCAGGATAATCTTGGCGATCCCAAAGCCAATGTTACCCGATCACAGTTTTCCGAAATCCTGGATGAGTTAGTGGAAACTCATCAAAGGCTCGGTCTCAATCCTTCACTGAGTATGAACGACTTTCTTGATCTGGTCGACCTTTCACTGAGGGATAATCGCGAACGGTCTGACGATCTCCCGGAAGCAGTCAGGTTGACCGAGGTGGGGTATTTCCCGGACACGCATCGGAAGACCGTTTTCTTGCTGGGACTGAGTGAGGGCAGTTTTCCAAAACCGGTTAAAACAGACTATCTGCGTTTTCGCTACCAGAACCTGATGCTGGGACTGCTTCGCAACCGGCTGCCGGATTCATGGCTGGAAGCTCGTCACCGTCTGTTTCGCCAGATTGAAAATGCCGCCGAGCTTTTCATTTCCCGGCCACGCCACAGAGAGCAGCGCTCTGTCATCGGTTCGGCGCTCTGGCAGGACCTGACATGGACACTCTCCTGGGAATCAAACCAGGAAAGTTGGGCATGGCCGCTTCCGGATGAAAAGTATCTCATCACAGACGCCGACGAACGCTTGCATGACGGAACACTCAGTGCCTCCAACGTTGCCAGAACATTTGAAAAGGATCCCCCGGCACACGCCCGTTTAATTGCTTCCGTTGGAAAAGAGCGCCGGAACCAGTCAGGTATGGGCCTTTACGATGGCGACTTGCGATCAGCAGGTCGAGCCGGCTGGGACGAGCAGCTTGCGAACGTTAAAAATGACTGGTGGCGTCATCAAACGGATTCGGTCGGTACCCTTTCGAGTTCTATTTCACAGCTTGATCAATATGCGATATCACCGCTGGAATTTTTCTTTCAGCGTGTCTTGCGGCTCGAACCACTCGAGGAATACAGTGATGAGATCGAGGCAACAGTCAAAGGCGACGTCGTTCATAAAATCCTGCAGGAATACTACACGAGGGATTCAACTTATGCGCCGGGTTTGCCGGTCATTGCTCCATCCCTGATATCTAATGATGAAAAGCGAAAGCAGGCCTGGCAACGTCTTATGATTATCTCTGAAAAAGTTCTGGAAGATCACGCCGGACAAACCGGCTACACGAACTCACCCTTTCCCGGGGTTTTCAAATTGCAGTTGCAGCGGCTACTGGATGGTTTTTTAAAAAGGGAGATGGCCCGTTCCGGAATGTTACTGTCCGAACCACTTCATGATCTGAAACCGGCAGGATGCTACCCCGATTCCCGTTTCGGAATGGAATATGGCTGGGCTTATGAGCCTGAACTCAAATCTGTTCCCTTCCCGGTGCGTCTTCGCGGATTTATTGACCGGATTGATCATTCTCCGGACGGAAAACAGGCGCTCGTCTTTGATTATAAGACGGGAACGAGTAGTGTGAAGAAGTTTAAGGATGATATCAATAAAGGGATGAGTTTCCAGCTTCCGGTATATGCCAGGGCACTCCTGCATGAAGGATGCGAGCGTTTTGCAGGCGGTTACTATGTGCTCCCCTTTGGGCGAGAACAAAGTAAGATCGTCTGCACCCAGCTTATCGGGGAAGAAGCATGGTTTAACCCGGATTTGATCAACGGTCAACGTGGTGGCAGACTTAAAGACTTCCTAGGCCTTATGGAATGGGATGAATTTCAAAACTTCCTGGACCAGCTCGTTCATGAACGCATGGAATGGATTCTGAACCACATCCACGACGGGCTGTTCAATCTCGGTTTTGCCGAACCACCGGTCTATTCCGATTTCAAATGGATAGAACGGTACGATCCCGGAATCCAGAAGGCACGAAAACGAGCGGAAGAAAAAAGACTGATCGAAACGACGCAAACTGCCGAGGATGGATCGACGCGCGTAACAAAACAGCTCAACCGGTACTACCTGGATTTAGAAGTACTTACGAGTACTTAAAGTGAGAATCTCAAATTGACATGAATAATAAAGAGTTTGGTAAAAATTTAGAGGATGGGACATTGAGATTTGCCATAAAGGTAATTCATCTCCCCTCTAAATTGCCGAATACGCCGGAAGCCAGGGTCGTTAGAAATCAATTCACGAAATCAGGTACCAGTGTAGGTGCCAATTATCGGGAAGTAAATAGATCAAGAAGCAAAGCAGATTTTTATCATAAAACAAAGATCTGTGAAACCGAAGCGAGTGAAACGATTTACTGGCTAAAATTATAGCAGAACAGAAATGGTGTAATGAACCTCAAATTCAATCATTATTGGAAGAGGCGAATGAATTGTTGGCAATCTTTACTTCAGCAACAAGAAATTTGAAAAGATAGAATCATGACTTTAACACCTTTTTCTGAAAGGAAGCTAACAGAAAAGCTCTTATGTACTCCAGGCACTCTTAAGTACTCATAAGTATTTATATGTTTTCATGACATCT
>Ga0102953_1002673_pt1 | contig 10363 bp, 9 predicted proteins | sample SalPon2A_C_D2_MG_FD_78509 | JGI IMG/M metagenome (GOLD analysis project Ga0102953, IMG submission 78509) | Soil microbial communities from South San Francisco under conditions of wetland restoration - Salt Pond MetaG R2A_C_D2_MG | ecosystem: Environmental > Terrestrial > Soil > Wetlands | place... | reverse complement strand
CGACACGCCGATGACCGAGTTCGCCAAGGGACAGGTGCCGGCGGAGGAGATGATCCAGCCCGAGGACATCGGCGAGGCGGTGCGCTTCCTGCTCCGCACCTCGCGCAACTGCCACGTGCCGGAGATCGTCTTCAACCGACCGAGCGAGGGCTTGGACACGCCCTGACGGGCGCCCCGGCGCCATGCGGTTCCTCGTCGCGGCGTTCGGAGATCCGGGGCATGTCTTCCCCGCAATAGCGCTGGGACAAGCGCTGGTCGGGCGTGGGCATGAGGTGACGATCGAGACCTGGGAGGAGCGGCGGGCCGCGGTCGAGGGCGCCGGGCTGGGCTTTGCCGCGGCCGAGGAATACCGGATGTTTCCGCCTCCCGATCCGGACTCGCCGGAGGGGGCGCACGCGGCGGAGGCGGCGCGGGCGCTGCTGCCGCTGCTGGAGCAGATGCGCCCGCACGCCGTGGTCAGCGACATTCTCACGCTGGCGCCGGCGCTGGCGGCCGAGGTGGCGGGGGTGCCGAGGGCGACGCTTATCCCCCACATCTACCCGGTGGTCGCGCCGGGGCTGCCCTTCTTCGCGGTCGGCCTACGGCCGCCGCGCACGCCGCTCGGGCGGGCGGTCTGGCGGGCGGGGCAGCGGGCGCTGAACGTCGGGCTGGAGCAGGGACGCGACGACCTCAACAGGCAACGGGCGCGGCTGGGCCTGGCGCCGACCGAGCGCTTCCACGGCGGCATCAGCCCCGACCTTGCGCTGGTCGGGACCTTTCCGCAGCTCGAGTACCCGCGACGCTGGCCGGACGGAGTCGAGCTGACCGGGCCGATGACCTTCGAGGTCCCGCACCCTGAGATCGAGCTGCCGCCGGGAGACGAGCCGCTGGTGCTGGTCGCGCCGAGCACCGCGCACGACTCGCGCAACCAGCTGGTGCGCACGGCGCTTGCGGCGCTTGCCGACGAGCCGGTGCGCGTGGTCGCGACCACCAACCGCGTCGTGCCGCAGCGCCCGATCGATGTGCCGGCGAACGCGGTCCTCGTCGACTGGCTCAGCTACAGCCAGCTGATGCCGGCCGCCTCGCTGGTCATCTCGCACGGCGGTCACGGCACCGTCTGCCGCGCCCTGGCCGCCGGCACGCCGCTGCTGATCTGCCCGTTCATCGGCGACATGAGCGAGACCGCGATGCGCGTCGGCTGGGCCGGCGCCGGCCTCTCCCTGCCCTGGCGCCTCTGCCGCCCCTCCCCACTCCGCTGGTCCGCCAGGCGCATCCTCGACGACCCGTCGTTCGCGGCAAAGGCCGGCGAACTCGCCGGCTGGGCGAAGACCCACGACGGCGCCGAGCGCGGCGCCGAGCTGGTCGAGCAGATGGCGAAGCGCGAGGCAGACCCAAAGAAAAGGGCCGCGATCTCTCGCGACCCTTTGTAGAGCTCGGGGGGACGGACTCGAACCGTCAACCACCGACTTAACAGGACGGCGCTCTACCTATTGAGCTACCCCCGATCAATCAACTTGAATTAAGTATCCGTCTGTTCTACTGACAGCGCTGAGACAGGCACCGAATCCACCGGCAGAGTAGCGAACCCGCCCTCGACCTCGGAATGGCAGTTTGCGCAGAGTAGGACGCACTTCTCCATCTCGGTCCGGCTTCGGGCGATTGAGCGTGAATAGCCGCCCTGCGCGAGATGGAACTCCTTCTCCGCCGCCTCCACATGATGGAACTGCAATGCGCCGACCCAACGCGCGTACCCGCAGAGAACGCATGCACCGCCAGCCTCTTCGACCAGCTGTCGCTTGATCGTCCTGCGGCGCCTGGCGACCGCTTCGGATCTGCACCGCTTGCAGCGATAGTAGCCCCGACCCTCGAGCACGAACTCGGTCGTGCCGTGGCGTTTGCAATCGAAGGTCGCGAAGCGAGCTCCATCGTCACATCTGGGCCGCCGCGCTCGCCGGCGGGGCCGCTCGATTCCATAGCGCTTCAGCCAGTAGCGGATCGTCGATGGATTGCGATCGAGCTTCTCGGCCATCTCAGTCAGAGTCGCGCCTTCGCCGGCGAGCGCTTGGAGCTCTTCCTCCTCGACCGCCCCACGAGGGGCGAACCTGGGAGCCCCATTGGCGGATAGCCCGTACTTCTGCATCCAGTAGCCGACCGTCGATGGATGCTTGGCGACCTCTCGCCCTATCGCCTCAAGCGACATTCCGTTGGCCAGACACTCCTCCAAGAACCCCTTCTCCATGAGGGGAATACTGGCAAACGCCTCAGACAGAACTCTGCGAACCTATGTTCGCATCTAGCTTGGGGCGTAGGGCATCACATCCGCCAGACGCCGAAGGCTCGCCTCTCGCTCTCGCCGAGCCTCGCCCTCGGATTTCGCAGGCGTCGGTGACGCGGGCTGGCCGGTTTCCGCGAGCTCCTGCTCTTCCTCGCGGATCTTCGGCGCCTTCGTTCGAGGCGGCATCAGGCCCTGCACCAGGTCGCGATAGAAGTTGGTCGTCTGCTTGCGAGTTTCGGTGACGAACGAGCCGTCGGCCCGGCCTCTCTTCTTGCCCATCGGCTTCGATCGCGCGAGCAGGAAAGATCGGGGCTCCCGCTTCGGGTCGTCCTCCAGCAGCAGCTTCTCGGGCGCATCGCTGCAGTCGCCCAGGAGCTCGGAGCAGGTTGCCCGTACCTGGCTGAAACGCACCTCGACCCGCAGGTCGCCCGGCGCGTCGGCAAGCTGCCGCAAGAGCCAGTTCACCCGGGTCTTCGGCCTGCCCTCCTTTGGCGCCGGAATCTCAACAGTCGTAGTGACCTGGCGGGTGCGCAGATCCGCCTCCAGCCCAATTGGACCAACCGCATCTGGGACGCGAATGGAGCAACCCAGAATCCCCTCCCGCGCCAGGCGATCGGTGATCCCGGCAACCCGTTCCTCGGGGTCCTTGCCGCGTGGGCGCTGATGCTTGACATCGACTCCCAGCTCCTGGCTCAGATTCAGGCATAGATACTCGACGAACTGCTCCCACCGTGCCGCAATAGCCTTGGCCGCCGGGTCGCTGGCTCGAAGAGTCTGATTGCGAGCGCTTTCGCGCACCTGCACCCACTCCGGCCCCATGCCTTCAAAGCCGCTTGCACCCGAGCGATCGTCGTCCAGATAACGGATCAGCTCATTCAAGATCCAGGCCTGATCGGGGTCGTCGATCCCGCGGAATCGGTGTTGAACGATCGCCTCGGTCAGCACCCGCCACCAAGAAAGGTGGTAGACGGCAAGACCCCTGAGTTTGCGCCTGTCGACCGAGCAAGGAAGCGTCTTCGGATCGCTGCGAATCTCATTCGAGATCGTGATCGGCCCGTCGAAACCGTGCTCGCGAGCCAAATCGAGATAGCGCGATACCTGCTCGGGTTCCAGCGCCGCGTTGCCGGTCTTGATCTCCACCAGACAAGACCAGCGGGTCTTGCCGCGTTCGACCACAACCGCACCGTCAGGAATATGAAGCTTGTCGTTCCCGTCCTTGAAGCGCAGCTCGGTGAAAGTCGAGATCGCTCCCTTCGGCGCCTTCATCTGGACTAGCAAGGCGTGACAGAAGTCGGGTACTGCGCTCATCACCGCCAGCAGGGCCGAGGCGGCGCGCCGCTCCTGCTCATTCTGGTTGCGAATGCCGGCAGTGGGCAACAGACGCGCCGGCATCCAGTCGTCCTGTTTCACCAACTCGGAACTCCCCACGATGCTGCCTCCATTCGTACCGATACGGGTCGCAGGACTATTCGCCGACCGCGGAGCGGGACCTGCCACGACTTCCTCACACCCGCTCGGTGCGGGCTATTCGTTCGACCAGGGCGGCGCGTTCTCGGCTCAGGGCGGCGCGGCGCTCGTTGTCGCCGGCCTCGCCGGCTGCGGCTATCTGGGACTCGATGCGGCGCTGGTCGAGCAGCAGGTAGTTGAGCTCCATCGCCTCAAGCGAGGCGGGCTCGTCGTGGGCGAGGATCACCAGCTCGGCGATCAGGCTCGCCAGCTGCTCGTCGTCGTGCGGCAGGTTCGACGCCGGGTCGGTCGGGTGCTCGCGCAGCCAGGCGGCGACGCGGGCGCCGTTCGGCGAGAGGTGCTCCTCCGTGAGGCGGCCGAGGTAGTCCTTGCCCTCGTCGGGCAGGGCGATGCACATCGCCAGCAGCGCCCGCTCGCGCCGTTCGCGCGAGGTCAGCTCGCCGCCGCTGCGCACCGGCGGTCGGGCGGGCGCGGCCGTGCCGCCCCCCCGCCGAGGCGGTTCCGCGGAGCCGCCGCCGCTGAGCGGCTGCGCCGCCGTCACCCGGCCCATCACCAGCGCCGGCTCGAGGTCCAGCCGCCCGGCCACCCGCCGCACCAGGTCGTCGCGGCTCGCCGTCTCCCCCATCCCGGCGAGGATCGGCGCCACCTCGCCGAGCGCCCGGTCGCGCGCGGCCGGCGAAGCGGTATCGGTGCCGTCGAGCACCAGGCCGACCTGGAAGGCCGGCAGGTCGACGGCGCCCTCGACCAGCGCTCGGAAGCGCTCCGCTCCCCCCTCCGCGGCGATCATCTCCGCCGGGTCCTCCCCCGCCGGCATCGCCGCGACGCGCAGTCGCATCTTGCGCCCCGCCGCGACCCGCTGCGCGCGCAGCATCGCCTCCTGCCCCGCCGAGTCGGCGTCAAGCGCCAGCACCACCTCGTCGACCATTCCCGACAATGCCGCCACCTGCTCCTCGGTGATCGCCGTGCCCATCACGCCGACGGCCTCGGCGATCCCCGCCTGATGCAGCGCCAGCACATCGGTATAGCCCTCGACCACGACGACCCGGCCGCTCTTCGCGATCGCCTCCTTGGCCAGGTCGATGCCGTAGAGGATGCGGCTCTTGTGGAAGAAGTCGGTCTCGGCGGTGTTGACGTACTTCGCCCCCTGGTCGGAGCGCATCGCCCGGCCGCCGAAGCCGAGCGTGCGTCCGCGCCGGTCGCGGATCGGGAACATGATCCGCTCGCGGAAGCGGTCGTACTCGCCGCCGCTGCGGCCCTTCTGCGCCAGGCCGACGGAGCGCATCTCCCCGACCTTGAACCCCGCCCGCTGGCCGCGCACGAGCATCGTGTCCCAGGCGCTCGGCGCGTAGCCGACGCCGAAGGCGCGCAGCGTCTCCTCGCTCAGCCCGCGCTCCGCCAGGTAGACGCGCGCCCTGCCGGCCTCCTCGGCGTCCCAGAGGAAGTGCGCGTAGAAGGCCGCGGTGCGGTCGAGCAGCTCGCCCAGCCGGCGTCGCTGCTGGCGCCGCGCCTCCGCCCGCGGGTCCTCCTTCTCGCGCTGCAGCTCGACCCCGTAGCGGTCGGCGAGCAGCTCGACCGCCTCGGCGAAGCCGAGTCCCTCCTTCTCCTCGACGAACTTGATCGTGTCGCCGCCGACGCCGCAGCCGAAGCAGTGGTAGAGCTTCTCCCCCGCGTCGACCGAGAAGGACGGCGTGCGCTCCTCGTGAAACGGGCAGAGTCCGACCCAGCGGGCGCCCTGGCGGCGCAGGTCCGTGTGGGCGGAGACGACCTCGACGATGTCGACCGCCTGCTTGACCCGCTCGAGGCTCTCGTCCGAAATCAGCGCCATCAGAACCTGGCCGCCTCGGGGACGGTCAGCTCCGCGAAGCGGGCGATGCAGAAGCGGTCCGTCATCCCCGCCAGGTAGTCGGCGACGCGCTGGCATTCGCTCGCCCCCGGCTCGCCCGGCGGCACCTCATCCGGGTGCTCCATGTAGTGCTCGAAGAGGCCGCGCACCGCGCGCTGCGCCCGCTCGTGCTCGCCGCGCGCCGTCTCACCCAGGTAGACGCGCTCGAACATGAACTTGCGCAGGCGCAGCATCGCCCCGCCGACCTGCTCGCTCTGCGCGATGTCGCCGGCCGCGGTGGAGCGCTCGACGATGTCGCGCACCAGCGTGTCGATGCGCGCCGAGCCGGTCGGCCCGAGCAGCTCGATCTGCGCGGCAGGCAGGTCGTCCGGCCGCAGGATCCCGGCCCGCAGCGCGTCGTCGATGTCGTGGTTGATGTAGGCGACGCGGTCGACCAGCTTGACGATCCGCCCCTCCAGCGTCGCCGGCCGGTCGGAGCCGGTGTGGTTGAGGATGCCGTCGCGCACCTGCTCGGTCAGGTTCAACCCCTGGCCGTCGCGCTCGAGCGCGTCGACGACCCGCAGCGAGTGCTCGTTGTGACGGAAGCCGCTGCCGCAGTGCTCGCTCAGCGCCGCGTCGAGCGCCTCCTCGCCGGTGTGCCCGAAGGGTGGGTGGCCGAGGTCGTGCCCGAGCCCGATCGCCTCGGTCAGGTCCTCGTTGAGGCCGAGCGCGCGGGCCACCGTGCGGGCGATCCCGCAGGCCTCCAGCGTGTGGGTGAGCCGCGTCCGGTAGTGGTCGCCCTCCGGGGCGATGAAGACCTGCGTCTTGTGCTTCAGCCGGCGGAAGGCCTTGGAGTGGACGATCCGGTCGCGGTCGCGCTGGAACGGCGTCCGCAGCGGGCTGTCGGGCTCCTCCACCTGACGCCGCGCCGGGTAGGAGGGCGTCCCGAGATCGGAGAGGAACTCGGCCTCCCAGGCTCTGACTCGGTCTTCGAAAGTCGCCGTGGCCTCCACGGCCACGATCCTACGCCGCGGATCGAAGCTGCACGTGGGCATGGTGCTCCAACGTCTCGCCAATTGCCCGTTCGGCCTGGCGCAGCTCGCGCTCGCCGGCCGGCGGCGCCTCGGCCAGCGGCCGGGCGATCGCCTCGACCATGAAGCGGTGCGCCTCCTCGGAGAGCGGAAAGGCGCCCGCTTCGCAGCTCGCGCAGACGACCCCGCCGGCGGCGCCGGAGAAGCCGGCCAGGTGTTCGGCCTCGCCGCAGCACGCGCAGGAGGAGAGCTCGGGCGAGAAGCCGGCGGCGAGGGCGAGCTTGAGCCGGAAGGAGAGCGCCGTCGGCAGCGTCGCGGCGTCCGGCGAGCCCGGGTCGTCGAGCAGCGCCAGGTAGCGGCAGAGCAGGTTGTAGGCGGGCGGGTTGGGCTCGGCCGAGTCGAGCAGGCGCAGCACCGCGTCGCAGGCGCGGGCGCCGGCGGTCAGCGCCGCGCCGCAGGCGCGCAGGCGCGGGTAGCCGTCGACCGTGCCGGCCTGGGTCACCGTCATCAGCTCCCCCCTGCCTTCGTGCAGCAGCAGGTCGAGCCGGAAGAAGGGCTCCAGCCGCCCGCCGAAGCGCGATTTGGTGCGGCGCACGCCCTTGGCGATCGCCCCCACCCGGCCGCGCTGCGCCGTGTAGAGGTGGAGGATGCGGTCGGCCTCGCCATAGCGGATGCTGCGCAGGACGATCGCCTCCGTCTTCAGCGTCTTGCCGGCCATAACCGACCTAAGGTGAACGACGCGCCGGACGGCGTCGCCGTGGCCTGCGCCGCAGCTTCACCTGGCAGCTCGGGCAGAAGTAGGTCGAGCGGCCGGAGACGACGATCCGCTCAACCGTGCCGTCGCAGCGCGGGCAGGGCTTGCCCTCGCGGGTGTGGACGAGGAACTCGTCCTGCATCCTCCCCTTCTCGCCGCGCCCGTCGCGGTAGTCGTCGATCGAGGCGCCGCCACCGTCGAGCCCGGCTTCCAACGCGGCGACGATGCCCTCCCGCAGCGCCTCCAGATGCTCGGGCTTCATCGACTCGGCCGGCGAGAGCGGGTGCAGCCGGGCGCGGAAGAGCGCCTCGTCGGCGTAGATGTTGCCGATCCCGGCGATCCCCTTCTGGTCGAGCAGGAAGGACTTGAGCGGCGCCCTGCGGCCGGCGGCGATCTCGCCGAGGCGCTCGGCGGTGAACTCGTCAGACAGCGGCTCGACCCCGAGCCGCTGGGCGAAGTGGGCGTCGAGCTCCCCGTCCCCGAGCAGCAGCGCCTCGCCGAAGCGCCGCGGATCGGTGAACCAGAGCTCGCGCCCGTCGTCGAGGACGAAGCGGGCACGCAGGTGGTTCAGCTCGTCCTCACCCTCGACCAGGACCAGGTTGCCGGTCATCCGCAGGTGCATGACCAGCGTCCGCCCGTCGTCCAGGCTCAGCAGCAGGTACTTGCCGCGCCGTCCCAGGCCTTCGATCGTCCGTCCCGCGACGGCCGCCTCGAGCTCAGCCGGCGGCGCCGGTCGGCACCAGCGCGGGTCGTAGACCTCGAGTCGCTCGATCCGCCGCCCTTCGATCTCCGGCTCGAGCTGCCGGCAGACGGTCTCGACCTCGGGCAGCTCGGGCATCCACGAGTTCTACTCGACCGCGGTCGAGGTTTACTCCGGATAGCGACCCAAACCTCTACCGCGCCTCATTCGGTGGCGCGGGGGTGCGCCTCGAAGTAGACCTCCTTGAGGCGCTCGCCGGAGAGGTGCGTGTACATCTGCGTCGTCGCGATGTCGGCGTGGCCGAGCATCTCCTGCACGGCGCGCAGGTCGCAGCCGCCCGCCAGCAGGTGGGTGGCGAAGCTGTGGCGCAGCGTGTGCGGGCTCATCCGGCCGGAGAGCCCCGCCTCGCGGGCGTGGCGCTGGACGATCTTGTAGAGGCCCTGGCGGCTCAGCGGGCCGCCGCGGAAGTTGACGAAGAGGCGCGCCTCGTGGCGTTCGGGCGGCACCAGCTTCGGCCGGCCGCCGCGCAGGTAGGCGGCGATCGCCGCGATCGCTTTGCGCCCGAGCGGCACGATCCGCTCCTTGGAGCCCTTGCCGCGCGCCCGCAGCAGGCCCTGCTCGAGGTCGATGTCCGACATCTCCAGCCCGATCGTCTCCGAGGCGCGCAGCCCGCACGCGTACATCGCCTCGAGCAGCGCCCGGTCGCGCAGCGTCGTCGGCTCGCTGCCGCGCGGCGCGGCGAGCAGTTGCTGCACCTCGGCGTAGTTGAGCACCTGCGGCAGCTTCTTCGCCCGGCGCGGGGCGCTCAGCGAGGCGGTCGGGTCGTCGCCGATCAGCTCGTCGCGGCGCAGGTGCTTGTAGAAGGAGCGCAGGCAGGCGGTCTTGCGGTGTACGGTCGCGGCCGAGCAGGCCGGGCGGCCGTTGCCGGTCGCCAGGTCGGCGAGGAAATCGCCGATGTCGGCCGGCCGCGCCGCCAGCGCGTCGAGCTCGTGCTCGCTGAGAAACTCGCCGTACTGCAGCAGATCGGTGCGGTAGGCGTTGAGCGTGTTGCGCGATAGGCCGCGCTCCAGCTCGAGGTAGGAGAGGAAGTCGAGGACCAGGCCCTCGAAGCGTTCGTCCACCTCGGTGTGCGTCGGCTCGATAGCGACTGCCATGCGGGACCGTTCTCCCGCGCCGGCCTCATTCCTCGCGGCGCAAGGCAGCGCCCGCGGCAAGCGGCGCCGCGAAGAAGAGCGCATCGTCGCCTATCGAGCGCCCCATGGTTTGCGTCGGCAGCCCGGAAGCGGTGTAGCCGGCCAGGTCGGGCTCGGCTTCGGTCAGCGCATGGCGGTTGCCCGCTGCCTCGGTCAGCTTCTCGGCGATGGCGGGATTGGCGCTCGGCACGGCCACGGTCACCCCGCCCAGCAGCAGTTCGAGCACGGTGATCGTGTGGTGGCTTACGCCCAGGTGACGCTCGCGCGGGTCGGCTTCGGACAGGCGTGGCGAGAGCATGGTTGGGAAGTCGAGGGCCAGGGCGGCGTGGGCGTTGTCCAGGGCGGCCATGCCGCCGTGGCCGAGGCGGCTGTCGGAGCCGATGATGCCCGGGCCCGGGCCGACCAGGGCGGCGTCCCAGCCGAGGCCGTTGACGGCGGCGTCGAGGGCTCCCGCCACGGACAGCGCCTCGTGCTCGCCGCCGTAGGCGGGGGCAGCCGTGATGTGGCCGCAGAGCAGGCCGCGCTCGCGCAGCTCGGTGACGTCGCGGCTGAGCGAGCCGGGGAGGGCGCCGCCCGCGGTCTGCACGTAGCCGAGCTTCAGGCCGGGCGAGGCCTGGGCCGCGGCCCAGGCCGCCGGCGCCAGATGCCCGTGCAGCGGCAGGACGAGGACCCGCATCGTCCGCTCCGGTGCGCCTTTCGTACCCCTACGGTTCGAAAGGCGCACCGGAAGCTCGACCGGCTCGACCGGGTGCTGGAGCGAGGTGTAGTTGAGCTTGATCACATGCTCGCGGGTCTCGCCGCTCGCATCGAGGCCGCGGGTCAGGTTGACATGGACTACGTCGAAGCCGCCAGAACCGAGGCCGAGGTCGAGCGCGGCGACGTTGACGACCACCTCGTCGCCCTCGCGCATCTCGCCCAGCAGCGCCTCGTCGGCCCAGGCCCGGCGGCGCTCGCCGCCGATCTCTACCGTCAGCGGCTCCGCGTCGACGACGACGCCGCGGCGCAGCTTCAGCCGGCCGCTCACCCCGCCGCGGTCTCGACGGCCGCCTCGGCGACGATGCCCTCGCAGACCGCGAGCATCGCGTCGAGGTCGGCAGCGGCGACGCACTCGTTCGCCGTGTGGACGTTCTTCGGCCCGTTCG
>Ga0102953_1002671_pt1 | contig 10366 bp, 7 predicted proteins | sample SalPon2A_C_D2_MG_FD_78509 | JGI IMG/M metagenome (GOLD analysis project Ga0102953, IMG submission 78509) | Soil microbial communities from South San Francisco under conditions of wetland restoration - Salt Pond MetaG R2A_C_D2_MG | ecosystem: Environmental > Terrestrial > Soil > Wetlands | place... | reverse complement strand
TCTAAGACTTTCAGCCGATTTATTTGGATGATCCAGATAAATATACCAGTGTACATATTTACACAATGCAGTCAAAATATTATAAAATTTCAAAAATGATATAATTTCCAAAATTTTATAATAATCTTTTAAGATTCATTGAATCTGACGTACTATCAATTAACAATTATCAATTCATTATTAAAATTCACCACGAACAATTTTCATATAGATTAGAAAAATTTTCATATATAATTCAATAGTCTTTCAAACAAATTTTCTTTTTTTTCAGCGGTTTCGTTTGCAAAATAATTTATTCAACCATTTTGCAGTTAGTAAAATTTAGACTTATAATTATTAACTCCTACTATATAGCTTCACTTTAGGTAGAATTGACATGTAATATCTACCTGAATAATTCCAACCGATTAGTTAAGTGCCTAATCCTTAGACATTCAATCATAAAATTTATCATTAATAACGGCATAAAAATTGCTCGTTCCTTATGCCTAAGCCAGTTAGGTGTAGATCAGATTGCTTAGATCTAGGGGAGTAGAACTAAAGCATTAAAATTATTAGTCCTCAGGAACTAGTACCAAAGCAATATATTTTTTAGATTTTATTATCAGGAACAGAATTATTATGCACAAACAAAAATTTTACCTTTTTTATCTATTGGGTCTTTTGATTTTTTCGGTCCCTCAAATCTCCGCACAAACTAATTGGTACGTTGATAAAAATGCTAACGGTTCAAATACAGGAACTTCCTTATCAAATGCCTGGACTTCTTTCTCTTCAATCAATTGGACAAAAATTGGGACAGATGGAATTACAGATTCAATTTATATCTCCGCAGGAACCTATAACGAAACTTTAAATATACCCCCTAATAAATCTAATATTGTAATAGCAAGTATTGGTAAAGTCATAATCGATGGGCAGAATACCAGAGATTTCGGTATAAACCTATCTGGTGGCTCATATACTAATATTAAAATTTATGGTTTTACAGTACAGAATGCTTTATATCGGTTAATTAGCATAACAAATGCAAGTAATTATTCCCCTATAAAAAATGTAGTAGTGGAAGCGTGTTCTTTATATAATTATAAGTCTTACGGAATTTTTGTAGAAGCTGACGGAGGGGGATCTGAAGATGATAGTTATGTTACACTGAAAGGTAATTATCTGAATGATGATAATAACTTTAGTGGTCAGTCAGATGGGATATATATTCAGAATTTAGATTCAGCAAGAGTAACACGAAATACAGTTATTAATGACAATCCTACAAATCCGGGGAGTATTGATGTTGATTGGCATTCAGATGATTTACAGACGTACAGAGTAAATAGTATAATTGTAGACAATAATTTCCTTTATATGGAAAATCAATATAAAGGCATAGGAACCCAAGTACTTTTCACTGCTGAAGTTTTTGATCGTCCAGGGATTCATGTCTATTACAATAATGTAATAATTAGAAATGTACCAAATGCTTATGACTGGGCAATTAGAACAAAAGGCAATGATGGGAAAACTGTTTATATACTAAACAATACATATATTGGGTATGGTCGAGTACAAGGTGCGGACTGCACCGGTTATCTTGAAAATAATATATTTTATGCTTTCCCTGGTTCTAAGTGGGATTCATTTAGTAGCATTGGAGCTTCCGCAGAAAGATCACACAATTTGGTGTATGATGAAAATGGATCATTTGGTTCGATGCCGGGCAGTGTAGAAGATAATCCTTTGTTCGTAAATAAATCTTATAAGTCTTTTGACGGAAGGTTACTATCAGGTTCATACGCAATAAATTCAGGGAAAAATATAAAAACACTCGTGGAATCTTTTGGACTTGAATGGAAAGATATTAATGGTATAGCCAGAACTTCTACACCAAATATTGGGGCCTTTAGTAAAGATGGCTCTACTACAGGAATTTCATCGACTAACGAAGCTCCTAATTCATTTAAATTATCTCAGAATTATCCTAACCCGTTTAATCCGTCTACAAAAATTAAATTTAATCTTCCTTCATCAAATAATGTTAAGTTAACAATTTATGATATTACAGGAAAAGAAGTAACTCAACTGGTTAACCAGGAACTGGCTGCCGGTGTTCACACTGTAGATTTTAACGCTTCAAATCTTGCAAGCGGAACTTATATTTACAGGATACAGGCAGGTAGCTATGTACAGTCGAAGAAAATGATTTTATTGAAATAGTAGAAGTAATTTGATAGTAAAAAACCCAATCTGAGAAATCAGATTGGGTTTTTTTATTTGGTTAGTTCTTTTGATAAAGTCCTATAATATTTCCATCAGGATCTTTAACCAAAGCATAATATCCCATAGCGGGAATTATTGTTTTTCCCTTGAAAACCCCTCCGCCGTTTTCTGACGCTTTTTTTAAGACACTTTCGATATCCGTAACATTTATATGAAATGTAGTTGTGTCGCCTGATTTAACAGTGTCAACTTTTCTTAGTCCGATTGTTAATCCTTTGTGTGTATTAAATAACATGTAACCTTTTCCGAAGGGTTTAAAATCCCAGTTAAAAAGATTCATAAAAAATTCAGTTGTTCTGTTAAGATTTGTAGAAGGTATTTCTACGTGAGCTATAAGATCAGCGGACATTAGAGACCCGGGGATTAATAATATTGAAAGTCATATATAATTGGTTTATGATGCAACCGGGGAGAGAAGTTGAAACGCTTGTAGACGAGTTCCATCAAAAGGTTAGTTAAAAGCTCGATTCTAAAATGTATAGTGTTGCGTCCACTTTTACAGTTTTAGAGCAGACAACTTACCAGTACAAAAAAGATTATACTATTAAAATAAGATTAAATTAATTCTTCCTGTTTAAAAAATCATATGTTATAAAATTCCTTTTAGGTAAATGTTTTATAACTAGCTTCTCTAAATTTTCTCCCCTAACATAATTTACAATTTCATTGTTCTCACCTAATACCGGATGTACCATTACTTCAATTGGAATATTTAAAGATAGTAGTTTTCTATCAACTGTTCTGATTTCACAAAAACGAGAAGTCCTAGCCAATCCTGAAATTGCAAGGTTTGTATTAATTATCTTCGAATAAATTCTTCTTTGAATAGATAAATTGCCCCAGTTAAATCGGAGTCTCACTGCCGGGATTGAATTTTTCAGAGCCAGTTCTTTTATAATAAGATGAGTCCCCATATAAAAATGAAAATGATGGTGCGTATCTGCATGAGTAGGCAAAAAATGCATCCCCCTAAATCTATCTATTTGAGCTTGGAGTTCAGTGTAGACTGCATTTTTTTCTTCACGGGAAAGGAATTGGCCTTTAAATGATTTATACATTTCTCCATTTTCATTAACAAAATTTCCAAACTTTTTAATTCCTTCAGTAAGTGGCTTTCCTTCAGTCATATTGAGATGGATACCAATTCTGTCTGTAATTTTATTTTCAAATGCAAGTTCACTAGCTTCATCAAAGCCAGGCATATTACACATCAAAGTAGTTGTTGAATGTAAATTCATATCGAAAGATTTTAGAATTGCCTTATTAAAAGATGAAGAATAACCAAAGTCATCAGCATTCGCCACAATTTTGGCATTAACAACAATATCTTCATTGAATTCTTTCATATTAATTTTGGCTTTCTCTGGATAAGGCCATCTGATCCCAATTTTAATCTCACTTTAATTCGTTATTAAATAAATTATAAATTTTATTCTATAGAATATCCCAATTATTCATATGCTTTACTATAATATCCAAAAACTGCCGATATGTGCCCCCAATTCGATGCAATTTTTGTTGCCCAGTAAAGTCTCCAATATTTATTCGGAAATGTAATTATGGTTAAAAGAATACTAATAAATACAAATATTAGAGATAGGAACAGACTCTTAATAAATCGATAAAATTTCTTTTTACCTGCTAATTCTAAAAATCTTCGTGTAAAATTATTCCCCCTAATATATGATCTCTTTATTATATAATTAGTAGTGGCTCTTTCTGGTGGGACATATTCTGATACCCATCCTTCATAACAATTTACAAATTTCGCTCCACACTTCTTTAACCTCATAAATAAATGAGTATCCTCCCCGCCTGTTGTCCCATAGCCAGGATCAAATGGACCTGTAATATTTTTAAGCAAGTAAGATTTTACAATGCAATTACCCGTTCTAGTGAAATATGCTTCAGTCCCTGTAGGGTAAGCCTTTCTGTTAAATAAGGGGTTTCTTTTAATCCAATCAGGAGTTTCATTTTTAAAATGTGATAATACCCTTCCGAATGCTGCGTCAGCATTAAATTTTACGATTGCGTCAATCATTGACTGTATCCATTCAGGAGCCGCTATTTCGTCGTCATCAATAAATAGTATATATTCTCCAGTTGAATATTCAACGCATTTATTTCTGGTTAAACTTATGTTTTTTATTGGTTGTGTTAAATATTGGACATTTACAACTGCTATTTTCTTATAGTCTTCTACAATAGCATGTGCCCCTTTCAGAGAATCATTATCTACAATAATTATCTCAAATTTTATATTATCATTGATCTTTTGAGAAGAAAGGCTATACAAAAGTTGCCTAAGCAATTCAGGTCTTTTATATGTAGCTATACAGACAGAAACGAATAATTTATTAACTGCCATTTTTATTACTGATGAGACAAACTGAACCAGGTAAAATTTATTTTGATTATTTATGCTTGCTATCATAATTCCACAATTAAATATATAGATAATTAATTGTATTACCATTAAAATAAATTATTTTAAATGTATGCATTTGAGAATTTCCACACACTACTATTTTGTTGAGTTGGATCATTAAGTATTCTGTTAAAATGGGATTTAAGCACAAAAGGAATAAACTAAATAATATTAAGAATAAATCCTGCTTACTTTATTCCCGAACAGTTTTTCAACCACAGGGATGAGATTTTCGGTAAATTTTGTTCTTGAAATAAAATTATTATGATCAGTCAGCAAATTCTTTTCGAAATTAAACTCAATTTCAAAAATCAAAAATATACTAATGCCTTTATATTAAGTTTTAAGATAATTTCTATGGTTTCTTCACTATTGAATTATCTATTGAAATTAGGGTTGACTAAAGAGTTTCTATTTTTTGTAATGCTCCTTCCCGTTTGAAGCCCAGCTTAAAGATTCAAATCTTATTCTGGAATTGATAAATTTTAGAGCTGAATTTTTAAATTCGTTATTGTCATCAAACAAAAGTATTCTTATATGAGCTCATTTTTTACTCTGTGCCATTATCCATTCAAACGAATTTTATAATTACTTTGATTAAACATAGAGGACCAAATCAACTATTATACCAGTCCTAAAGTGCTCATAAATGTAGTTTTTGTGCCAAAATGCTTGATATATAATGAGTAATTTATCAGAATGAGACATAGGCGAATGCCATTATTAATCGGATAATTATTTGTAAAACAATAATACTTATTATTCTTATTGCTATTAATTTCAATAAAAAACCATGTAATTGAGTCACTTATTATGCTGCTAATATTACGATATTTGCTTACAAATGGTCATTAATCTAAGTAAATTCAAATGTCCAAAACTTCAGGCCAAACACTTTTTTTCTGAGTAAAAAGAGGAAATTGAGAAAAAGCAAACTTCTTACGATATAAAACACAAATATAATGGAACAATTTTTGATAATTATTTAACATTAATTTGTGTCTTTTTGGTAAAAATATTCGTACTTTTTAAATAAATAATTGTAGTGTATAAAAGCGAAATCAGGTATATTATTAATAATATAAGTAAGTTTATTTAGGATAATTATAAGGAAGGGATTATGAAAAAATCATTACTATTTTTCAGTATTTTAATGCTTGTTGCTTTTAATAATTTTACACTTATTGCTCAACAATCTAACACTGTAATTATTAACGAACTTTCACAAGGTGATTTGGATGGTAGCTATCTTCACGACCACGAATGGATTGAATTAGTAGTCACTGCTGATAATACTGACCTTCGTGGTGCATATATAACAACGACAAATGCAAATTCTTCAAGTTTCCCATCAGGTTATGTTGCTGGAACATGCATTCAGTTTACTCAGGATGGGTCATTAAGTGCACTTCCAGCAGGTACAATTATTGTAATCTATAAATCGACTGCAATTACTGGAGGTAACCTTCAAGATCCGACTCTAGGGGGTAGTGGAACTCCAACACCGGACGTAAATTTTACAGGTGATAATGCAATCATGATTCCCAGTGATAATGCTACTTTTCTTCAGGGCACGTGGCCTGAATTTAAAAACTTTCCTGGCCTTTATGAGGGCGATAACGTGGGACTCTTCCAGTCTGATGGTACCGGTATATTCTGTCTTTCTTATGGAAATGCTGCGCAAGCGGGATTAATTACAGGAAATTACGGACAAGTAACCATACCAAACACAACAAACCTCACCGCTGGAGATGAGGTTTATTGGTCAGGAAAGGACCCTAATACAAACGCCGGAAATCCCTCATACTGGGTGGTTCAGGCCTATAGGTTAGCTACTCCTAAAACATTAAATCCTGGAGATAATAGCGCTTTACCCGTTGAACTTACATCTTTCGCAGTTTCGGTAGATGGTAATACAGTTAATCTTTCGTGGAAAACTGCTACAGAAGTAAATAATTATGGTTTTGAACTTGAGAGAACAAGCGGAAATAATGGCTGGCAAAAAATTGGTTTTGTAGCAGGAGCCGGTAACAGCAATACACCAAAGAGCTATTATTTTACAGATAACCCTTCCGGCGGCACATCTTTTAGTTACAGGCTTAAACAACTCGATGTTGATGGAAACTTTAAATATTATGATGCAATAACTGTCAGTTTTACAGCTTCAACAGAGCCAGAGCTTATGCAGAATAATCCTAATCCGTTTAATCCGTCAACAACAATTAAGTTTTACATCCCGAACACCTCTGATGTAACAATAAGAATTTATGATATGCTTGGTAAAGAAGTGACTACATTATTTGATAAACAGTCTACTGCAGGCTTTCATAATGTTTACTGGAACGGTAAAGACAGCAGGGGCGAATTTGTTTCAAGCGGCGTTTATTTGTACAGACTTACAGCAGGTAATTTTTCAGAAACAAAAAAGATGAATTTGCTAAAATAATATCTTACATAGAACTTTTCATTATTATAAGTCCTTTTATAACATATGCTTATGGAAGGACTTTTTTTGAATAATAATAGCATTTTAATGAACTATTAACTATTTACTAAATGAATAAGCTCTAATAATAGTATTTATAATTCTATTATATAAAATTTTATTATTCAGCAAATTGATTTTGACTGTGTATTTTAATATTACGATGCTATAATGGTTTGCCCTAACAGCTTAACCAGTACAAAACTTTAACAGAATAATCCAAACTCATTTAATCCCTCTCCAGCAATTTTGTTCTTTGTCCCGTGTAATTCAAAAGTAACGAGTATATTTACGATGTTTTACGGTGAGAAATAAAAACTTTATTTGATGAACGGACCAACGCGGGATATCACGTAGTTTATTGGAACGGAGAAGGCAGGTTTGGAAATACAGTATCCAGGGGTATAAATATTTACACTTTAACCGATGGTAGTTTCTTTGACGCTAAGAAAATGAATTTCTTTAAATAAATTAATATAATTTTTTTTACCTCCTATTAGTTAATCTTATAAGGGCTTTTTATATTATAATTTTCCACTTCAAAATCCCGAAACAAACCATATCTATACTTATCCGCATTTTTGCTACAACTTCCAGAAATCTTTTTAAACTGTTTCCAGTTTATTTATCAAATAGCTTAGAATGACCAATTGTTAAAAATTTGTAACTAATATTGGATGAAACATCCGGGCAAAAACAATCATACATATATAAATTTTATTTGTTCTGATTTGTTACAAATTCATTACCCGAGGTTTTAATAACAAATTTATTTTTCTTTCGATTTTTGTAAAGATCATCAATTTTTTGTTTTACATCCTCAAACACTTTTTCTACTGGCTGGGTGACATCAATAACTTCAAAACCTTTAATTTTCTTTCCGAATTCCAGAAAAGCCTCGTTTTTAGCCTTGATATATTCAACTGTAGCTTCCCCCTTACGGGCAAAAAGTACTTCAGCCGGAGCGTGGAGGAAGAATATTATGCTTGGTGTTTCATATAGATTTTTTAATACCCAATCATGAATCCTGGTAGTAATTCTTGTTCTGCTGAATTCTTTATCTAGTTTATCCGGAATTGTATCAACAATAAAATGCCTGTCATAAATAACGAGATATCCTCTTCTTTGGAAACTTTTAGAAATCATCAGCCTGTACCATTCCTCAGCTAACCGGTTAAGCAGCCTGAAAAATGCACCTATCTTACCACGGGTATCCACTTTTCTATCTTGATCAATTTCATGAAGTGATAATTTCTTGGCAATTTGATTATCTGCTAATTTATGTTTCTTTTTATACTTATATATTTTATACAGATGAATTAACTTTGAAGTTGGAAGAAAATAATTACTTGAATCTACATTTCTTCCCATATAAATATATTTCATTTTATAGGGCAATTTATCGAGTACCATATCAGCAATTGTTGTTTTCCCTGCGCCATCCTGACCAATAATAGCTACTGATGCCATTGTAAACTTTCCTCGATTAATTAAAGAAACCTTGATATTTTATATATTTGTTATTATTTAAACTATGAAAAATAATCTTAAACCTAAATTTAATGTAAGTAAGTAGTATTTATTCAATTTCGTATTCACCCTCAGTTTCATTATCCTTCCTCCATAGTTGAGCAAATAAAATCAGATATGATATAACTGCCATTGCACCCACAATATGCCCAACTCTAAATAAATTTGATTCCTGTAAATTCCCAATTAATGCCGCAATTATAAGCCATTTCCAGGGATTAAGATCATTTTGTTTTCTTAAATTTATAAAATATTTAAAAATCATAATAAAAAATATTCCTAAACCTATTAACCCCACTTCATTGGCTATATCAATAAATCCGTTATGTGATTCATTGGGAATCCAGACAAATATTTTATATATATGAGCCAGATATTCGGATGGAGGATTTACACTCCAAAAGGCCTGGTAACCTGTACCAAAAAATGGATGATGTGATATACTTATGAGCATTGCAGTCCAAAGATCGGTTCTACCAGAAAAAGTAGGATCTTTCCCGGCAGCCTCTGTTACTGTATCAATGATTTCGGGTGAAACAAAATATACAGTTGCAGCTAAAGTAATACCAAAAATAAATATTATGACTGATGCAGTTCGTCCAAGACCAAGAGGCTTAAAGATTTCATCGGCAGATATTACTAATCCCGCAAATGCAATTATCATGAAATTTGAGATTGAAGTCATGCTCCTTGAGCCAAATAAAAGAGCAAGCGAAAAGACCACAGCTATAGCAGCAATTATTTTTGCGTTTCCCGTCTCTATTTTGTAGATGAAAAAGGTTAAAATGGCACAAATTACAGCAATTTGTCCTAAAACATTTTTATGGTCAGTAAACCCCCTCCACGTTTGAAACTGTGGGTCTTTTGCACCCGGTACAGCTATACAAACAACAACTGAAAGAAATACATATAAATATAAAACAGGCTTAATTATTTTTAATATTTCTTTAGTAGATGTAGCGTGTACAAGTAACGATAGTGTAACTGTAAATAAAGTTATTATCCTAAAAGACCGTTTTATTGTATCAAATGGGCTATATGACCAAAGTATACTTAGTACACACCAGAGTAAAAATATTGTTAAAACTTTCTCTTTTTTAATTATAGCAAGAGCGTCTAATCGCTTAACAAAAAGAGAGATTAATGAACCCAAGAATAAGGTAGTAAAAACCACTTGATTTAAAATATTACCTCCTCCTCCCATATTCTCTGCATCCACTCTTGGCTGAAATGGTATTGCAAGACCCAAAAGACCAACAAATAGATATAACCAAAAGAGATATTTAGCAATTTTAAAGTATATATTTTTTTCAGATTTATTTTTCATTAGCAATAATCAAACTGTATAAAACAAATGGATTGAATAGCAGTCTTATACTAATCATGATTCAATAATTTCAATCCATTTTATACTGTGGCATATTTTGCCGATTTATAATTTTTAATATAACTAATTAATTGTTTTATACCTTTTTGTAGTTCATTGCTTATAAACCAACCTATAACTACTGTTACAAGGAATAGCAGGCTATTAATTAGTGTGGAATATTGCCCGACAAATAACAATGATACTGCTGCCAATATAAAAAGCATTGTAGGTTTTAAGAAAAATTTTATGCTTGGATTAATACTATATTTAAGCAAATATA
>Ga0102953_1002670_pt1 | contig 10367 bp, 9 predicted proteins | sample SalPon2A_C_D2_MG_FD_78509 | JGI IMG/M metagenome (GOLD analysis project Ga0102953, IMG submission 78509) | Soil microbial communities from South San Francisco under conditions of wetland restoration - Salt Pond MetaG R2A_C_D2_MG | ecosystem: Environmental > Terrestrial > Soil > Wetlands | place... | reverse complement strand
CTCAATCTGGACTTCTTGGCGACTTTGACCCGCCGGAGCGACGCCTACCTAATCTACGCCGACACCTGCCTGCTGACCGAGGATTTCATGCGGCGCCATAATATCCGTTTCAAGAAAATTCCCCGGGATATTTCCCGGTTCTGAGAAGGAGCGCAGCATGGAACTCTTGCCCTACCAGCAACAGGTGTTGAACGATCTGGCCGACTTCCTTGGGTACATTGAGGAGCGGGGCGATCTGAAAAAGGCCTTCGCCCTTTACTGGAACGAGCGGGGGGTGGGCAAACCGGAACCGTACCGCAATATCATCCCGCAGGTGCCGCACGTCTGCATCAAAGTGCCGACCGGCGGCGGTAAGACCTTCATTGCCGCCAACGCCATCAAGACCATCTTCGACGGCCTGACCATCTACATGCGGGACGAGCCTAGGGCCGTGGTCTGGCTGGTGCCGTCCAACGCCATCCTGGAGCAGACCGAGAAAAACCTCGCTAACCCGCAACATCCGTACCGGCGCAAGCTGGACACCCTGTTCAACGGCCGGGTGGTGGTGTACACCAAGCAGGACCTGTTGCAGGGGGCCGGGTTCAACCCGACCAGCGTGCGGGAACAGCTGAATATCTTCGTGCTGAGTTACGATTCCTTCCGCACCCAGATCAAGGAGGGGCGCAAGGCCTATCAGGAAAACAGCTATCTGGACGGTTTCACCCGGCAGATGAAAACCGGTGATGTGCTGCCGGATACCGACGAGTCGGCCTTGATCAACGTGATCCGGGCCATGAAACCGGTCTGCATCGTGGATGAGAGCCATAACGCCGGTTCGAAACTCAGCCAGGAGATGCTGGTCAACTTCAATCCCAGCCTGATCCTGGACCTGACCGCCACCCCACGCGAGGAGAGCAACATCATCAGCTACGTGGACGCGGCCCAGCTCAAGACCTATCACATGGTCAAGCTGCCGGTCATCGTCTACAACCATCATTCCCGCAAGGATGTGATCAGTAACGCCATCCAGTTGCGCAACAGCCTGGAAAAGCAGGCGAAGGAGCAGCACGAGGCCGGGGGCGACTACATCCGGCCCATCGTCCTCTTTCAGGCCCAGCCGGACACCGGTAAAGATGAGGAGACGGCCACTTTCGAGGACATCAAAAAGAGGCTGGTGCATCTGGGCATTCCCGAAAACGAGATTGCCATCAAGACAGCGAACATCAACGAAATCAAGAATGAAGACCTGCTGTCGCCGGATTGCCCGATTAAATACATCATCACCATCAATGCCTTGAAGGAAGGATGGGACTGCCCCTTTGCCTATATCCTGGCGACCATTGCCAACCGTCATTCCAGCGTGGACGTGGAGCAGATCGTCGGCCGGGTTTTGCGCCAGCCCTATGCCCGCCGCCAGCGGGGGAATCTGCTCAACAACTCGTACGTGCTGACCTCTTCGGCCCAGTTCTTCGACACCCTGGGCAAGATCGTGGAAGGGTTGAACCGGGCTGGCTTCAGTGAAAGGGATGTGCGGGCCAAGGATGCCGATGCGGTCGTAACTGGCGACACAACCGGCGACAAGGGAGGCGTGCAACCGAGTCTGTTGGATTTGCAGAAACAGCCTGATGTGGAAGCTGAGACTACCGCCCAAACGACCGAGGACAATGATTGGCCCGATACCTTGCCGGATGCCGGCGGGGAGTTGGCCGAGCCGCAGCCGGCTTCGGCGGAGGTGCGTGAGATCATCGAAAGGGCCACGGAGGAAAACCGGGAGTATGAAGAACGGGCGCAAGAGGCGGTGGCGGCCAATATCGCCGATGAGGTACGGAGCAAGATGAACGAATTCGGGATGGTTTCGGTATTCGCGGAAGAGGCGAAAAAGCTTCGCCTGCCCCAGTTTCATATGCGGGTTCCGGGGTTGAGTCTATTCGGCGGCGGGGAGAAGGCGGTGCTCTTCAACCGAGAGGAACTGCTGAAGGATTTCCGGCTGAGCCAGGCCGACAGCCATATCGACTTCACCACGGTGGGCGACGAGGCTTACCGGGTAGACCTGGAGGAAATCGGCGACCACAATTACCGCCCGGCCTTTTGGAAGCTGAAGCACTCGACCAAGGAACGGTTGGCCGAATACTTGATAGCGCTACCGACGGAGTCCAAGAGGAATCAGCTCGTGTTGAGGTTGTGCGTGTTGATCGGCAATATGTACCCCATTGCCGACCAGGAGGTGCGGGGCTACGTCCGCCGCATTCTCGAAAGCATGACGGCCGAACAGATGCATGACTGTATCGAACGGGAATACAGCTACCGGGACAAGATCAAGACAAAGATCGACGGCCTGGCCATCGCCCATGCCGAAGAGGTTTTCTTCCAATGGCTGGCCGCTGACCGCTTGGAGATGCAGCCCTCATGGGAGTTGCCTCCGTTGATCCATCCGGTGGAAACCGCTCCGGCGATCCCCTTGAGCCTTTATGCTTCGGAAGGCAAACTGAACTCCCTGGAAATGAAGGTAATCAACGAAGTCGCCAATCTGGAGAATGTTCGGTTCTGGCACCGGATCATCGAGCGGAGAGGCTTTTGTATCAACGGTTTTATCAACCATTACCCGGATTTTCTGGTGGTCACGAAGAAAGGAAAGGTTCTGTTGGTCGAGACCAAAGGCGATGACCGGGACAATTCCGATTCCATCCGCAAGTTGAAGCTGGGAACGGCTTGGGCCAACACAGCCGGCAACGACTATCGCTATTTTATGGCATTCGAGAACAACCCTGTTGAGGGGGCATACAAAATTGATGGGCTGTTGAGTGTCTTGGGGCAGCTGTGAAAACCATACTAGTCAAACACATGAACCGGTCCAACTCCTTTATTACAAGGTCAACACGATGACCGTCGACCGGACCACCGAATACCTCTTCAGCCTGCTCAACGAGTTGCGCAAGCTTCCCCGCGAAACCGAGTGGGTGGAGTTCAAGCACAACAACGACAATCCGGAAGAGATTGGCGAATATCTTTCAGCGCTGGCAAATTCCGCCGCCTTGCTGGGCAAGGTCCATGCCTATCTGGTCTGGGGTGTGGATGACGACACGCATGAGGCCATCGCCACAACTTTTGATGCCTCCAAGGCCAAGGTCGGTGGAGAAGAACTGGAAAGCTGGCTGCTGCGTTTACTGTCGCCCAAGATCAACTTTCGCTTTTACGAAGTTGAGACTGACGGCAAGAAGGTGGTGATTCTGGAGATCGGCGCGGCTTTTCGCCATCCGGTTCAGTTCAAGAATACCGAATTCATCCGGGTCGGTTCCTACAAGAAGAAGCTGAAGGATTACCCCGAGAAGGAACGGGAACTCTGGAGGGTTTTCGACCGGACCCCGTTTGAACGGGAGATTGCGGCGGAAAATATCACCTCCGACGAAGTCTTACGGCTCCTGGATTATCCTTCCTATTTTTCGCTGCTGTCTCTGCCGTTGCCCGAAAACAAGGAAGGCATTCTCGCGGCCCTGGCGGCGGATGAAATGATTGCCCCGGGAAAGAGCGGGAAGTGGAACATCAGTAACCTGGGCGCCGTGTTACTCGCCAAACGCCTGGCCGATTTTCGCACCCTGAGGCGCAAGGCTGTCCGGGTGGTTCTCTACAAGGGTGTCAGCCGGGTGGAAACAGTTCGTGAGCAGGAAGGCATCAGGGGCTATGCCGCCGGTTTTGAAGGGTTGATCGGCTTTGTGGCGAATCTCCTGCCGAGCAATGAGGTGATCGGCAAAGCCTTACGGAAAGAGGTGCCGATGTTCCCCGAACTAGCCATTCGCGAACTGGTGGCCAACGCCATTATTCACCAGGATTTTCATCTCACCGGCACCGCCCCGATGGTCGAGATTTTTTCCGACCGCATGGAAATCACCAACCCCGGATTGCCTCTGGTCAAAACGGATCGTTTCCTCGATAGCCCGCCAAAATCGCGCAACGAGGCCTTGGCCTCATTCATGCGCCGGATCGGGGTTTGCGAGGAGCGGGGGAGCGGAGTTGACAAGGTGGTTTCTCAGACCGAGTTTTATCAGCTGCCGGCCCCGATTTTCGAGACAACCGACGAACACACCCGGGCCGTGCTGTTTGCCCACCGTGAATTCAGAGATATGGACAAAGAGGATCGCATTCGGGCCTGTTATCTTCACGCCTGTCTTAGATACGTGCAAAGGGATTTCATGACCAATACCACCCTGAGGGAAAGATTCGGTATTGATGACAAAAATAGCGCAATGGCTTCGCGAATCATCAAGGATACAATCAATTCCGGCCTGATCCGTTGCCATGATGAGACTGTCGGTAGCAAGGCGAGAAAATACTTGCCATGGTGGGCATGATCAACAGGTTGTAATTTGTTTGACTGTTGTTTGACTGAGTGGCGATTCAAAAAACACTTTTCCTAAATATTTGTTTTGATATCAATGAATTACAGGTTGCTGGTTGCTTGATGCGGTGATAAGCAAGGCAAGGGGGCAGTCCGCTTTTGACCCCGAATCTGGACCCCGAGGAGTCTGGGAATTTGTCTATTGAGACTAAAGATCTGATTGAAGAAAGGCTTTCGTGAGAGAATAGCCTAAAATTGAGTCAATGGTAGTGAGTGTTTAATATATGAGTTCAGGTATCAAATGCCCATGTGGTAGTGGGAGGCAGCAGAAAAATTGTTGTGGAAAAAACAAAAAGAAGGATCGGACTTTTAGTCTGCATGTTGACCCTCAGAATTTTGGAAAAATTGATGGTTTAGCAATTTCTGACCAAGGCTTTATATCAGGATTAAATAAAGGGGAGATCGTCCCTTTGGTGGGGCAAAACAGAATTGAATATTCATATAAAAGAAGTAGTGGAAAGCACAAAGTATTAACAACTGGGCCGATCTCAGGGGCGAATTGCTATATTAACCCAAATCTGCCTATCGTAGAGTTTGATCATCTGTTTGCTGTTGACACAAACACCAGAATAATTGGAAAAGATAATGTGTCTGTTGGTTGCATAATTCACTGTAAAGTTGGCTCTCTTGAAGGAGATAGTTTGGCGTTAGAGGTTTCGACATTGTTTGGTTGGTATGAGTATAGAAATATTGTCGGTGATCCTGAGAAACTTTTTTGGAAAGAGATGTTAGAAGTAATATGTAACAGTGATATAGGCATCGAAGGAAAGGTCGGATTTATAGTTGATTCTGATCTAGGAAATCATGAAAAGTTCAATAATAGAGAATTGCCAATCTATGAAAATTATTATTTGCCTAAAAGATTCACCATGATTTACGGGTCAACAGATGTGGGGAAAGAGTGTCTTGCGAATAAATTGATCAGCTTTTGTGATCAAAGATCAAACTATTTGCTTCGGTATTTGGATGGGACTAGTCCTGTTGATGATAACGCGAAAGTGGAAGGGCGGCCTTACAGTCATTTTCGTCAATGGCAGGCAAAAGAAGATCATGTAGACAATCATTTCAAGTTGTAGCATATGAGCGGTTTTATAAGTGCTCTTATTAATAACTTTTGGGGTCTGACCAAGTCAACTGATTGATAATACCTTTCATTTGTCAAAAATATTACAACTTATTGCTCTTAGAGCCACCTTTTCACTGCGCAAAAGCGATCTTTAAAAATTAGGCATGAGGTCGCTCCTTGGAGCTAGTTCAGAGAAAACAAGCTAAGGGAAGAATATGACTTGGATTCTGGTTGTAATAGTTGTCTTTGTAGTTTTGTTGGCAATCCTTAAAGTAAAGAATGAATCTTTGGAGCCAGTTCAACATTCAGATGACAATTATGTAATTCACAAATCTCTTTTGAGTTATTGTCAAATCTGAACCTGGAGTTCTGGGGACATAATACCGAACTACTCTTTTAGGGTCGGTCCCTGGAGTTCTGGGGACGTAATACCGAACTACTCTTTTAGGGTCGGTCCCGATTTCCGAGAGGCGAGGGGGTCATCAAGTCTTTGCTTGACCCATAACAAACTTTTATTCCGCACGCTCCAAGAAGCCAAGGACATAAAAAATGTAGCGTCGTAGATTAAACAGTTTTTTGTCCTTCTTCCCCTTCCTGAGCGGGCTTGAAATTCCTCGGGGGGGGTAGCCCTGTAGGAATTCGATTCTCGTCCCAGGACCTGGAACAATGATCCGGCTAGCCGTTGCCTTCCGTCCTTCAGATGGTATATAAATAAGGTGTGTTCGAAAATTTCGAAAGTCCATTACTATCTTCAGATAGTTCCTTCTCAAGGAGGATAGCCATGAAGAAATGGTTGGCTGTTCTGGTCTCACTCTCTCTCTTATCGGTGATGGCCGGTTGTGGCGGCGGTGGCGGTGGTGGTTCCTATACGGTCTATGAGGCCCAGATCCTAAGCGATCAGCCGGCGGACGGCGATATCGCCTATGACCCGGTGGATGCTTCCTACCTGATCACCCAAGGACCGAGCACGGTCTATTTCGGCCTCGATGATCAGAATTCCCATGTCCCGGAATACCGGGCCTTCCTTGACTTCCCCCTGGATGGCTCCACCGGCTATGAATCGGTGCCGGCCTCCGCCTGGATCAAGTCCGCCACCCTGGAGGTCTATGTCAATGAGGTCAGTTTCGCCGCAGTGGTCCCCACCCTGATCGATCTGGTCAGCTATCCCATCTCCGGCCTCGGAGTGGGGGATTACGATTCGTCGCCCATGGCCACCCTGGCGGTGGACTTCTATTCGTCGGATCAGGGCAAGATAGTGGTGCTCGATGTTACCCCGCTGATGCGGGAGGCTCAACGCCGGGGTCTCTCCGACCTCCAGCTTCGCCTGCTCCTCAATCTCTCGGCCGACTACGGCCTGATCGGCATCGAGGATCGGCCCACCGTCTCGGTCACCGCGCCGCTGTTGCGGGTCTACTACTCATATGGAAGCGGGCCAGGCTGGGGATATTGAAGGCCGGGGTCGGGCCACCCTAATTAGCTGAAATCATTTGTAATCATACCTAAAAACAGGCATTTCTGGGGCCTATATCGACGTTTTTAAGGCCAAAAACGTCAATATAGAGTTAAAAAAACAAAAAGGTGTCATCTGTGTTTGACTCTTGCTCGGTACCTGTCTTTTTTTCCCCTTTCCTTCCTGCCGCATAACTCAACGTCATGGATAATTGGGCCGGGTGTGTTGACAACAGATATACGTTTGCGTATATTAATCATATACACAAATAAGGAGGTCTCGTATGCCACATGTTGAACCAAGAAACGCACCAATCAATATTCGTGCTCGTCGTCCACAGCGAGATTTGATAGACAAGGCTGCGGCTGCAGTTAATAAAACCAGATCAGATTTCATGCTGGACGCCGCCTGCCTGGAAGCCGAAAATGTTTTGTTGAATAAACGGTTGTTTATTTTGGATGACAACCAGTTTGATGCATTTGAAGCGGCCATGCAAAAGCCAATTTCTGACAGTGCGGCAATACAAAAGCTTTTAGCTTCTGAGTCCCCATGGGAAAAGTGACAGCTCCTGAGCCTTTGACCGCACAGCATGACCGCACCAGTTTTGATTGTGGGGTTCTCTCTCTAAATGATTGGCTGCAGAAGCAAGCTTTGAAAAATGCGGCATCGGGTGCCTCCCAGACATTTGTGGTTTGTGAGAATCAGGAAGTTATTGGTTATTATGCTTTAGCAACCGGCAGTGTTGCACGACAGGAAGCGCCTGGCAGCGTTCGTCGGAGTATGCCGGACCCTATCCCCGTTATTGTTTTAGGTCGCCTTGCCGTTGACCTTAAATGGCAAAGATCTGGTATCGGTCCCGGATTGTTGAAAGATGCTGTCATTCGTGCTGTATCAGTAGCCCAGCAAGTCGGGGTTAGGGCTCTGTTGGTGCATGCTCTTGATGAGAAAGCAAAAGGATTTTATACTCACCATGGGTTTATTGAATCACCGATGGATTCGATGACGTTGATGTTGAGTCTGTCGCACGGGGTCGGACCACGATAACGGCCCATAATCATTAGAGATCATCGCCTAAAACTGGCCTTTTCAGGCCCTATATCTTCTTTTTTGCCATCAAAAACGGCATTATAAGTTCTCATATTTTCACGTAATTCTGGGGACGCAATACTCAATTAATCAGTCAACCGTGCTTTGGTTCTGTTTTATCCGGTTTTCATAAGCTTGGCGAGAATGATTGTTTCAAGCTGCCACTGGCTTTGCAAGAGTTGGCCGGACAAAGCAAGATAGGATGAATACCGTGCGGTATCGGGATGATTTCTGATGGACAGGCAGTTGTAATTTAGGCAGAACATCGGTTTAAAGCGGAGCGTGCAACCCAAAGACCCGAGCAGGTAGCACTCGAAATCATCATCTTTTTGGATGGCCACAGGGACCCCGGCTAAAAGGTTGATCAGGAAGAGTACGGCGTCGTTTTCATCGGCCATGTAAAGGCTGCAACAACCGCCTCCTGGTTTGCCGGCACAGGTTGCGCAAAGCGGCGCGACATTCAAGGCCGACATATGGTGCTGGAGCCGTTGAGCCTGCTGTTCCAGAACGGCAATATTCGCGCGAACCAACGGGAGGCTCAGGAGAATCTGTCCGTGCTGTAAAAAGAGCTGATTTGCCAGGTCAAGTTTTGTCTGGAAACTGCTATGATAGAGATTGTGGAGAGTGAGCATTGCCGCATATAACATGCTTTGGAGCAAAAATGTATTAAAGTTGTCCACCGCACCAATTCCGTCAAGTCCGCTTATGACCTTTCTTCAAGAAGTTTAAACCTATGGGGCATAAGTCTCCGGCTGTATTGGAACTCGGTTATGATGTGAGCAGGTGTGCCGCTCATCCATCTTAAATAAACGGTTGATTTTTATTCAACTTCCCTTGTTCTCTATTCTGGAATCTAGAATAAGGAATGGGGTTATGTTGAAACCACAAGATATTTATGTGCTTCTTAAGCTGGTGGTGATTGGCGGCCCATCAGCTTGATGATCTGGTTGAACGGGTAGTATTCCTGGGTGGCTGCGCAACCGTCTTGCTGCTCACCGATTCTGTAGGGCGGGGGGGCAAGTCGGCTCTTGGCTTTTGTTAAAGGGAAAGGGTGATGATTCAGAAAAATGATAAATCGGGAGAATTGACGGTTTTTATCTCTTCCCGTGATTCGAAATGCGATGAGTGCGGGGAAGAGCTTGGCAAAGGCGCCTGGATAACTCTGCAGGGCGCGGACCGAAAGGCGGCCTGCTTGAGTTGTGCCGACCTGGACCATCTGGTCTTTCTTCCGTCCGGAGATACGGCGCTCACCCGTCGATCTCGGAAGTATTCAAGGCTTGCCGCAGTTGTCGTGAAATGGAGTCGGGCCAGGAAACGCTACGAGCGCCAGGGACTCTTGGTCGAAAAAGAGTCCATTGAGCAGGCGGAAAAGGAATGCAAGGGTGATGCGGGGCAACGGGAGTTGCGCCGGGCGCAGGCTGCGATGCGGAGGGCCGAACTTGACGAAGAGTACCTTGGCGCCTTTGCCAACCGTGTCAGGGAATTATTCCCCGGTTGCCCACCAGGGCGGGAGAAGATCATTGCCGAACATGCCTGCCGCAAATACAGCGGTCGAGTCGGTCGCAGCTCTGCGGCAAAAGCGCTGGACGAAGATGCGGTGCGACTGGCGGTCACCGCCCATATCCGCCATCAGGAAACAGACTATGACGAACTTCTCCTCCGGGGCGACGACAGGATGACAGCGCGCGAACAGGTGCGCGCCCGGATTACCGGCGTCCTGCGGAGGTGGCAGACAGCTGGATCTTAAGCGACCATTATTGGACCAAAAAATTTTATGACAAAAAACCATGAAAACAAATAGAAATGAGCCTTGCCCCTGCGGCAGCGGTAAAAAGTATAAAAAATGTTGCCTTGGCCGGGCAGGCAACACCTCCGCTCCGGATGATGAGATGCAGGCCATCCTGGCCGAGGTCAGGAACAAGATGGAAAGCGGTGGATTGTCATCCCGTGATGAGGCCCAGAAACTCCTCTCTGACTTCATGAACCGGAAAAACTCAGCCCCTCTTGCCGATTTTCAGGGCCTTTCATCAGCCCAGATGTATCGCTTTCTCTATTTCCCGTTCGATTCTCCGGATCTGGTCAGATTTGCCGACAATATCAATCCTCCCTTGGATACCCCGGTTATCAGACTGTTGTCGCTGCTGATTGACGCCATCGGTGAAAAGGGGCTGAAGGCAACCGCCACCGGCAATCTGCCGCAGAAGTTCTGCCGCGAATCGGCGCGGGCCTTCTGGGGTAAAGTGAAATATCAAAACAGAATGAAAATATTCGGTTCATTCGTATTTAAGTTGAAAGCCTTGGGTTGAGGAGCCCGCAATGTTGATGAATTTTCAAGAGGAAATAATTAACATCTTTATAGCCGTAGGCCATTCGCTTTAACCTTTTGATTTTGT
>Ga0102953_1002669_pt1 | contig 10372 bp, 8 predicted proteins | sample SalPon2A_C_D2_MG_FD_78509 | JGI IMG/M metagenome (GOLD analysis project Ga0102953, IMG submission 78509) | Soil microbial communities from South San Francisco under conditions of wetland restoration - Salt Pond MetaG R2A_C_D2_MG | ecosystem: Environmental > Terrestrial > Soil > Wetlands | place... | reverse complement strand
GGCTTGTCGGTGCCGTTCGAATCGTTTTTATCCTTGGACATATGGTTCTCCTTTCATCCCGCGTAAGCAGGGTAAAACCCTCTATGTGCGGCGGGGACTGTTGTCCCTATTTGTCGTTGGTTGATGTGCTGGCGGCGGCTCGGGTAGATGCCTTCCGCTTCTTCAGTTTGTCAATCTCGCTGCTCAGTTCATCGATCCGGGATTGAGCAGCGGTCCGGGCCTTCTGTTCCGCTGCGAGTGCCACTTCAGCAGCCTTATGGCCAGACTCCAGGCGGTCAATTTCCGCTTGTCGCCGTTCATTCAAGGCCGTAGCTTCGGCCAATTTCTTTTGGAGATTTTTGGCCTTCTGACGCTCTTCACGAAGCTCTCTTGACCTCTGGTCAACCGTTACTTTCAGCCCGGCGAACTTGGCCTCCGCCCTGGACCTATCATCGTCGGCTTTGTCACGTGCCATGGTCAGGGCCTTGATTTCGCCTCGTTGCTCCAGCCTGTTCTTCTCAAAGGCAATATTGGACTGGCGAAGTTCTTCGATGGTGCGCTCAGAGTCGGCCTGTTTGCCTTCAAGATCCGAAATTACCTCGTGTAGGGCCTCCTCGGTATCCTGGTAGCTCTCAATCGCCTGACGGAGGACTTGGCATTTCTCGTCGGCGTAAACCTCTCCGAACTTGGAGAGTTCATCGCGGAGACCCTTGTGAAACTTTTTCTCCAGCGCGATTTCCGCTTCGGCAAGCTCTATCGCTTCAATCTGGCGGTTAACAGCAAGAGTCTCAGCGCCATTCCGTCCGATCATTACGCCAAGTTCACGGGCCTTGACCTTGCCGTACATCTCTTTCTGCTTTTTCCGGCCTGCGTGAACCAAGTCATATAACTCTGCGTCAATCGCCATGTGCACCTCCGTCTGTTTCCGGAAGCGGGAAGCGGAAACGTTTCCCGCTTCCGTTTCCCGGTGCAGGGGGCTTTTTCGGTAGAACGAGTGGTTCATGCATGCGCTGCCCCGACACCAGCATACAGATTGCCCGGTCGTAGGGTGGGGGAGGGATTAACCCCCGTATGTAGTAGTTCATCAGGTGATGCCGTAGGTCAGACAGGCAATATCGCGTGTGTGACCCGAGGCTGGATATGTTTTTCATATGTACTCCCGTAGGTCGTTTTGTGAGTTGGCCAACTCGTTAATGATGTCTAAATTAATGCACAGCCAAGTACCCCTTGTACAGAAAAAAATAATCTGAAACCTTAATAATATTGAAGACTTGCGCGTTTTTGCGATGAACCGCCTTGCCGGAATTTTGTTGATTTTTTATCGATGTTTTATCGATTTATATGATATCGATAAAATTTAAGTGCCTGTTTTGTTTCATTACTTTGCTATTTATAAAATATCGATATTTTATAAATGGTTACGTCGTGCAAGCACTCAAGTTACGTCCACCAAGCCCACGGCTGACGGAAATTTTTTTCACTAATTCGGTCTTTCGGGGTGCCCGGGGGTAACTCGACAACTATTTTTTGACCGATTTTATGATCTGATCGTCGGTACAGGCTGGGCATCCGCAGGTCCTGGGGATCGATTCAAAGACAGTGAGAGGGGCTGATTCGACCAGAAACCAGTTGAACGGGATGTGATACAGCATCCCACGACAGGGGTGCAGGCAGTTGAAGGCCATGATGTCCGAGAAGTCGGCATGTTCGATCTCGTTGTTGGTGCTGAAAAACGTTTTTCCGCCGCTACGCAGCTCCACGAAGCGCTGAACGGAAGTGAGATCGCCGATGTGCTGGAACGACATCGGTTCCGCCGCACAATAGGCACACCATTTGTCGAGATGATTCTGTAGCCCCTCCATCTGGCCGACCGTCAGCCAGCTACAGTGGCCGCATTTGTGGTCGTAGATTTTCAGTCTTGTCAGGAGCGAGAGATCGCTTCCCGGGTCACGTTGATCGCGGGCCAGTGAAAACCGGCCCCCGGACAAACTTTCGATCGCGGTTGCAACCTGCCTCATGCCGGGGGAGAGATGGCGATGGGGTTGTGGTTTTGTAGTTGAGGGGAGTTGCGAGGCAAGTTTGAGTAGTGGCGATTTCAGTTTGTCCAGGAGCCGAAGCGCAGCAGATGGTTGCGGGGCCGGAAAGGGGACGGTGTTGTTCGGGGAGTTGGTCGTCTTGGAATTTTTCATGTGGTATTATCCTTTCCGTTGTGGCATATTGCCGAACAGGTCCAAAGTGTCAACATGAATGATTATGCATAGCGAGGCCAAAGTGTCAACAAAAAAGAGGGATGATAAGGTCCAAAGTAGCAAGGTCGAAAAAGTCGAGAGTGCTCACCCGGGTGCAGTCGAAAAGATCGGGAAAAGGGTGAGGGAGATTCGTGAATCTCTGGACAAAGACACTAGCCAAGACGCGTTCTCCAAACGGCTCGGTTTGAGCCTGAGTAAACTCAATCGGATCGAGAACGGCCGTCGTGCACCGGACGTCGATTTTCTTCTCAGGCTGAAGAAGGAATTTTCTTCTTGTGACCTGAATTGGTTGTTGGCAGGAGAGGGAAGCAGCTATCAGGAAACGACTACGTCTGCCAAAACCAAACTGTTAGCATTGCTGAAGGATGATAAGACGTTCCGACAGGTAGTAATGGTAGAACTCGATATGCTGCCTGCGTCGGAGGTGGTTAGAGATCCGCGAATAGTTGATTTGCTGAAAGCTCAGCGGACTGAGTTACAAGAAATCAATGCACTCGTCGAAAGCGATCTGGGTCGCGAAAAGCTGCAAAAGAAACTCGCGTATCTGGATGCCCTGCTGCTGGTCGGGCAGGAGACTGAATGATTGTATCAACGTCCAATCTGTAAATTTATTCACAGCACAGACAATCTCTGTAAAACGCCAAAACGGCCAATACGGAGGTTGTCATGCAAAGTTCAGAAGCTCGATTTTTTTGTCCGAAGTGTCGGGACTGCCCAAATCGGGGCGTGCCGATCAGGGAGTCCCTGCCGCAGGTATCGCGGCTAACCAAGGTTCCACTGCACATCATCCAAGACTTCCAGCAAAACGGAATCCTTCACACGCCACTGGTTTGTGGCGACAGAGCATTTCTGCACATCTACGCTTTGGTGCGAGAAGCTTTGGGCGGCCATTTTCAGCCGCCGCGCAAGAGGAGGGGGCGGTTATCTCACTGGTCTCTCAAGGAGGAATATCAAAAATGGATATATCTCCATTACATCAATGATCTTTCTGGCGAGAAGATCTACGCCAAGGATGTTATATGGAAGGTCTCCGGGAAGTTCGTCATTCCTGATGGTGTGGACTTGCTGGATCAGATAGAACGCATTCGTCAGATTGCTTATGACGACAGGCGCCGTGCCAGGAGAGAGGGGAAATCTCCCACGAGGGTCGGCCAAAAGCGCTTAGCTCAATTGGAGCTGGATTTCGCTGGCGAGTAATGCCGGTAGCCGGGTTTTCATTGATTTTGACGTTCGATTCACGTATCTTCTAAAGGCTTAAATTCTTTTATGATTTTACTTTGGGAGGGCGGTTTGAAATACACGGCAGGATAGGTTTATCCAGGGACCGCAATAGACTGCATCTAGCAGTCTAGCGGTCCTTTTTTGTGCCCGACACGCTGCCTGCCAAGTTAGCTAGTCTCCTGTTTGATATCTGTCTGGAAGCAGAAAAATGGCGCGATTAGTGACAGGGAGGTGGGTCGCGCGGGAGTAACGACAGTACCTTATTTGTTAACAAAGACGCGATTAGTAAAACTCTGGCGGGAATTCCCGAGTACGAAGAGCGATGCAAATTACTGACTACCAAGCCAAATACTACGCCCATGAGCTGACCAAACGCTGCCCGTCGGACAGCATGGAAAAGTTGGCGGGGGTTTTGGTCGATGCCAAGGTCGACCTGAACCCTCATCAGGTCGAGGCGGCGTTGTTTGCGTTTCGCTCCCCTTTTTCAAAAGGGGCGATTTTGGCTGATGAGGTCGGCCTGGGGAAAACCATTGAGGCGGGTCTGGTTCTCTCGCAGAAATGGGCCGAGCGTAAACGTCGGATTCTGATCATCACGCCATCGAACCTGCGTAAGCAGTGGTACCAGGAGCTTCAGGAAAAATTCTTTCTCCCCTCACGCATACTCGAAAGCCGTTCCTACAAGCAGGCTGAGAAAGCGGGCGAGCTACGCCCCTTTGCGACAAACGAGCTGGTCATTTGCTCCTACCAGTTTGCCCGCTCTAAGGCCGATGAGGTGCGTTCCATCAACTGGGACCTGGTGGTCATCGATGAAGCGCACCGTCTGCGCAACGTCTACAAGCCGGGCAACGTTATTGCCCGGACCCTGCGTGATGCACTGCGCGACGCACCGAAGCTCCTCCTGACAGCAACTCCGTTGCAAAACTCCCTGCTCGAACTCTATGGCCTGGTCAGTATCATCGATGATCGGGTCTTTGGCGATCTGCCGAGTTTTCGTGAGCAGTTTGCCCGGCTCGACACCTTCGGCTTCGATACCCTTCAGGCGCGACTAAGGCCTGTTTGTCACCGGACCCTGCGGCGGCAGGTAACAGCTTACGTCAAGTACACCAAACGTTTGCCTCTGGTGCAGCCCTTTACTCCCGAAGAGAGCGAGGATCGGCTCTACCATCTGGTCTCCGATTACCTCCAGCGGGACAACCTCCAGGCCCTACCGGCCAGCCAGCGTTCGCTGATGACGCTGGTGCTCCGCAAGCTGCTGGCCTCTTCAACTTTTGCCATCGCCGGTGCGCTCGAAACCATGGCAAACAGGCTGAAAGACAAGCTGGGGAACATTCCGGAAGAGGAGACGCTCGAAGAGGAGCTGGATCAGGATTATGAGGCTCTCGACGAGGTCGCCGAGGAGTGGTCGGAGGATGAGGATGGCGAAATCCTCACGTCGGCCGATCGGCAGATCCTCCAGCGAGAACTAGAAGACCTGGAATCGTTCCGTGACCTGGCTTTGTCGATCACCCACAATGCCAAGGGGCTGGCTTTGCTCACGGCGCTGGATGTTGCTTTTGCCAAGGCAAAGGAGCTGGGGGGCGAGCGCAAGGCGATTATCTTTACCGAGTCGCGCAGAACTCAGAACTACTTGCTCCGACTGTTGGAAGACAGCCCGTACAGCGACGGGATCGTGCTGTTCAACGGGTCCAATAACGACGAGCGTTCTAAAGTTATTTATGCAGAATGGCTGGAGCGGCACAAAGACACCGACCGGATGACCGGCTCCCGCACGGCGGATATGCGTTCGGCGCTGGTCGACTACTTCCGCGAGCAGGGGCAGATCATGATCGCCACTGAAGCCGGAGCCGAGGGGATCAACCTTCAGTTCTGTTCATTGGTAGTAAACTACGATCTTCCCTGGAACCCGCAGCGGATCGAACAGCGTATCGGCCGCTGTCATCGTTACGGCCAGAAACACGATGTGGTCGTGGTCAACTTTCTCAATCAGAACAACGCCGCCGATCAGCGCGTGTTCCAGTTGCTCGCAGAGAAATTCACCCTGTTCGAGGGGGTCTTCGGCGCCAGTGATGAAGTGCTCGGCGCCATCGAATCGGGTGTTGATTTTGAGAAGCGCATAGCGTCGATCTATCAGCGTTGCCGCTCTTCGGAGGAGATCAATTCCAGCTTCGACCAGTTGCAGTCAGAGCTGTCTGTGCAGATCAATGAGGCGATGACCAAAACTCGGCAGCAGCTCCTGGAACACTTCGACGAGGAGGTCCATGAGAAGCTGCGGGTCAATCTGCGCGATACCGAGAACTACCTGAACCGCTACGAACAGATGCTCATGACCTTGACGCAGCACGAGCTGGGTGAGTCGGCTCAATTTGTTGACGGTTCGGCGTTTGTCCTAAATAAAAATCCATTCGGAGAAGAGGTCCAAATCCCTCTCGGCCGCTACGAACTCCCAAGGCGTTCCGGCGAAGCCCACTACTACAGGCTTGGCCACCCCCTTGCGGGCCATGTGCTGGAGTCGGCGAAGTCCAGGGAACTACCGGCCGCTGAGGTCATTTTCGACTATTCTCAATACCCATCCCGTATTTCCGTTCTTGATTCGCTGGTGGGTAAGCAAGGGACTTTGATCGTGAACTTGCTGACGGTTGAATCGCTTGACCAGGCAGAAGACTACCTGCTGATAGCGGCTGTTACTGACGGAGGAACCCTGCTTGACGAGGAGCAGGCCCGGAGATTGCTGACAGTTCCGGCCCGGGTTGGTGGTCTCGTGTCAGGGGGGGGTGAGGGTAGTCTGCTGGATACGAGAATTGAAGATCAGAAGAGTGACGTCCTTCGCCAAATTTCCGAGCGCAATGCAGCCTTCTTCGAAGCTGAAGCGAACAAGATCGATAGCTGGGCTGATGATCTGAAGGTTGGTCTGGAACGAGACATCAAGGAGCTGGATCGCCAGATCAAGGAATCTCGCAGGGCGGCTGTTGCAGCTTTGACGTTGGAGGAAAAGCTTGTGGCCCAAAAGCAGATTCGTGCACTTGAGGGGCAGCGAAGTACCAAGAGACGTGCATTGTTTGATGCCCAGGATGAAATTGATGTGAAGCGTGAAAAGTTGATTTCCGAGATTGAAGGGAAACTCCATCAAAATAATAATCTTAAATGTCTATTTAATATTCGATGGAGTGCCACTTAATTCCAAATTTGGAGTCGTGAAGTGAATGTGGGAAGTTCAAGGAGGGTTCCGTTTTGTTATTAATTGAACAAGTCCGTGATCGTCTAATTCAGGACTTTGGTGGGCGGATGCCCAATGGTCAGTCTGGTTCGGCAGCGGAACGAGAACGAAATTTTCTTTCGCGAGCACTTGCTGCTTATACAATACACAAATATGTAGGGGCTACCCTAGATGAGGCTGCAACGTCGATCGTCGATGGTGGCGGCGACTGCGGCATAGATGCGATTTATTATTCACCCAATTCCCATCGTCTTTGGGTTGTACAGTCAAAATATTTTGCAGATGGACAAGGTGAGCCTGCCCTTGGGGATGTGAGTAAATTTCGTGATGGAGTAGAAGCCCTTTTGCAAGGGAACTTTGAGGCCTTTGCCAATAATGCTGAAATCACCAGGAGGGTTCCTTTGTTAAGGACGTATTTCGGTGACGCAGCATTACAGGTTCGTGGTGTATTAGTCTATTCAGGAATTCACACTGTCTCAGAAGATCGTATTAGGATTTTTGAAGAGATCCGCCGACGTTTTTCCCAAGACAACGATTACTTGTCCTTCCTTAATTTTAATCTTACAAGCATTCACGATTTGCTAACTGGTGCCGATCAGGTACCAGGCGTGGATATCGATGAACTCACGATTCACCGGCCAGGATATCTGCCTGATCCATATGAAACGTATTATGGATTGGTGCGGTTGGCGGATCTTGCTGCATTGCAAGCGACACACGGAACACAATTGGTCACTGCAAATATTCGTAACTACAAAGGGACAACAGAGGTTAATGCCAAAATTGGGTCTACTATCAGAGAAAATCCAGAATTTTTCTTTTATATGAACAATGGACTAACTGCATATTGTTCGAGGATTGAACCCAACAATCTTGACCGTGGCAATAACGAGAGGAAGCGTCTGAGGGTTTTGGGGTTTTCTGTAGTGAACGGTGCTCAGACTTTGGGGGCAATCGGAGCGTTTCCTGATCCGACTCCCAACCCATTTCCTGAAGGTTTTGTTTTCCTTAAAATTATATCTTTAGCGACTTGTCCCGATGAAAAAGCTTTTGCTCAACAGATTACGAGAGCTACCAACTATCAAAATCAAGTCGGCCTTCGAGACTTCGTGGCATTGGATTCTGAACAAGAGCGGATTCGTTCTCATTTAGAACTATCCGGGATTTTTTATCATTACAAGGAGAACGAGAACGATCCGGCTCCCGATGACGCAAATTTTATTCTCGTCGAAGCAACAACTTCACTCGCTTGCCTGGAGCAGGATCTAGATTTTTGCGCTCGTGCTTTAACGAACAGACGCTCTTTGTGGTCTCAGGAAGTTACCTTTCCAGAAGATGAATTAGATACGCGGTATCGACGCTTGTTTCGGCCAGACCGCACTGCTACTACAATTTGGCGGGCAGTACAGGCGCAGCGCGAGGTGGTAAGGCGGTGCCAGGAAAATGGTAGGGCTTCGACCGGAAAGCGAAAAGAATATTTTGAAAACGCACGCTGGCTTATCCTCCATATCATATTCATACGGCTGCATCCTGAGCGGGAAGACCCCCTTGCATTGACCGTTGATGAAATTAGTAATATCCGTAGGGAAGTTGATGAGATAGCGGAAGCTTTGTGGTTTCTTGCTGAGCAGTATGGGCAGCATCGCCATTTCAGGACAGTATTCAGTAACGTGGAAGATTGCAGGCGAATGAAGGCGGCAGCGATGGCCCGATTGGCCGCAGCAGCTCATGGTGTTTGATCGAATCTGAAAATGGAAGGTTGAAATAGGGGCTATGTCTAGAAATAAAAAACAAAAACTCGAACTCACATGGATCGGCAAGGAAAATAGGCCCAAACTTGAGCCACGAATCTTGTTGGAAGACCCTGAAAAGTCGTACCACGCAGCGCACCGGGTGTCGCAAAGCGACATCTTCGACAATCGTTTGATCCATGGCGATAATCTCCTCGCATTGAAGGCTCTGGAGCAAGACTTCTCCGGGAAGATAAAGTGCGTTTATATTGATCCTCCATTTAATACTCAACAAGCTTTTGAGCATTATGACGATGGCGTAGAACATTCTGTCTGGCTTAGTTTGATTAGAGATAGGATGGAGATAATAAATAATCTCTTAAGCGATGATGGAACTTTGTTTGTCCATATTGACGATAATGAAATTGGATATCTAATTGTAATACTTGATGAAATATTTGGTAGAAGCAATAGGGTTACACTTGTAACCTTTAAGCAGGGTTCTGCCACAGGCCACAAGTCAATAAATCCAGGTGTCGTTAATACGTCAAACTTTATTCTGATCTATTCAAAAAACAAAAACCTCTGGAATCCGAATCGTGTGTTTACTGCAAGATCAGAACGTGACAAACGCTATGGGAAATTTATAGAGAATGTTGAAAGTGATTTTTCCGATTGGAGATTTACTACTCTTGCAAAGGCTTTTGCTGACAGTCTTGGAATGAATGAACGTGGTTTGAAAAAGTCGCTTGGGGACGAATATGAAACGAAGTTGTCTGATTTTGTTATTGCTAATGCTAAAAGCGTAACTCAGTTGGCGCGACCAAATTATAATGCCGTAAGTAGCGCCGCTCGTGAGGTTATTGATAAGTCGCGTGCTGATGCTAGTCAGGTAATGAAACTTCCAAGAGAAGGCTACTCCGATATGTATTTTATCGGAGGTCAAAGAATCCTTTTTTATTCAGATAAGTTAAAGCTTGTTGATGGTGAATATGTCGCTGGAGAACCCTTGACGAGTATATGGGATGATGTTCTGTCAAATAATTTACATAAAGAAGGAAATGTAGAATTCCCCAAAGGAAAGAAACCAGAAGCGTTGATTAAACGTTGTTTGGACCTGTCAACTAAACCAGGTGATATTGTTCTTGATTCGTTTGCAGGTTCTGGTACCACTGGCGCAGTTGCTCATAAAATGGGGCGACGTTGGATAATGGTCGAATTAGGTGATCATTGCCATACCCACATCATCCCTCGTCTTACAAGGTCCATTAACGGTGAAGATAATAGCGGCATCACCAAGATAGTGAACTGGAAAGGTGGGGGAGGCTTTCGCTATTACAGGTTAGCACCGTCGCTGATGGAACAGGACAAATGGGGGAACTGGGTCATTTGCAAACAGTACAACTCAGCCATGTTGGCCGAAGCTGTCTGCAAACTTGAAGGATTCCATTACGCTCCCTCCGACTCGATCTATTGGCAGCATGGGTACTCTACCGAGACGGATTTCATCTACGTCACAACCCAGAACCTTACCCATGAACAGCTCCAGGCAATTTCAGAAGAAGTTGGTAGTTCCAAGTCGCTGCTGGTCTGCTGTTCGGCATTCCGCAGCCGCCCGGATGCCTTTCCGAACCTGACAATCAAGAAGATACCTAATGCTGTATTGTCTCGGTGCGAGTGGGGGCATGATGATTACAGCTTGAATGTAGAAAACCTGCCGCAGAAGCCACCTGAGCCTGGCCAGCAGGATCTCTTTGGAGAGGAGGAGGGGGAATGAACCGCCACGTTAACGCCATATCCGGCCGCCTGAGCCTCCGCCCGCCGCAGCGGACTTCTCTGGAAATGCTCGATCGCATCACCGAGATCGTACCACCGCGCAAGGAAGCGGATATTGAGGCAGCCCTGGAGATCATCCGCAGCGAGTACCCGACGGTCACCGACTTTGAGCGTGAGTTCCCGTCGCTCTGCTTTGCCCTGGC
>Ga0102953_1002668_pt1 | contig 10374 bp, 10 predicted proteins | sample SalPon2A_C_D2_MG_FD_78509 | JGI IMG/M metagenome (GOLD analysis project Ga0102953, IMG submission 78509) | Soil microbial communities from South San Francisco under conditions of wetland restoration - Salt Pond MetaG R2A_C_D2_MG | ecosystem: Environmental > Terrestrial > Soil > Wetlands | place... | reverse complement strand
CCGATTCACGATCCCCGATTCACGATCCCCGATTCACGATCCCCGATTCACGATCCCCGATTCTCCCCGATTCTCCCCGATTCACGATTCACGATCCCCGATTCACGATTCACGATTCACGAATTACCTGCCTCCTCAACAAAGATGCCCCGGCTCAGGTCAGAGCCGGGGCATCTGTATTTGAAACGTGTCGGTTCCGTTCAATGCCGTCCGCAACAGCCTCCGCCGGAAGGCTTGCCGTGAACGAGTTCGTCGTCGCTCGCCTCGAACTCCTGCTCGATCGCCTCTAGTGCGGAGGCGAACTGGGCGGCGGCAAGGCCGGCACCGCAGGCAGGACAGGTCGAGTAGGTTTTCCTGAACCAGCTCAGCGGACGATAGATCGCCTCGCCGCAGGCGGGGCAATCGAGGGAAATATTTTCTTCCGGGAACATGCAGTCTCTCCTTGCTGTCGGGACCGGTCCGGAATGGACCGGCCCGCAATCTCTTCGAGGATAACAGATAACGGACTTCCCTGAACAGCCCGGGAAAGTAAAATGTCCCGGCCTGTTCCTTCAGCGACGCAGGCGCCTCGGAAAAAAACCGAGTACCGCGGCGTAATCCCGGCCTCTGCCGGAGAGATAATAATGCCTGCCGAACGGAAAGGGCCGGACATACCGGGCCAGCCTCTTGGTACCCAGGGACTCAAGGGTCTTCTTTACGGTGGCGGGGGACAGATTCAGATCGGCGGCCATGGCCTTGAAGGAAATTCCCTTTCTGCCTGCCCGGGCCAGTCCCCTGAGAGCCATCACCTCCAGCCCGTATATGGGCGCGGATTCGCCCCCCTCCCTGGCACTGTCTACCCCTTCGCCTCGCAAAACGTCCTCGCGCCCTTTCCCCCCCTCTTCCGCAGTGGCGAGGAATTTCCGGAGGGCCGCTGAGATTTCCTGAAAGAAGGGGATGAGGCCGATCAGCACGAAAACCGCCACAAAGATCAGGAAAAAAATGGACAGCGCAAGATCGGTAGTCGCCAAAATCACACCCTCCTCCGCCTGATGATCCGCAACCGGAGCCGCTCGGAGCCGCGCACCCGGCCTCAGAATCCGCGCAACTCGATGGCCCGCAGGGTTCTCTCCACGGCAAGGTGGTAGGCCGCCTGGCGGTAGGTAAGCTCCTGTTCCTTCGCCATTTTGCGGACATCCTCCCAGGCTCGCCGGAGGGCATCCTCCAGTTCGCCATTAACTTTCTCTTCGCTCCAGTAATAGCGGCTGCGGTTCTGCACCCATTCGAAATAGGAAACGGTCACCCCGCCCGCATTGGCGAGAACATCCGGGATCACCGGTATCCCCCGATCGGCCAGGGCGGCATCGGCGGCGAGGGTCAGCGGCAGGTTGGCTGCCTCGATGACGAGGCCGGCACGTACGCATTGGACGTTTTTCCCGGTGATCACCCCTCCGACCGCCGCCGGTATCAGGATATCGACATCCAGTGTCAGCAGGTCCTCACCCTCCATCGTTTCGCCGGAAACCTCCATGACGGAGACGGCGGGCCTGTCCTCCTGCCGGGAAGCCTCGACCATGGCCTTGATGTCGAGACCGTCGGGGTTATATCTGCCCCCGTCCCGGTCGCTGACCGCCACCACCCTGGCCCCTTTTTCGGCGAGGAACAAGGCAGTGTGGCTTCCCACGTTGCCGAAGCCCTGGATCGCCACCGTGGCGTCGGCCAGCTCCAGCCCCGCTTCCTCGGCGGCCCAGGCCGTGATGAAGGCCACGCCGCGCCCGGTGGCCGCCACCCTGCCCGCCGACCCGCCCAGCTCCAGAGGCTTGCCGGTCACGGCAGCCGGTTCGAAACCGTGTCTCTTCGCATAGGCCTCGAATATCCAGGCCATCTCCGGCGGTCCCGTCCCCATGTCGGGGGCGGGAATATCGTGGTCCGGGCCGATCAGCATGTCGAGGCGCTCAACGTAGCGTTTCGTGAGCCGCTCCCGTTCACCGACGGAAAGCTCCCGTGGATTGCAGTTGACCCCTCCCTTGGCTCCGCCGAAAGGTATATCGACCAGGGCTGTCTTCCAGGTCATCAGCGAAGCAAGGGCGGCGAAGTGGTCCAGGTCCAGGTCGGGATGGTAGCGCAAGCCCCCCTTGAACGGGCCCCGGCTGTGGTTGTGCTGAACCCGGTAGCCGTAAAAGACCTTCAGGGACCCGTCATCGCACTTGAGCGGCAATTCGAACCGTGTCTCGCGATATGGAGCCCGCAGCAGGTGACGCAACTCCTCGTCGACCTCCAGCCGATCCAGAGCCTCATCGAGAAATCGGTCACAGGATTGACGGGCACTGCTGCCGGTATCGGACATGGTTTTCTTCTCATTTTTGGGCCAGGAGTTATTCCCTTCCCTTACCCACAGTATACAAAAATTCACCGAATCATCCCCGGAGGTTTTGACGGTGCGCATGTCGGCGATTGTGAATTGCCGCAACCTCGGTAAACTGAAATCCAAAAGGCATTCTCGTTATACTCGGAGCCAGCTTCTTGCGAACAGAGCGTCGCCCGGCCCGAACCCCCTGCCGCTCGATCGGCCGAACCTCGAACCCGCTTTTCAGGACCCGATGAAAAATTCCGGCATTCTCAGGGAAGGTCAAAACTGCTGGAGGATCGCATCCTGCGAACGTGCCGCTTTCCTTGTCGACGGCGAGGCCTACTTCGCCACCCTGGCCGAGACCATCCGCCGTGCCAGAAAGACGGTCTATATCGTCGGCTGGGACATCGACAGCCGCATCCGCCTGGTGCGCGAAGGACAGGAGCAACTTCCCGAGGGCCTTCCCGCGAAACTGGGTCCCTTTCTCAACGAGGTGGTCTCCCGGCGCGAGGATCTGCATGTTTATGTCCTCGACTGGGATTTCGCCATGCTCTACGCCCTGGAGCGCGAGCCCCTGCCGATCTTCAAATTCGGCTGGGGTGGGCAGAAACGACTCCACTTCCATATGGACGACAAGCACCCGGTCGGCGCCTCGCACCATCAGAAACTGGTGGTGGTCGACGACCGGGTGGCCTTTTGCGGCGGTTTCGACCTGGCCGGGTCGCGCTGGGACACCTGTGAGCATGCCCCTGACGACCCTCGCCGCCAGGACAACGGGACCCGCTACACCCCCTTTCACGACGTACAGCTGATGGTGGACGGCGAGGCCGCGCAGGCCCTGGGGGAACTCGCCCGGCAGCGCTGGCACCGGGCGACGGGGAAAAAACCGCGCTCCCCCGCAAATGTGAAGGACGACCCCTGGCCGGAGCAGGTGGCCGCCGACCTGGAGAAGGTTTCGGTTGGAATCCTTCGTACCGATCCGGCCTGCAACGGACGCAAGCAGGTCTGCGAGGTGAAGGACTTCTACCTCGATGCCATCGCTTCGGCGCAATCCTCCATCTACATTGAAAACCAGTATTTCACCGCCCACGCGGTGGGCGAGGCCCTGGAAAAAAGACTGGCCGAGGAGACCGGTCCGGAGGTGGTCATGGTCCTTCCACGCGAATGCTCGGGCTGGCTGGAGGAGGGGACCATGGGAGTGCTGCGCGTGCGGATGCTGCGAAGGTTGCGGGCGGCCGACCGGCACGACCGGCTGAAGGTCTACTTCCCCACCCGCGACGGACTCGGTCCGCGGGGAATCAACGTCCACGCCAAGATCCTGGTGGTCGATGACCGCCTGGTCCGCATCGGCTCATCCAACCTCAACAATCGCAGCATGGGAGTCGATTCGGAATGCGACCTGGCGATCGACGCGGACGGCGACGACCGCCTTCGGGAGGGGATCGCCGCCTTCCGCAATCGATTGCTCGGCGAGCATCTGGGTGCGGCGCAGGAAACAGTCGCGGAGGCGATCCAGACCCAAAGCTCCCTCGTCGCGGCAGTGGAGGAGCTGCGCGACGGCGAGCGCCGTCTCGACCCGCTGGAACCGAAAATCGACGAATGGCTGGATGAACTGGTGCCGGACTCCCGGATCATCGACCCCGAAAATCCGGTCTCGCTCGACGAACTGATCGAGCAGCTGGCTCCGGTCGATCTTGAGATCCACGACGAGGATGAACGCGGATTCAAGGGGTGGGGGTTTGGCCTGCTGATCGCGGCCGCCCTGCTGCTGGCCGCATTGTGGCGCTGGACCTCGCTGGGCGAATGGCTGGATGTGGAATCGCTGGCGGCCTGGGGCAGTTCGCTGCGCCACAGCCCGCTCGCCCCCCTGGCAACCGTGGCCGCCTTCGTTGCCGGAGGCTTCATCCTCGTGCCGGTCACGCTGCTGATCCTGGCCACGGCCCTGGCCTTCGGGCCGGTCCCCGGCTTTGTCTACGCGCTGGCGGGCTCATTGGCCAGCGCCCTCTCGACCTATGCCGTCGGCCGGATGCTGGGGCGGGACCGCGTTCGATCCCTTGCCGGCGGCAGGATCAACCGCATCAGCCGCCATATGGCCAAAAGAGGCCTGCTGGCAGTCACCGCCGTGCGGCTGGTTCCGGTCGCGCCCTACACCGTGGTCAACCTGGTGGCGGGCGCCAGCCATATCCGGTCGAGAGACTTCTTCCTCGGCACCCTGCTCGGCATGACCCCTGGGACCCTGGCGATCACTCTCTTCGAGGAGGGACTGGTCAACGCGTTGAAAAATCCCGAGATGAGCAACTACCTGATTCTGGGCGCGGTGATCGCCGCGGCGATCGGCGGGGGGTGGCTGTTGCGCCGCTGGCTGCTGCGCAAGGGGGTGGCCGGCAAGGGGGATGCCGATGGCTGAGTTTGACCGGGTGCGGGTGGTTTGCTGGAATGTCCATGCGTGGCGGGGCACCGACGGTCTCGAGGAACCGGAGCGCATCGGCGGGGCTCTTCTGGATCTCGCACCGGACATCGTCGGGCTGCAGGAAGTAGCGAATCGCTACGACGACGTCGGCGGCGGTCACCAGCTCGAGCTGTTGGCAAAGCAGACCGGTCTGACCCCGGTCAACGGGCCGACCATGATTCGGCCCCACGGCGACTACGGCAATGGCCTGCTGACCCGGCTTCCGGTGCGGGAGGTGCGGCATATCGACCTCAGTTTCCCCAACCGCGAGCCGCGCGCCGCACTCGATGTCGACCTCGGGGAAGAAGACCGGTCGGTGCGGGTCATCGTCACCCATCTGGGCCTGCGCCCGGTGGAGCGCCGTTTCCAGGTGCGGAGCCTGATCCGGGCCATCGAGGAGCGTGCCTGCACCATGCTGGTCCTCATGGGAGACCTCAACGAATGGTTTATTTTCGGTCGCCCGGCGCGCTGGCTGCACCGGCATTTCGGCCATCGCGGCGGTCCGCCCACCTTCCCTTCCCGCTTTCCCCTTTTCGCCCTCGACCGGATATTCACCTCTCCGCCGGACCTGTTGCAGAGCCTCGCGGCGGTCCGCAGTTCGCCGGCCCGCGAGGCCTCCGACCACCTTCCCCTGCTGGCCGAGCTGCGGATGGATTTCTCCGCCTCATCGCCGCTTCACGGGCGGGAGTGAGTTTCGAAGGGGTCGGCAACTTGCATAGAAATGGATATGACGGGAGACAACCATGGAAAGAATCGAGAACCGGGATAAAGCGGGTGAAATGCTGGCCGACGAGTTGGCGGCCTACGCCGACCAAAAGAATGTGGTGGTCCTGGCCCTCCCGAGGGGCGGGGTACCGGTGGCGGCGAAGATCGCCGACGCGCTGAAGGCGCCTCTGGAGATATTCGTCGTCCGTAAACTCGGCGTTCCCGGCCACCGGGAACTGGCGATGGGCGCCATCGCTTCCGGGGGGGCCCGGGTGATGAACACGGACGTGGTGGGCTCTATGGGCATCTCCGATGAGAAGATCGAGAAAGTGGCCGCGGAGGAGAAGGATGAACTTGAACGGCGCGAAAGGCAGTATCGCGGAGATCGGGGACCGCTGGCCCTTTCCGGGAAAACCGTCATTCTGGTAGACGACGGCGTCGCCACCGGAGCGACCATGCGGGTGGCGATCAAGGCCCTGCGGGAACTGGAACCGCGAAAGTTGGTGGTCGCGGTGCCGGTCGCCCCCCCGGATACCTGCGAGGTCCTGGAGGACGAGGTCGACGAACTGGTCTGCCCCTTGCGCCCCTCCCCCTTCCGCGCCATCGGCCTCTGGTATGACGATTTCCCGCAGGTCGACGACGAGGCGGTAAAACGTCTTCTGGGAGCCTGTCGCTATCCTTCGGCCAGGTGACGGAGGAACCAGGTGCGGGTCAATTCCGCCACCTCCTCGAGAGTGCCCCGCTCCTCGAAAAGGTGGCTGGCGCCCTCGACCACCGTCAGCTTCTTCTCGCATTGCAGCAGACCGTGGGCCTTGCGGTTGATCTCGAGGACCATCCTGTCAAGCTCTCCCACGACGAGCAGGGTGGCCGCGGTCACCCTGCCCAGTTCCGCATGGACGAGATCGGGACGGCCGCCGCGCGAGACCACCGCCCGCACATCCCGTCCCGACCGGATCGATGCCAGCAGGGCCGCGGCGGCGCCGGTGCTGGAGCCGAAAAAACCGAAGCGTGCTCCCTGCCCTTCCGCCCGCCTGGCCACCAGGTCCGTTACCGCCACCACCCGCCGGGCCTCCAGGTCCATATCGGAGCGTTTTTGCGGGTCATGCACCTCCTCGCCGACCAGCAGGTCGAACAGGACCGTACCCAGCCCGGCCTTTCGCAGGACGCTGGCCACGAAGTTGTTGCGCGAGCTGTTGCGGCTGGAGCCGGTTCCGTGGGCAAAGACCACGATTGCCCCGGCCCCTTCCGGGATCTCCACCTTTGCGGGCAGCTCAACCCCCTCGACATCGATGCTGAATTCTTCCATCCGCTTATCCTCCCGTTGAATACGGTCCCTGGGAAGAAGATAGAACAGAGAATGGGGTTGTCAATGGATCTGGTCGAACCCAGATCCACCACCTGCGGGTGCTGCGGGAGGCCTGCCGCGCCAACAAGGCCTTTCCGGAGCAGGGCCTGCCCTCCCAGGCCCTGTCGGTCAACATCTCCGCCCGCCAGTTCCGCAACGAAAACCTGGTGGACATGGTGGCGCAGGTTCTGAAGCAGACCGCTCTCGATCCCGGCTGCGCTTCGGTGGCCAACAGCGTCATCGACATCGCCCACAACCTCGGGATCAAGGCGATTGCCGAAGGCGTCGAGACCGAGGGACAACTACACTTTCTGCACGATTGCAACTGCGATATCTACCAGGGCTTCCTATTCAGCCCTCCGGTGCCGAAAGACCGGTTCGCCGCCCTGCTGCATGAAAGCCCCACGCCGACCTCCGCTTCTTCGGCCCCGGCCTGACCGGAAGCCGGAGCGATGCCAGCCTCTGCGGCCGATCCTCCGCCACCGCGCTTTGCCGATTAAAAGTCACTCCCATCATCCGGATCCGTTGCGAACTCCCTGCCACCCCGACATTGACCGGCAGTGTCCCAATTGGGCCATCGGCCCGGTCGAGGCGCATGAAAAAAGTCTGTCTCGTTCGCTCTTTTCAGTCGCGGAAGCCGCATATGACGCAGAAGAAGACCATCACCAATCGAGGACCGACCGAAATGCTTTTTTCCCCGGTAGCCAACAGGGCGGACCGGGGTTGCCGGGCAAGAAGCCGTTGCTTGACCCCGTCCGGTGCCCGGCTACACTGGGAGGCATGAAATGCCAATGCAAAATGAGCCCATGAGCGGCCTGCCACTGCCGGGCTGGTTCTTCTTCGGCACCCTGGTGCTGGTCCTTCTCGCCATCGATCTCTTCTCCCACCGGGGCCAACACGGGCAGGGCTTCCGAGTTGCCTGCCTCTGGAGCGCCATCTGGATTGCTGCCGGCCTGCTGTTCGCCCTGTTCGTCTGGCGGCTCATGGGGGCGCGAGCGGGACATGAGTACCTGGCGGCCTACTTCATCGAGAAGAGCCTCAGTCTCGACAATCTGTTCGTCTTCCTCCTCATTTTCCGCAGTCTCAAGATCCCCGAGAATCTTCAGCACAACGTTCTTTACTGGGGGATTTTCGGGGCGCTGGTGTTTCGGGCCGTGTTCGTCTTTCTCAGCGTGTCGGTCATCGAGCGCTTCGAGTGGGTGACCTACATCTTCGCCGGCATCCTCCTGTTCGCGGCCTGGCACGCCTTCCGGCAGGACCCGGCCGAGAAAAGAGAGAGTAAAGTGGTGCTGTGGCTTTCCCGGCACCTTCCCGTCACCCATAAGCTCCACGGCCACGCTTTTATCGCCAGGGAAAACGGCGCGCGCGTCTTCACCCCCCTGCTGATCGCCCTCATCGGCCTCGAACTCACCGATATCCTTTTTGCCGTCGATTCGGTGCCCGCCGCCCTTTCGGTCAGCCATGACCGCTTCGTCGTCTATAGTTCCAACGTGTTCGCCATCCTCGGCCTGCGCGCTCTTTACTCCGCCCTGGCCCAGACCCTGGGCGAGCTGCATTACCTGCACTACGGACTGGCGGGGGTGCTGGCCTTTGCCGCGGTCAAAATAAGCGTGGATCGCTGGCTTCACATCCATCCGTTGGTGGCGGTGGCTATCACGGCAGCGATGATCGGCGGAGCGGCCTGGGCGAGCCTGTGGAAGCGGAAGCGAGCGATGTGGAATTAATGGTATTGGGGTCTGGCCAGGCCAACTCCTCATGAATCTTCACCCTGGTCCGTCCCCTCGACTAGCGTCGCATGTCGATGTGCAGATCTGACACTGAAACACCTATGAGGCCGGGGCGATTTTCTCACTGCGGAAATTGACTCTTCCCAAACGGGAGTTAACCTTTATTTACAGGGTAATCATCCGATATCAGGAGGATTTCAGCCATGGAACCTGCAGCCAAAAACCTCAAACGCATTCTTGTCGTCAGCCGGATGACCAAGTACTGCCAGGAAGCCGTTCAAATGGGAGCGTCGCTGGCTCGCCAGTACGGCGGCGAACTCTTCCTGGTCCACGTCATCCACAATCCCTTCGGGATCGAAGGCTGGAATCTTCCCCTGCCCTCGCTGGAGAAGGACTACGAGAAACTTCTCCAGGAATGGCGGGAAGACATGGACAAAATGGTCGCGGCAGAAAGGGCCAAGGGCCTGAACGTAGTCGAGATGCTCCGGGAAGGCGATCCGGTCGACGAGGTGATTGCAGTGGTGAAGGAACACTCGATCGACCTGATGATCATGCTGGCCCACCAGGAAGGCAGACTGGAGCACTTTCTGTTCGGCCGGGGCAATGACGAACTGGTGCGTCGCCTCCCCTGCTCGATCATGCTGGTCAAGAAGGAGCCCGGCCCGGTCGAATGGTAGGAGGTCCGATCAGGTTCGACCCGGAACAGCCCCGTGCTTCAGAGTGAAAACCGGCGGAACTGGATGCCCCCCCCCATGTGGTTCATGCCGCCCATGAAACCTCCGAGAATGAGGGTAAAGAGAGCAAAGAGGGCCGAAAGAATCACGATGGCCGTTCAGGACGAAGATCGCCATTTGCCTCCATTTACGCCTAAAACCTTCACAGCAAAAACGAACACATTAGAAGATCCGGTTTTCCTTGTATTCCCGGTCTTTGATTTTACCCTGTCCCGGGGGAGATCGATGAAAGTGGTAGATTCTAGTTCAAAGTGCACCACTTGAGGTAAGAGCAGGACATGACAGGGTTTCTGGTATCCTAAGAAGCACGACCAACTCAGAGCCAGAAAGGAGCCTGCCATGTCCTACACCCAGCTTACCGAAAAAGAGCGCTATGTCATCAGCCATTTGAGAAGCTCATTCAGCCTCAGGGAGATAGGCCGTCGCCTCAATCGTCACCACACAACCATTAGCCGGGAACTTAAGCGAAACGGTCCCAAGTATGATTGCACCGTCTATTGGTACGACTGGACGCATCCCTTGGCGATGGCGCGTCGTCGCCAGCCGCGTCATCATCGGCGGCAATCAAACCAGTGCCTGGTCAATTATGTGGAATCCAAACTTAAACTCGGGTGGCCACCGGAAGTGATAGCCAATCGCCTTCGTATCGACTACCCGAATGACGAACAGATGAGGATCAGCCACGAAACAATTTACCGATGGATCTACCTCGACGCCAGTGTCGATGGGACTCTTTACCAGAGCTTGCGGCGTGGACGGAGAAGGCGCCGGAAACAGAAGAGATACGGAACCGGCATGCGGTTCAAGGCCGATAAAATCGGGATCGATCAGCGCCCTGAAATCGTAGCAACCCGACAGCGCTTTGGCGACTGGGAGGGCGACACCGTCCAAGGTAAACCCGGTACCGGCGGCATCGCAACTATGGTTGAGCGCAAGAGTCGTTTTCTGGTGGCAGCAAAGTTGGAGGACAAAAAAGCCGCAACCTTGACTGCAAAAAGCATCAAAGCCTTCGGGCCTATCCCGCGCGTGATGCGCCAGACCTTGACGCTGGACAACGGCTCAGAGTTCGCGAATTTCAAAGAGCT
>Ga0102953_1002667_pt1 | contig 10380 bp, 5 predicted proteins | sample SalPon2A_C_D2_MG_FD_78509 | JGI IMG/M metagenome (GOLD analysis project Ga0102953, IMG submission 78509) | Soil microbial communities from South San Francisco under conditions of wetland restoration - Salt Pond MetaG R2A_C_D2_MG | ecosystem: Environmental > Terrestrial > Soil > Wetlands | place... | reverse complement strand
ATTATGAAAAAACTGAAATATATACTGTTTACCTTAACCTTTTTATTTTTTACTTCGTCGTTGTATGCCCAGCAGCAAAGGTTTCCAAAACCAGAATTCGATTCGGGATACACTCAACCCAGCACCATTACGCCCGAGCCAAGGGCTTTGGCACTGGAATATTTTGATGTAATCGTATTGGTGGTTTTTCTGGTGCTGGCATCGTATTTAGTAATTAAAAAACGCTCACGCAGAGGTATATTGTGGCTTTCTGTTTTTGCACTGGCTTATTTTGGATTTTACCGTTTGGGATGTATTTGTCCCATCGGTTCAATACAAAATGTTACGCTCTCATTTTTCGACGCTACCTATTCCATTTCTATAATTGTGTTGTTGTTTTTTATTTTGCCCTTACTGACCACACTATTTTATGGAAGAACGTTTTGTGCCGGTGTTTGTCCGTTGGGAGCCATTCAGGATTTGGTCATTATAAAGCCCATCAGTTTACCTAAATGGTTGAATAAAACATTGGGACTGATTCCATATGTTTATCTTTCGCTGGCGGTATTATTTGCAGCAACAGGAACCGATTTTATCATCTGCCGGTACGACCCGTTTGTGGGCATTTTCCGAATGGATGCCAAGTTTTTGATGGTGGTACTGGGAGTAGCATTTCTCCTGCTCGGAATGTTTGTTGGCAGACCGTACTGCCGGTTTCTTTGTCCGTATGGAGTTTTACTTAGCTGGATGTCACGCTTTTCAAAAAAACATTTGACTATTACACCTTCGGAATGCATTCAGTGTAAACTGTGTTCCAACTCTTGTCCGTTCGACGCCATTGATTATCCAACCAATGAAAAAGAAGTGGTGAAATCCGGACTGGGACCAAAACGATTTATTTTTTACACCGTATTAATTCCAATGTGGGTAGCATTGGGAGTGTTTGTTGGTGCAAAATCCCATACGTTCCTTTCGAAAGCTAATCCCGATGTGTACCTGGCTGAATTACTGATTTCTCATCCGGAGGTTAGAAATGATCCCGATAATATTGACGTGCAGACGTTTATGGCTTCAGGTAAATCAATGGAAACATTGGTTAAGGAGGCGGAAGCAATCAGGCATAAATTTTACATTGGAAGTATGATTGCCGGGGGTTTTATCGGATTGGTGATAGGAATGACCTTATTAAATACTGTTGTTTTCAGAAAACGGCCCGATTATGTGCCAAACAAAGGAAATTGTTTCAGTTGTGGGCGATGTGTGGATTATTGCCCTGTTGAAAAATAGAAAATAAAAACAAAAAAATGACCATAAACGATAAAATCAAACTATCACGAAACGTTGCCATCATAGCCGGCATTTTTAGCATCATGATAGCCCTGCTGTTATTGCTTAATTTCTGGCAGATGTCAACCAACGATCCTATTGAAAGCAAAGTCATGACAGCCCTGGTTGAAAGGTTGAAGCAGGAACCAAATAACAACGAGTTGAAAACCGAAATCCGGAATTTTGATTTGCTGGCCCGTAAAGCTTACTTTAATACCCAGTGGCAGGTAAAAACAGGTGCCTGGATGCTGCTTTTTGGTGCCGTAGTACTGGCGTTTGCCCTTCGTTCATATTATTCATTAAAGGCAAAAATTGAAGAACCTGATACGGTAGTTGAAAACGAAATCACAAGTCGCATTCTGGCTCAAAAAGGAATTATCATTGTCGGTGGAGTATTACTGCTGTTTGCTTTGGGAGCATCATTGCTCACGGTAAACTATTTAAACAAGTATGAAGCAACAAAACAGGTAGCACAGAACACCACAGCAGCTCCCGAGGAGGAAAAGATCGAAGTAATTGACGTGGGAAACACACCTCAACAGCCAACCGGGAACCAGGTTTCTCAAGAGCCGACAGCAACGGTAACACCTCAACCGGCGGCCACTTCCAAAACAGAGCAACCACAGACTGTGGAGGCGCCTTCTACGGAGCAGGAACTTGTGGCAAAACAAACTGCAGCAGCCCAGCCAACCGCACAACCGGCAGCTTCAACATCAGGACTAACATTGGAAGAAGTGAAAGAAAACCACAATTCCTTTCGCGGACCATTGGGACAGGGAGTAAGTTATCGTACCAATATTCCTGCAAAGTGGGATGGTGAAACGGGTGATAATATCTGTTGGAAGTCTCCTATTCCTGAAAATGGTTTAAATTCTCCAATTATTTGGGGCGATAAAATTTTTCTTGCCGGATCTGATGGTAAATCAGAAGAAGTATATTGTTACAATCGGGCTGATGGAAAACTGCTCTGGACAGGTAAGGCTGATAATATTCCCGGTTCACCTTCTTCTCCACCCAAAGTAAGCGAAGATACCGGTCTTTCTGCTCCAACGATGACTACCGATGGGAAACGTGTGTTTGCCATTTTTGCCACCGGCGATGTCATTGCTTTCGATATGAACGGAAAACGGATGTGGGCAAAAAATCTGGGAGTGCCTGATAACCATTACGGACATTCTTCTTCGTTGATAACCTGGGCAAACAAACTGATTATTCAGTACGATACCAATAAAGGGGGGAAAGTTATGGCACTCGATGTTACCACGGGAAACCAGGTTTGGGAAACCATTCGGAAATCGAAAATTTCATGGGCCAGCCCGGTACTTGCCGAAGTTGATGGAAAATACCAGGTGGTTTTAACTGCCGACCCGATTGTGGCCGGTTATGATGTGGAAACAGGTAAAGAACTTTGGTCGGTTGAATGTATGATGGGTGAAGTGGGGCCATCTGTAGCTTACAGTGATGGAATTGTTGTTGCTGCCAATGAATATGCACGAATGGTTGCCATTGATATCAGAACGCATAAAACACTTTGGGATAACGATGAGTATCTCCCTGAAGCTTCGAGCCCGGTGGCATACAAAGGATTGGTGATTATTGCAACCAGCTACGGTGTAATCGTTTGTTACGATTTAAAAACAGGAGAAAAATACTGGGAGGACGACGTGGGAACAACATTGTATTCATCGCCCACTGTGGCAGACGGAAAGTTATTTATGATGGATAACGACGGAGTAATGCGGGTATATGAATTTGGTAAAGAAAAGAAACTCATCAGTGAAAATAAATTAAGCGAAACCGCCGGAACAACTCCGGCTTATGCAGACGGGCATATTTATATCCGCGGCGAAAAGAATTTGTATTGTATTGGGAAATAGGAACAGAAATTGTCATTTTGACGACGAAGGAGTAGAAATCTTTATCAATGAAAAGATTTCTCACTCGCCAGCCGGCGGATTCGAAATGACAGCTCATAGGAAAATGATTACATGACAAACAATTTTCAAAATATAGACCAACTCATTGCAGAAAAAGGCTCCACAAAAAAAAGCCTGATTCCTATATTACAGGCTATTCAGAAAGAATACAATTATTTGCCGGAAGAAGTACTTCGTTATGTGGCGGAAAAAACATCCATAACAGCAGTTGATATTATGGGAGTAGCCAGTTTCTATTCCCAGTTTCGCTTGCAACCGGTAGGCGAACACATGATTAAAGTTTGTGTGGGAACGGCCTGCCATGTAAAAGGAGCCGTTCAGGTGTATGATGCTTTCCGACGTGAGTTCAAACTACCGGATGGGGTTAATACGGAAGAATTGGGTAAATACACTATTGAAAAAGTGAGTTGCCTCGGTTGCTGTACACTGGCTCCGGTAGTTCAGATCGACGGAATTACCTACGGGCATGTTGCACCCGACCAGGTGGGGCAAATCATTTCTGATTTTGAAAGCCAGAAAGGAAAAAAAGGTTCAAAGAAAGCTCGTAAAGCCGATGGTTCAGAAATTAAAGGTGAAATCAGAATTGGGCTTGGCTCATGTTGTGTAGCCAGTGGTAGCGAGGAAATTCGTAAAGAGGTGGAAAGCGTGGTCAATGAAAGTGGGCTTCGTGTAACCCTGAAACATGTGGGTTGCGTAGGTATGTGCCACCAGGTACCGTTGGTAGAGGTGGTTCCCAATGAAGGTGAATCGACACTATATGCGAAGGTTAAACCCGAGGATGTAAAAAATATTGTAGAATCACATTTTGAAGCGCCTGGCCTGTTTACCAAAGCAAAAAACAGTCTTCTTCATTTAGTTGAAGACATTCAGACTGATCGAAACTGGGATGGTATTCAACGTTATGAAATAAGCATGCGCGAAAAGCCGGTTGCCTCATTTCTTGGAAAACAAGTCCCGATTGCTACAGAGTACCGTGGAATGATTAATCCGCTTGATATTAAAGAATATCAAAGCCGGGGAGGTTTTACTTCATTGAAAAAAGTGCTGGAAACCATGTCGCCCGAAGAAGTTATTCAGGAAGTGAAAGACAGTGGAATGCGCGGTCGTGGAGGCGCCGGATTCCCGACCGGAATAAAGTGGGAACTGGTAAAAAAACAAAAAAGCGAAACCAAATACCTGATTTGTAATGGTGATGAAGGCGATCCTGGTGCGTTCATGGACCGGATGCTGCTTGAGTCTTATCCATACCGGGTTATCGAAGGAATTATCATTGCGGCCTATGCCACTGATATCCACAATGGATATTTTTATATCCGCGCAGAATATCCGCTGGCGGTGAAACGTATTCGAGAAGCTCTGAAAATTTGTAATGAAAATAACTTGCTGGGTGAAAATATCTTGGGGACAGGATTTAATCTTAATTTACAGATTTATGAAGGAGCGGGTGCTTTTGTGTGTGGCGAGGAATCTGCATTGATGGCTTCTATTGAAGGAAACCGCGGATTTCCAAGAATCCGTCCGCCATTTCCGGCAGTGAAAGGATTGTGGGGATTTCCGACATTGGTGAACAACACAGAAACCTTGGCCCAGATTTCTTATATTTTACGTGAAGGTTCAGAGAAATTTGCTTCCATTGGTGTTGGGAAAAGTACAGGTACTAAAGTTTTTGCACTGGCTGGGAAAATTGCCCGGGGTGGTTTGATTGAAGTTCCAATGGGAATTACTATAAAACAGGTGATTGAAGAAATTGGCGGCGGCATTGCTAACGGACGTAAATTTAAAGCGGTTCAAATTGGTGGCCCATCCGGTGGTTGCATCCCGGCTGAGCATGCCGACACTCCAATTAATTATGAATCGCTGAGCGAAATGGGAGCCATGATGGGGTCGGGAGGACTGGTTGTGCTCGACGATACCGATTGTATGGTGGATATTGCGCATTATTTCCTTTCGTTTACCCAGGAAGAATCGTGTGGAAAATGTACTTTTTGTCGTGTTGGAACGAAACGGATGCTTGATATTCTTGACAATATTACAAAGGGAAAAGGAAAGCAGGGTGATATTGAAGAACTGGAAAAACTCGCTGAATGGACTAAAAAAGGAAGTTTATGCGGGCTGGGAAAAACTGCACCAAATCCGGTGTTGAGTACCTTGAAATATTTTCGCGAAGAATATGAAGCACACATTAACGGTGTTTGCCCAACTGGAAAATGTATGGACTTAATTACGTATTCCGTAAACGATAATTGTATTGGTTGTACCAAATGTGTACAAAAATGTCCGGTGGACGCCATTCCGTTTACGCCACTTGAGAAACATTCCATCAACACTGAATTATGTATTAAATGTGATTCGTGCAGGGCAGTATGTCCGGTAGATGCGATTGATGTGCGGTAGTTTAGAGTTTAAAGTTCAAGGTTCGAAGATTGTCATCCTGAGCGTAGTCGAAGGATGATTTGAAAGAGTTCAAAAAGTAAAAAAATAATTTTGGCGTCTTAGCGCCTTTGCGAACAAAACATGATTACACTCAAAATAAATAACAAACAAATTCAGGTTGAAGAAGGAACTTCGGTGATGAAGGCTGCACAAAAAATGGGATTAGACATTCCAAATATGTGCTGGCACGACGAGTTGGAACATTTTACTTCCTGCATGCTTTGTCTGGTAAAAGACCAGTCGAACGGAAGATTGTTTCCCTCCTGTTCTGTAAAAGCGACCGAGAGTTTGGAAATTGTTACTGATGATGCTGAAATTCAGGAGGCCCGCCAAACAGCACTTGAACTGCTGCTTAGCGAGCATGTGGGTGACTGCGAAGCACCCTGCCAGATAGCCTGTCCGGCACACATGAACATTCCTTTGATGAATCGCTTAATTGCAGCCGGCAAATTCGATGAATCGCTGGAAGTGGTTAAACGCGATATTGCACTGCCCGCGGTTTTGGGGCGCATTTGTCCGGCTCCCTGCGAAGGAGCCTGTCACCGGAAAACCGTGGATGAACCGGTTTCCATTTGTTTACTCAAACGGTTTGTAGGCGATGAGGGAACATCCCCGAAAATTATTCCGGCAGAAAAAACCGGAAAAAAAGTGGCGGTCATTGGAGCCGGCCCGGCTGGTTTGGCTGCTGCTTATTATCTGCAACTGAAAGGCGTGCAGGTGAGCTTATTCGATAAAAATGAAAAGCCGGGCGGTTTACTGCGAACAGAAATCGATGAGGAGAAATTACCCCGCGAGGTACTCGATAAAGAAATTAAGGTTATTTTGAATACTGGTGTTGAATTTCAGGGAGGAAAAGAAATTAATGCAGAAGTTTTTGAAAATTTGAAAAAAAGTTTTGATGCAGTAGTTGTCGCTACCGGAACTATTACAGAGGATTCTGAAATGTTTGGATTAAAGGCTACACCCAAAGGAATTCTGGTTGACCGAAATTCGTATCAAACATCAGAAAAAAATGTTTTTGCCATCGGAAATGCACTGCGTTCTTCCAAACTGGCCGTCCGCTCGGTAGGCCAGGGAAAGGAAGTGGCTTTTTCCGTGCTTCAGTATTTTAATGGTCTGGAGCCCAAAGGAGAACCACGCTTGTTTAACTCACGCTTCGGGAAACTTGTAAATGATGAATTTTCTGAATATTTGAAAGAATCGGTGGTAGCCAAACGTACTTATCCGAAAACCGGCGGACAAAACGGGTTTTCAATTGAAGAAGCCATTGCCGAAGCCGAACGATGTCTGCATTGCGATTGCCGGGCAATCGACAATTGTAAACTTAGGACCTATTCTGATCAGTACCAGGTTGATCAAAAACGATTTAAAACCAGTGAGCGACGGAATATTTCAAAAATGATGAATCATGGTTCGGTAGTCTATGAACCACAGAAATGTATTAAATGTGGAATTTGTGTTCGGCTAACTGAAAAATATAGTGAGAAATTTGGATTTACGTATATTGGAAGAGGATTTGACGTGGAAATTGGAATCCCATTCAATGAAGAACTGGAAAAAGGATTAACGTCTACAGCAGAAAAAGTAGCTAAAAGTTGCCCTACCGGTGCGATTTCGCTGAAGAACTCCGAAGGAGTCAAACAACAATAGCCGTAGGTGTAACCTACGAAAAATAAATACAGGGAAACAAGAATCCAAAAGGGGTTCAACAAAAAATATGTAATGGCCACATTTACACAAATATTATATCAAATTGTGTTTTCAACAAAATACGCTGAAAACACAATTGTGCTGGAAGAAAGCGAAAAATTGTACCGTTACATTTGGGGCGTTTTAAAAAATAAGAAATGCGTTTTGTATCGTTTAAACGGAACAGAAAATCATTTACATATTATCACTCATTTTCATCCAACAGTATCATTGTCTTCATTGGTTAAAGACATTAAGATTTCATCTTCGGTGTGGGTGAAAGAACAGCTTATATTTCCCAATTTTGTTGGATGGCAGGAAGGTTATGGAGCTTTTACATATCATATTAATCAAAAGAATGTACTTGTGAATTATGTAAAGAACCAGAGGGAGCATCATCGAATAAAGACTTTTAAGGAAGAGTATATTGAATTATTGAATGAGCATGGAATTGAGTTTGATGAAAAATATTTGCTGTAGATTCAACCCTTTTAGGGTTGTGTTTTTGTATGATGATGTTGTAACCGTAGGTTTAACTTACGGCTATTGTAGTTCAATCCTTTCAGGATTTTGTAACATAAAGTTGTTAGTTAACGACTCGGGAGGAGTCAAACAAAAATAGCCGTAAGTGGAACTTACGGTATAGGCGTGTAAAATAAAGAGAACCCTGAAAGGGTTCAATATTGATAGAAATGAAATACATGATTAAAATAAATTCACTAATACTAATTTTGGTGCTTGTTGTGGTAAACACCGTTGCCCAAACAAAGGATTCATGGCCCATATTTCGGGGCGACCAGCGGTTAACCGGCGTTTCAGAAGCCTCCATTCCAACTTCACCTAAATTGCTTTGGACATTTAAAACAGGGGATAATATAAAATCTGCGCCGGTGGTTTATAAGGGAAAAGTGGTAATAGGTTCTACCGATGGATTTGTGTACTGCCTCGATTTCAACGGAAAACTTCTTTGGAAATTCAAAACCAACAATTCCATTGAAGCGCCCGCACTGATTCATGATAACATGGTTTTTATTGGGAATCTTGATGGAATGTTGTATGGTCTCGATCTCAATACCGGGAAAAAACTTTGGGAGTACGAATGTGAAAACCAGATTATTGGTTCTGCTAACTGGTGGAGCGATGGAAATTCAACCTATGTTTTTGTAGGGAGTTACGATTTTTTTCTGCATTGTGTGGATGCCAAAACCGGTAAGTTAAAATGGAAATACGAATCGGATAATTATATTAACGGGGCTGCTGCCTGTGCCAACGGAAAAGCCATGTTTGGTGGCTGCGACGGATTTTTACACGTAGTGGATGTGGCGACAGGCAAACTCGATGAAAAGATTGATGTGGCTACTTATGTTGCTGGTTCTGTAACTATTGACGATGAAAAAGTATACATTGGCGATTACGACGGACAATTTTTTCAGGTGGACCTAAAATTGAAAAAAAAGGCATGGACATGGGAGAACGAAACTACACACCTTCCCTTCATTGCTTCGCCGGCGCTTTTGGGAAATCGCGTGTTAACTGGCAACGACAACAAGTTTTTGTATTGTTTCGATAAAAGCAACGGTAAAAAGTTGTGGGAGTACAACACGGGTAGCCGGGTGGAAGCATCGCCTGTAATTATTGACAATAAAGTGATTGTGGCAAATATGCGTGGCGATTTAGCCATCGTGAACCTTTCCGATGGTAAACCGGTTTGGAATTATGAAATTGGAAGCCAGATTATTGGTAATCCGGCAGTAGTCGATAACCATATTTTTGTTGGAGCTTTCGATGGGAATGTTTACTGTTTTGGAGGCTCCTCCTAACCTCCCCAAAGAGGAGGAATGGAGGAAACGTCCTTTTTGAAATATTAATTAATTTAATTCAAACTCTCTCCCTTTGGGGGAGCCTGAGGGGGCTTTTTTATGAATATTATTCAAATCATTCCGGGATCAGGAGGAAGTTTTTACTGTGGCAACTGCCTGCGAGACAGTAAATATGTGGATGCTTTGCGCAACCTGGGACACCAGGTAGTTAAAATTCCCATGTATCTTCCATTGTTTGCCGATGAACACGATATCACCGATATTCCTATTTTTTACGGCGCTATAAGTACATATTTAAAACAGGTTTATCCCATTTTTCGAAAAGCACCCAAATGGTTCGATCACCTGCTGAATTCAAAACCTATGATGAAGCTGGCTGCTTCCATGGCAGGGTCTACCCGTGCCAAAGGTCTGGAAGACATGACCATTTCGATGTTGCTCGGAGAACATGGCGAACAAAAAGAAGAGCTTGAAAATATGGTTCACTGGATTGCCGAACACTGCAAGCCAGATATTATTCATCTTTCCAATGCATTACTTTTAGGACTTGCCAAAAAGTTGAAAGAAAAAATGGGTGTTCCCGTTGTTTGTTCACTTCAGGACGAGGATGTATGGGTAGATGCCATGCACCCAAATTTCCAGGATAAAATCTGGAAATTGATGCATAAACGCGCTCAAGATGTGGATGCGATGGTTGCGGTAAGTAATTTTTTTGCTGAAACCATGAAAAAACAAATGGAGCTGCCAACGGAAAAAGTACATACATTTTATTTGGGTGTGGATTACGAAGATTACAAATTTATATCGACCAGGGAAAAGGGTAGGAATGTAGGATATATTTCGCGCATGTGCCACGAAAATGGTTTCGATATTGTGGTTGATGCATTTATTGAGTTGAAAAAGAAGCCAGGTTTTGAAGATGTGAAACTTATCGCCACTGGTGGATCAACCGGCGATGATACAAAATTCATAAAAGAACAAAAGCATAAAATCAAGAAAAATAATCTTTCTGATTTTTTTGAAATATTATCCGATTTTGAGGATGAAGCCCGTCACGATTTTTTCAAACTGGTGTCATTAATTTCGGTACCGGTGCGGATTGGTGAAGCCTTTGGAATGTACCTGCTTGAATCAATGGCCTCGGGAGTTCCGGTGGTTCAGCCGGCACTGGGTGCATTCCCCGAAATTATTGAACT
>Ga0102953_1002665_pt1 | contig 10383 bp, 9 predicted proteins | sample SalPon2A_C_D2_MG_FD_78509 | JGI IMG/M metagenome (GOLD analysis project Ga0102953, IMG submission 78509) | Soil microbial communities from South San Francisco under conditions of wetland restoration - Salt Pond MetaG R2A_C_D2_MG | ecosystem: Environmental > Terrestrial > Soil > Wetlands | place... | reverse complement strand
GACGGCGGTGTTGCTGGTTGCCCATGGTTCCAGGCTGGGCGACCCGGGTGGTACGCTGATACGCCTTTGCGAGGCGGTCCGCAACGAGTTCGAGGGCCTGTTGGTCGAACTTGCCTACTGCGAGCTGCAGCAGCCCGACCTGCATACCGCGATTGACCGTTGTGCCGCTGCCGGCGTCCGGCAGGTTCTGCTCTATCCCTGTTTTTTGTTGGCCGGCCGCCATGTCACCCGGGATCTGCCGGCCGCGCTGGCCATAGCGCAACAGCGTCATCCGGAGTTGATCTTTCAGCTCGAGCCACCGCTGGGCGCCGATCCCAGGCTGACCGGGCTGGTCAGTGACGGGCTGCGGCGCGGGCTGAAATGCGCCGGGTGGCAGGTCTGCGGTAAAGAGTGAATGCCGTTACGCACTGCTCTTGACGCTGCTTGTTATGGCAGCTAGAGTTGCCTCATTGTCGTATTCCCTGGGCAACTGTTTCAGGAACGCAGGGAAGGCGATACCGGGTCGCGGCCATTTCCGAAACGAGGGACACATGAACAAAATCTATGTCATTGGAGCAGGGGTTGAGGGTCAGGAAGGGTTTGTTCAGCGGGCCTTGGAATTGATCGAGCAGGCCAGCCTCTTGATCGGTGGTGCCCGGCAACTGGAATTCTTCCCGGATTTCAAGGGTGAGAAGGTGGTCATCGAAGACGACCAGTCGGCCATTGTCGACCGCTTGCGGGCCAGGTCCGGCGCGACGGTCGTGCTGGCATCCGGTGACCCGCTGTTCTTCGGCATCGGTCGTTACCTGTTGCGTAATCTGCCGGAAGAAGATTTCGAATTCGTACCGAACGTCAGCTCGGTCCAGTACGCCTTCAGCAAAATCAAGGAGCCCTGGGATGATGCGGTTTTCGTCTCGGCCCTCGGCCGCGGCCTCAAGGGGGCGGTCGATCGAATTGTCGCCAACGACAAGGCCGCGGTTCTGACCGACAACATCAACACGCCGCAGGCGATTGCCCGAGAATTGACAGAGCGGGGCCGTGATGGGTACGCCGCCTGGTTGTGTGAGAACCTCGGCAGCGCCGAGGAACGGATTCTAGAGACCGATGTCGCCGGATTACTCGAGATTGACGCAGCGCCATTGAACGTACTGATCCTCATTAAGCAGTATGATGCCGAAGGCGAAAAGTACGTGCCGACCCTCGGTATCCCTGATGATGAGTTCGTGACGGTCAAAAAACTGATTACCAAGGAAGAGATTCGCGTCGTCACCCTAGCCAAACTCAAGCTGCGCCACGACATGACCCTTTGGGATATTGGTGCCGGTTCCGGCTCGATCAGCATCGAGGCGGACCACCTGCTCCCCAACGGGCGGATTTTGGCCGTGGAGCGCAACGCGGAATGCCGCGATTTTATCAAGCAGAATCTGCAGAAATTCAACGCCCGGAATGTCACCCTGGTTGACGGCGACGCCCCGGCCTGCCTTGAGGAACTGCCCGACCCGGACCGGGTCTTTATCGGCGGCAGTGGCGGCCATCTCTGGGAAATCCTCGAGCAGTCGAACCAGCGTTTGTCGGCCGGTGGGCGGATCGTCCTCAATGCCAGCACTCTCGATACTCTGACTGCGGCGACCGAGTTTTTTGAAAACACCGGCTACCAGGTTGAAGTGACGACCCTCAATATATCGCGGACCCAGCCGTTGTCGGATTACAAGCGCTTCGAAGCCTACAACCCGGTCTATATTGTCGCGGCCGAAAAGGATTGACCGGCTGGCCTGATGGAAATGTTCCTTGGTTGGACATTTGCTGCGGCGCTGCTGCTTGACCTCCTGCTCGGTGATCCACACGGCTGGCCGCATCCGGTCATCGGCATCGGCCGGTTTGCCAAGCGTTTCGAGCTGGTCCTGGCCGGGCTGGTCGATAATCGCCGGCTGGCCGGCAGCCTGTTGGCGCTGGCGGTTCTGGCGCTGACCGCCGGGGTGACCTGGGGAATCATGTTTGTCGCCGAACGACTGCATCCCCTGCTCGGTCTGGTGGTTTCAGTCTGGCTTGGTTATACGAGCCTCTCGTTACGGGCCCTGCATGTCGAAAGCCGGGCGGTCGTTCAGCAGTTGCAGCGTGGCAACCATGAAGAGGCTCGGCGGATTCTGGCGATGATCGTCGGCCGCGATACCGCAGGGCTCGATGCTGAAGAAATTCTCAAGGCCTGCATCGAGGCGGTCGCCGAAAACACTTCAAGCGGGGTGATTGGCCCCTTGCTCTACCTGATGCTCGGCGGTCCAATCCTGGCGATGGTCTACAAGGCGGCAGCGACACTTGATGCAATGGTCGGTTTTACCGATGACAGCGGCCATGAGACGGGTTGGGCCTCGGCCAAACTGGATGACCTATTCAACCTGATCCCGTCCCGTTTGGCTGCCATCCTGATCATCCTGACTGCGTTCCCGCTCGGTTTGAATCCCTGGGCGGCTTTCCGGGTCGTGCTGCGCGATGCCCGCAAGCCGGCATCACCGAATTCCGGCTTTCCTGAAGCGGCCATGGCCGGCGCCCTGGGTGTCGAACTGGGAGGACCGGCGCTCTATTTTGGCCAACGGGTCGACAAGCCGACTCTCGGCGATGCCGATTTCCCGGTGACGGTCGCCCGCTATCGTGCCGCCATTCGCCTGATGTATCTGTCCAGCCTCAGCATGGTCGCGATCGGGCTGTTGCTTTGGCTGCCGTACTCTTGATGCGAAACCGGCCGGTCTGAACGAAAATATCGAAACAAGGGGAAGCAATGACAACCTGGAGAAGTTTTGTTCTGCTCGGCGCATTGAACGGTTTTCTCGGCGTCGCCCTGGGCGCTTTTGGTGCTCACGGACTGGAGGGGACACTCGACCCGGAGCTGTTGCGGGTCTGGAACAAGGCGGTCGATTATCAGCAACTTCACGCCCTGGGGCTGCTGCTGGTCGGCGTACTGCTACGGTTTGAAAACTGCCGCCGGATCCGCCTTGCCGGCTGGTGCCTGCTGATCGGTGTTCTGTTGTTTTCCGGCAGCCTCTATGCCCTGGCGTTGAGCGGCATCCGTCCGCTTGGTGCGGTGACCCCGTTTGGCGGGGTCAGCTTCCTGCTCGGCTGGGGACTGCTGGCCCTCGGAGTGATTGCCCCGCCGGAGAAGGCAACGGCTAACCGCCGCCGGAACTCCTGATGCAGGGCGGGTTCGGACCCGAGCGCCCGGTCGTTGCCGGGAGTTCTGGTCTGACCCCGGTTTGTCCCCGGTTTGTCCCCGAAATCTGGTCTCTTAACCGCATCTATCGTTAAGGGGTGCCGTTCTTCTGGCCATGTCAACGTCCCCGCAAGCTTTGACAGAGTCAATATCCCGCCGCCGCTCCGAGCAGGTCGCCCCCCCCATGGTAAGGCGCATCGCCCGGTACTCGTCGTTCATTTGCGCCAACAGCGATGTCGGCTCCTCCCTCTGCGACCGACGCTGACTGCATTTGCCGACGCGGGCTTGTCTGGAGAACACTTGTCCTTGGAACCAAAAAACGCTGCACATCCGAATAGACGCACAGCGTATTCAGTTTTGGCTAATGATGGCGACCGTAGCCGTGCCCGCCACGATATCCGCGATGATGCCTGCCATGATGTCCTCCCGAGTGACCCACCCAGGAGAAGGAGAGGCTGGTGGTAAAGGGCCAGTAATAGGCCGGGTAGTAGGGGTCGTAGGGGTAGTAGCTTGGGTAGTACGGCTCATAGTAGACCGGTCGGTAGACCGGAGCCAGCCGTTCGCGCACCACGACCTGCTGGACCTGGGCCTGCGCCTGGGCCGAGGACACCTTCCAGCTGCCATCCGTCTGTCGGCAAGCGGTGCCGTAGGCCTGCTGTTCGTTGCCGTTAATGGTGACGGTTTGCTGATATTCCCGGCAGTACTGCCCACCGGAGGTCTGGTAGGTCCGGGTCGGGGTGATCGTGCCGGAATGCCCGCTGTCCGGATTGACCCAGCTGCCGGACTGCTGCGAGGGGACGGTTTCCAGAGTGGTTTGCGCGCTTTGCTGCATGTAGGCCAGATCGGCCCGGTCCAGGGTGCGGCCGATATCCTGCCCGATCAGGGCGCCGGCCAGGGTACCGAGAGCGACCGCGACCAGTTGGCCCTTGCCGCTGCCGATTTGCGAGCCAATCAGGGCTCCGGTGCCGGCCCCGAGCAGTGTACCGGTAGTTTCGCGCGGGCCGACCGGGTAAGCGCAACCGGATACGATCAGCGCCAGAACAGAGACGACGATCATCAGTTTTTTCATCATGGCCTCCCTTGATGTACCGGGACAGATGAGCCTGTCAGTATGGGAGGAATCTGTCCACCTAACTACTTATAGTATAACAGGCCAGGCCTGATCAGTTCTGGTTTAGTGCTCCGGGAAGGTGACGGATAAAAAATGGTTCAAATTGCTTTGATGTTTATTATGCATTAAGATGCTGAATCCATAGAAAATTCAGGTTTGAAGCACTATAAATGCCAGAGGAGAAGATTTATGTTGAGGTATGTGCAGTTGTTTTTGGTTGCGGGCTTGACTCTGCTCGTTGCTAGTCCAGTCCTGGCCGCGGATGCCATCAAGATTGGAGTCGCCGGACCACATACCGGTGATTTGGCGCCCTACGGGATTCCGACCAAGGAGGCTGCAGAGATGTACGTTGCAGACGTTAATGCCGCCGGCGGGGTGCTTGGCAAGCAGATCGAGCTGATTCCACTGGATGATCAGTGTAAGGCGGATATCGCGACCAACGTCGCAACCAAGCTGGTGTCCGAAGGGGTTGTCGCCGTTATCGGTCATGTTTGCTCCGGGGCGACCAAGTCGGCATTGGGGATCTACCAGGAAGCTAAGGTGATCGTCATCTCCCCGTCAGCGACGACTCCGCCCTTGACCCAGAGCGGAGATTACCCGAATTTTTTCCGAACCATCGGCTCTGACGACCTGCAAGGAAAATACGCGGCAGATTTTGTCACAAAAACCCTCGGCGCAAAGAAGGTCGCCGTTATTCACGATAAGGCGGATTATGGCAAGGGAGTCGCCGATTTTGCGAAAAAGGTTGTCGAAGAAGAGGGGCTCGCCAAGGTGGTCCTCTATGAGGGGATTACCCCGGGAGCGATGGATTACTCTGCGGTGGTCCTCAAACTCCGCAGAGAGGGTGCAGACGCCGTGATCTTTGGCGGTTATCATCCTGAAGCGTCGAAGCTGATTGCCAATATGAAGAAGAAACGGGTCAAAATCCCATTTATCGGTCCGGATGGCATCAAGGGGGATGGTTTTCTCGAAATTGCCGGCAAGAATGCCGAAGGCGTTTATGCCACCGGCCCCGAGAATTACGACGCGGTTGCAATGAATAAGAAAGTACGTGCGGCGTATTCCAAGCAATTCAACAAAGAGGTTGGCACCTTTTTCGACCAGGGCTACGCGGCGATTCAAGTGCTGGTCGCGGCGATCAAGGCCTCCGGCGGTACCGACTATGCCGGACTCACAAAAGCCCTGCGCAGCAATTACGTCGACACCACCGTCGGTAAAATCAAATTCGACAGCAGGGGGGATGCCGAGGGTGTTGGTTTCTCGGTCTACCAGGTGCAGAACGGAACTTTCGTCGAAGTCAAATAACGAAGTAATTCTCAGGGGATTCCGCGGGGGCCAGGTCTTGCCTGTCCCCCCGGGCATTTCCGGCAGGAACATCATGGCCTTTGCCGGACATGGACGGATAGGGCAGTACGAATGGATTATTTTCTGGAACTGGTGTTGAGCGGTTTGACCCGCGGCAGTATCTATGCCTTGATTGCCCTCGGTTATACCATGGTCTACGGGATCATCCAGTTGATCAATTTCGCCCATGGTGAAATCTATATGATCGGCGCTTTCGTCGCCCTGATTGTCTCCGGGGTGTTGACCATCTACGGTTTTTCCGGGGTCTCGATTCTGATCCTTGCGGCGCTGATTGCCATTGTTTATTCGGCTGCCTATGGTTACACCCTGGAAAAAATCGCCTACCGGCCATTACGTAACGCACCGCGACTGGCGCCGCTGATCAGCGCGATCGGCATGTCGCTGTTTTTGCAGAATTACGTGCTGTTGGCCCAGACCCCCGATTTTCTGCCTTTTCCGCAACTGGTCCCCGAATTTGCCTTTATGGAGCCGGTGGCTCATATCATCGGCTCTGCCGAACTGGTGATCCTGGTCACCAGTACAACCGCCATGATCGGCCTGACCCTGTTGATCAAGTACACCAAGATCGGCAAGGCGATGCGCGCCACCCAGCAGGACCTGATCATGGCGCGCCTGACCGGGATTAACGTCGACCGGGTGATCTCGGTGACCTTCGTCATTGGCTCGGTGCTGGCGGCAATCGCCGGGGTGCTGGTCGGTTCCTACATCGGTCAGATCAACTACTTCATCGGTTTCATGGCCGGCGTCAAAGCATTTACCGCAGCCGTTCTCGGCGGCATCGGCAATATCCCGGGCGCCGCGCTCGGCGGGTTGGTGCTCGGGCTGGCAGAGTCCTTGGCCGCCGGTTACATCTCCAGCGCCTACGAGGACGTTTTCGCCTTTGGCGTGCTGGTGCTGATCCTCATTCTGCGTCCTGCCGGCCTGCTCGGCAAGGCAGTCAAGCAGAAGGTTTGATAACGATGCTGTCGTATCTGAAAAGTTCGCTGATCGCTGCGGTCTGGTTCGTTTTTTTGACCTTCCCGCTGCTGGTCGTCAAGGTCAATACCCTAAAAGGGACGGTCGAGTGGCGCTGGATGAACATGCTCTGGGTCGGTCTGACAGCCTTGGTGCTCTCGGCAATCTGGCGCTGGGCGATGGAACGGCGCGAGCAGGGGGCCAGAGAGCAGGTGGAGGATGACGAGGCAACCGAAGTCAAGCCGAGCCTTGGGCAACGATTGCTGGAAGAACCCAAGCTGTTCCGTCCGCTCGTCGGAGTTGTTGCCTTACTGGCCCTGCTGATGCCCTGGGTGTCGGAAATGTACCAGGTGACGATCTGGGTGTTCGCCCTGATCTACGTGGTGCTTGGCCTCGGACTCAATATTACCGTCGGCTTGGCCGGTCTGCTCGACCTCGGTTATGTCGCCTTTTTCGGGGTCGGGGCCTATAGTTACGCGATCCTCAACACCTGGTACGGTCTCGATTTCTGGGTCTGCCTGCCGATCGGCGGCCTGGTTGGTGCTCTGGTCGGGGTGCTGCTCGGCTTCCCGATCCTGCGGCTACGCGGCGATTACCTGGCCATCGTCACCCTTGGATTCGGCTCGATCGCCAAGATCGTTTACGAAAACTGGGAGGGTGTTTTCAACGGTGCCCAGGGGATCGACAAGATCGCCCGTCCCGGATTCTTCGGCGTCGAGATGGACATCAGCGCCGCAACGACTTTCACCTATTACCTGATGCTGGTAATGGTGGGCTTCACCATCTTCGTTACCAACCGGCTTAAGGATTCGCGGATAGGTCGGGCCTGGATGGCCATGCGCGAAGACGAAATCGCCTGCGTGGCGATGGGCGTTGACTTGGCCCGCACCAAGCTCTCGGCTTATGCGCTCGGTGCCTTCTGGGCCGGCCTGGTCGGGGTTATCTTCGCTTCGCAGACCACCTACATCAATCCAGCCAGCTTCGACTTCATGCTTTCGGCGATTGTCCTGTCGATGGTCGTCCTCGGCGGCATGGGTTCGATTGTCGGGGTGGTAATCGCCGCGCTGGTGTTGAACCTGTTGCCAGAGTACCTGCGGGCCTTCGAGGATTACCGGATGCTGGTCTTTGGTGCCGTCATGGTGCTGATGATGCTGTTTCGACCGCAGGGGCTGGTGGCCAATGTCAAAAAGACCTATTCCCACAAGGTCGGGGGGGAGGACGTGCTTGGCTGAAGTTGTGGAAAAACTCTTGGAAGTCAGGGAGCTGACCATGGACTTCGGCGGCCTGCGGGCGGTCGACAGCATCACCCTGGAGGTGTGCGCCGGTGAGATCGTCGCCCTGATCGGGCCGAACGGAGCCGGCAAGACGACCTTTTTCAACTGCGTGACCGGGATTTACAAGCCGACCCGCGGCGAGATCCTGATGCACCCGCCGCAGCGCAAGCCGCAGAAGATCAACGGTTTCAAACCGAACCGGGTGACCGCGCTGGGCATGGCACGTACCTTCCAGAATATCCGCCTGTTCCAGAACATGACCGTGCTGGAGAATGTCATGATCGGTCGCCATTGCCGCACCACCACCAACATCCTCGGCGCGATCCTGCGCGGCAGCAGCACGCGGCGCCAGGAACGGGAAACCATCGAAAAGAGTTACCAGCTGCTGAACAAGGTCGGGCTATCTGCATTCGCCGACGAGTTCGCCAAGAATCTTCCCTACGGTGCCCAGCGCCGGCTGGAAATCGCCCGGGCCATGGCGACCGACCCGTTCCTGCTGCTGCTTGACGAACCGGCTGCCGGGATGAACCCGCAGGAGACCAGGGAGCTTGACGAACTGATCGTGCGCATCGGCCACGAGGACGGAATTGCCATCCTGCTGATCGAACACGACATGAAACTGGTGATGAACATCTCCGATCGGATCTATGTCATGGAGTACGGCAAGAAGATCGCCCAGGGGACCCCGCAGGAGATCCGCAGCAACCCGAAGGTCATCGAAGCCTACCTCGGCGAAGGGGGCGACGATGCTTAAAGTCAACAATATCTGTACCTATTATGGCAACATCCAGGCTCTCAAAGGGGTCAGCCTCGCGGTTGAGGAAGGGGAGATTGTAACCCTGATCGGGGCCAACGGCGCGGGCAAGACCACGACCCTGATGTCGCTGTGCGGTATCGTTCCGCCGCGCAGCGGAGAGATTGAATTCCAGGGCCAGCAAGTCCAGGGGCTGTCCGGCGACAAGGTCGTCCGGATGGGGCTCATCCAGGTGCCGGAAGGGCGGCGGATTTTCCCGAACATGACGGTGGCGGAGAACCTCGAAATGGGCGCCTACCTGCGGACCAACAAGCTGTTGATCAAACAGGATACGGACATGGTTATGGAACTGTTCCCGATTCTGGCGCAGCGGCGCAATCAGCTCGGCGGCACCCTGTCAGGCGGAGAACAGCAGATGCTGGCAATCTCCCGGGCGCTGATGGCCAGACCCCGTCTGTTGCTGCTCGATGAGCCGTCGCTCGGGTTGGCTCCGATCATCATCCAGCAGATTTTCGATATCATTCGCAGGATTAATCACGATAACAACACGACCATCTTCCTCGTCGAGCAGAACGCCATGCAAGCGCTCAAGCTCGCCCATCGCGGTTATGTCATGGAGAATGGCCGGATCACCCTGGCCGACTCGGCTGAGAATCTGCTCAATAACGAGGCTGTCAAGAAGGCTTACCTGGGGATTTAATCCAGGTCGCCCGGCTGGTTCACCGTTCATCCATCCGTCCCCGGCGCTGTCGCTTAACGGGGGGAAAGTCAACGACAGCAAGATCTAAAGGCAAGAACGTAGCGCGGTAGTGGCTCGCTCAGCCATGAACGAAGTAGCGTCAAGTCGCTCATTCATTCAGAAAGAACAGCTTCTAGATGCCCAGCGCAGCGCAGGGCGCTTCTTTGGTTCTTTCTTGGCGGCCTGACCAAGAAAGAACCCGGCGGCCGGCCGGGACCGGCGAAGTTGGTTTAATCTTGCGCTGACAGGCACGTAGAGACTAAAAGTTCTTTCTTCTGCATGTACCCCTTGTAACTGGAATCAACTTCCCCCGCACACCGGGCACCCTTGCATCCTGAGCGGTCGTTCGAGGTGACTGCCGGCCAACAACTCATCATTCTGAAAAATGTCTTCAGTCGGTCCGTCAGCCATGACCCTGCCGTTGTGGATGACGATGGTCCGCTGGCAGAGGTCGAGGACCAGATCGAGATCGTGGGTCGCAATGATCTTGGTGTGGCTGAATGACGCGAGACGCTTGATCAGCATCCGTCTGGCATGGGGGTCGAGGCCGGTGGACGGCTCATCCATGACCAGGATGTTCGGTGCCAATGACAGCACCGAAGCGATCGCCACGGCGCGCTTCTCACCGCCGGAAAGTCGGTGCGGCGGGCGATCCTTCAGGTGCAGGGCGTCGACCTGCGCCAGGGCAGCGGTGACTTTCTGCTGAACGGTTTCTTCCGGGAGGTTCAGGTTGCGTGGTCCGAAGGCGACGTCATCCATGACCGTCGGCATGAACAGCTGGTCGTCAGGATCCTGGAAGACCATTCCGACGGTCCGTCGAACCTCCGGCAGGGTCTGCTTGGTGACCGGAAAGTCGCCGATCTGGACCGTTCCCTGTTGCGGGGTATGGTAGCCGTTCAGGTGCAGCAGCAGGGTCGATTTTCCAGCACCGTTGGCGCCGACAATCGCGACCGATTCACCGTGATGAATCATGAAGTTGATGCCATTGAGGGCATGAGTTCCGTC
>Ga0102953_1002664_pt1 | contig 10385 bp, 3 predicted proteins | sample SalPon2A_C_D2_MG_FD_78509 | JGI IMG/M metagenome (GOLD analysis project Ga0102953, IMG submission 78509) | Soil microbial communities from South San Francisco under conditions of wetland restoration - Salt Pond MetaG R2A_C_D2_MG | ecosystem: Environmental > Terrestrial > Soil > Wetlands | place... | reverse complement strand
TATTTCATTTCCCTGTCCCAAATTTTATTCTTTGTACGAATATCGTACGCAATCATCCGTGTGCCAACTTCTCCGTTAAGCATATCACGCGAAGGCCGTGTGGCTTGCAGAAGCAATTTGTATTCATTGGAATACCCAAGCCATGTTCCAAAAATATCTTTTGTTTCTTCCCTGATAATTTCGCCAGTCCGAGCATCCAGATACAATAACCTTGATCCCTCCGGCAGCGATTCTCCCCTTCTTCTCAGTTTCGTTTCCAAATATTGTGGAAGCTTATCGAGACAAAACAAAATATCATCGCCTGCAATAACAGAATTATGAATAAATCCGTGGTTGGCTTTTATATTCCACAATTTTTCACCTGAAAACCGGTTTAAAACAGTTAACTCATTACTCGCTGTAAGGTTATAATCCGCAAATCTTTCCTTTGTTATCTCAATGGAATCTTTTTCTATTTCCGGAAAATCTGCAAAATTATTCCCCAGAATTAAAAGATCTTTATACACTCCAATATATCCAAGTTTATGGGTCTCATCATCGTCTGTAGTAAATACTTTGGCTAATTTGCCCGTATTGATATCGATCAGGCTGCATTTACTGCCCTCAATGAGATAAACATATTCTTTGGTAGCAATATAGTTGGTTCCGCGGGCATTGGAACCGGGTAAATGTTCCTGGTTGTATTTTGGAACGAGTGGATTTTCCTCGTCGTAGCTTTCGTCATAGTAAACGAGCCAGTTGTCTTCCAGCAATTTTTCAGTTTCATATCGCCAGAGTACCCTTCCTGTATACACATCGCGGGCGCTAATGCTATTCATTCCCTGAATAATCAGTCGTCCGTCAATCACCTGTTCTCCGGGGCCGTGTCCATGCCGGGGAAGTACATCAAGATTTGAATTTCCACCAAACCATAATATTCCAAGTGGCGCCTTTACCAATTGATCATCCGATTTTACAGTGTTGGCAATGTCACCATAATTGTGGGTCCAGGGAGAAGCTCCCTGCAACGGGCCGTTACGTGTAACCACTGAATAACCCTTTTCTGCCATTGCCGTGGCACCCGGGAGTTTAAGTTCATTGATGGTTTGCATTAAATGATTCTGTTCTTTTCTTTTTGACATTACCACTATCTTACCTCCATAAGGTCGTAGCGATTTATAGACTTTTTCCAAAACATCATTGTCTGCATTGTTCAAATAAGAGATGTCATTTATAATTGTAAGCGAAGAAAAATATTTGGGAAGCAATGGAAATTTGTCACCAAAATATTGAAAACTTAACCTGTCTGCCGTTACCCCGGCTTTATCAAAATATTCTCTGAGTGCCAGTATTCTTTCCGAATCTTTGTCATAATCCACAATACGCAAATTTGTATTGTAAACAAGACCCTTCAAAAGTTGAATATCGTCACCCCCTATTACCAGGCAGTATCCATCGGTTATTCCTGTTTCCTTAACTATTTTTGCATTTTGAGCCGAATTATTTGCAACTATTTTTCTGCTGAGATCTTCCACCTTCTCAACCGGAGTGTCTCCAAATATCATGAGTGTTCCATCGCCTGTAACTGCAATCAATTTTCCATTGGCAGCCACCAGTCGCTCAATATTTTTGTCCGTTTTGAAATTCCAGATTGTCTCTGATTTGTTCCCGGCAAGAAGCCTAACCGCAGAAATACCTGCGCTGTCTGCTGCAAAGAGACAATCTCCGGCTTTTATTAAATCGTTGCTTGCCGAAATATTTTTATTCCATAATGTATCCAGTTTATTGTCCGGCTTCAATTGCGCTGCCAGTAATTCTTTTCCTGAGAAATAAATCTGATCTCCGTCAACCACCGGGTATTCACCAACGGCAGAAACCAGCTTGTTCCCATTTTCTGAATCATACATATTGGTCATCCTCTTGCGGAGATGATTAAAGAAAACTTTGTCGTTGGCACAAGTAAAAGATCCGCCTGTTTTCTGATTTTGTGAAAGTTGATAATAGATTTCTTTTCCTGTTTTCAAGTCAAATGCAGCAGGCACTGAACGCCCGCCTGCCACCAGTAATTTATCGCCACTAATGGTAAAAGCTCCCTGGGGAGCCACATCAGCAAAAGCCGGTGAACGGTGAGGTTGAAGAATATAATTACTCCCGGTTCCTTCGTTTTTCCATACAATTTCTCCGGTTTCAGCATCGAGGGCATAAATAAATGTCCCCATCAACGGAAAAATGCTGGCCGCTGTGTACACAATATCATCTTTGATAACGACACCTCCCCTCGCCGGCCACATAGAAATAAGCCGTTTGTTACCAAGTAATTTATTTTCTGCCGGCGCCAGAAGCCGCTTCCAGACCAAGCTACCACTATTGGTATTCAGACAATAAATGTACCCGTCGTCACCCGTAAAATAGATTTTACCTTTATTTATTGCCAGAGGCAACCGAACCGGACCATCGGCATAATAATGCCAAATTTCTTTCCCTGTATTTAAATCAAGTGCTACTACTTTATCCTGATCATTAAATCCAATAAACAACTTATTTCCTTCAACCACTGGTTCGAACAGCCGGTCGTATTGCATCAGATTCCGGTTCAGCGGATCGTCCCACACCTGAATTCTTGGAGAAAATGTAACCTGCCACTGCAGATAAAGTTTTTCGGCCAGTTGCTCAGGCGTTGAAGCAGAACGGTTATAATCATACCGCCACATCGACCAGTCGTGTGCAAATACCTGGTTTGATAAGATGAGCAAAAACACAACAACTAATGCTGTAAACTTTTTCATGATTTCCGGTTTTTGGTTTTGGTTTTTTCCTTAAGTTCTAACTTTTCAACAAAAAAATCAAATATAAATAAATAAATTTAGTACAATTCCCAGGGAGCACGATCTTCGTTGTAGTTCAGGTAAGCCCGTCTTCCAAACTGAAGGGGCAGTGCTCCCACTTCAAATGCTCCAAGGTCAGGAGCCTTTCCCTGAAAATTATCGTTAAAGCCTGGTAGTAGTGTTCCTGCATCGATAAGTGGATTTTTTATCCAGACAACAGGATCTGTTAATTCAACTTTCCTGTCGCCAAATTCATAAGGATGTTTGCCCCAGTTAATACTATTAATGGTTGAGCGGGGATAAAATTCAAGTGAATATGACGAACGATACAACCGGGTTCCTGAAGGAGTTACATTAAACTTTATTCCATGTTCTTCTTTTGCAGTCATGCCTTTGAAACTTCCTGAAAAATAATCAAAGTCGTAATCACTTTCAGGTTCCTTCTCCCGGTCGGTAGCCAATCTGCCGGGCACATCAAAAATATTGTTTCGCGTTATACAATTGGGATTAGGATGGCTGGTAAATACATTGGTAACACCTTCAGGTTGCAAAATAGTATTATGAAAGACATACCGTCTTCCTCCGCCAAACTCTCCGCTTTCACCCGTTTTAACTAGGGCTCCACCAGTACTGTTCCGGTGGCCTGTCCTGCTTTCGCCGGTTACGTTTCTGAAAATATAAATGGGTCCCCAGGTTGTTGAAGCTGTCGCGATTGCATTAAAAAAGAAATGCATGTAATTACCCCAAATCCGAATGTTGGTATTTCCCCCTTCACATTCAATAGCGTCATCCCAGACACTGCGAATAATATTACCGTAGATATCTGAATCTTTATTCATATTTCCGGTAAACGAGTAATTTCTTGCTCCACCAATACCATCGTTGTATCCATGATCTTCGGTAGATACAATATCATTGTAACGGATTACATTTCCACCTCTGCTTTCAATAACTGAAATTCCCTGTGGTCCGTCAGGATGACCGGTTTCCCAATCGTTCGATGCTCCGCGCGGATCTTCAATCAGGTTACGTTGGATAGTCAAATTGGCTGTGCCTGTTTCAGCGTAAATTCCACTGTCGGAACCACCTTCCAGGTTCCCATAAGTTTTTGGCCCGCCAATTCTTCCCCAAAAGGTAATATAGCACTGTTCTATCACAATGTCGTGCCTGTTTTTCCTTATTATTATCCCATCAATTGCTGCATTTCTGATTTCAATTCCTCTTACAATTACATAATCTGCATCTATTTCAATTCCGTAATTGTGTACATTTTTCAGGTTCAAAACCGATTTTGTCTCTGAATGGACAGTTACCAAATGATAGGCGTCGGGGGTTCCTGATTCGGTAATACGAACAGGTTGATCTGATTCACCAGCAGGGAGCTCAGTAACTTTACCAATCGGGAAATTATCATTCCTTGTAGTAAAATTTATTGATTTCCTGGTTGTGCCGGAAATAAGTTCAACCTGATAAGCAGTGTTGGGATTCAGTCCGATAATACTTCCTCTGTACTGGCTGTTTCGATTATCATACACCAGATCCAAACCTTCTTTCCACTCTCCGTTTGCCTCTTTTTTATACTTTATCTTACAAGTACCATTCTTTTCCGTCTTCCAGTAAATTCCGGCACATTCATAGGTAGGGACAACATATAACTCTTCACTCCCGGTTGGTTGTCTGCCGAGTGTATTCATCGAAATACACATTCCATAAAAAATAATTATCGATAAAAATACTATTCTACACATAATCTTTTATAATGAATTTATTTATTCCAGGTTACACAAAATCTTTTACCGTTTTGAATTATTTGTTTTCGGTTTAAAAGGTTCTCTTTTTTTAACTTTGCTTACAGCCATTAGAAGTATGGCATTACTTTTCGCAGGTTTTGTTACCGGATTGCCAGCTGGCTGTGTCGACATAAAGTTCACCGAACCATATAAATTCACTTCGATTATCTTTTTTCCAAACCTTGGATTCACCCACTCAAAAGCGTAAAAAACAACTGGATTTTCCTTGTCATTTGTAGAGCATTGCATCGGATCGGCTTTGTAACAATATATATTTTGGGGTGAACCGGTTTCCCCTTCCCGCTTATCAAAACTTTCATCATTTCCGTTGTTCCACTCCAAAATATTCACCCCGTATTGTATCGGAACATTAATTTTGTATCCATCTTCGTAAACAATTTCATACCAGCCCAGCAAGTCTGCAGTGTCAAAAAAATCGGGAATATTGTAATAAGCTTTTTGATTACCTGCCGGCAAGGCACATGCATGTAAAAACAACAGGCTGCTTACATCCTCATTGATATGAATTCCACTGGCTTCACTGGCCAACGGCTGTTCTCCTTCGCCAACAGATCCGACTGCAATGACACCTTTACCAGATGTTTTCTGCGACTGTTTAATTGTAAATGTTTTATTTCCTGATGCAATCTCACCTGTTTTTAATGTTGTGAGATTCAGGTTAAAAACGGAAGTAATGATTGGTAAGTTGAATTGCGATGAAATGTCAACCGATTCAACCTGATTTCCATCCTCACTTGGAATTAAACCTGAATTTAAATTTGCCCTGATAACAGGTATTTGTCCGCGGGCCATTTCGGCCAGATCATTTTGATTGAGCGTGTGTGTTGACCACAATAAATTGGCACAGCCCAGGAAATCGAATAGTAAATCTTTCCCAAAATTAAAAGCATTTGTTGCAGCCCACGAAGAAGGTGCACCACCAACCACATCAATTTTTTTAATTCTTTCATCCCAGTTGCTGATGTTAGGTTTAAAATTTCCAAAAAATTGTTTAAATCCGAAATTCTGTAATTCAAGCTCTTTTTTCGGATCGCCCCAAAACCAGTTGAAAACCAAAATATCTTTAGGAATGGAATCTCTCACCAAAGCTGGAGGTAATGCTCCCGGTTTCTGATATTTTACACCGGTTGAAGAAACAGCGTCCCGGGGCCCGGCATTGCGAACGCTTTCCAGCAGATGATCACCCCACATCGCTGTTTTAATACCCTTCTTTTTCAGATAATTGTAAATTTTATTGACATCATGTACGTACAATTCCGAAAAATCTTTGCCTTTACATACCGGACATACATCCATCGGAATTCGCCATTCGTCGTGTCCGATATGCACCATTTTGGGATGAATTACATCAATGTATTCATCATAAACATCAAATAAGAGTTTATACGATTCCGGATTGGAAGGACAATAGGTATCGGGCCACTTGTCTCCAGGATATTCGGATAGTTCGGGATGCCTCGCCAAAAGGTAATAAACATGTGATAATGATGGAATTTCAGGAACCACCTCAATAAAATTCTCATTGGCATATTTGACTATGCCGCGTACGTCCTGCTTTTCAATGATTTGCATGTCCCCGGCATCGTAATGACTCGAGGTTTTTCCTTCTCCCCTTTTTCCCACCGGCCGGTTCAAACGTGCATACTGCAAATAGTTACCAAAATCTCTCCAGCCGGCATTGATTTCAGGGTGCCTGTCGAGTCGCATACAGTTAAATTCTATTATGACATGATTAAATTTATACAGCGCCATAAAATCCTTCAGAAAACGCTTGAAAAAAGGAATATTGTCAGGTCCCGGAATATACAAACGAATTGCTCTGAAAGGTAAATTTGGCCAGTCGCGTACTTCCACTCCGGGTACTTTTTCGCCCTTGCCTGAATGAATTAGCTGACGCAACGATTGCAGTCCGTAAAAAGCTCCGGCATCATCCCGGCCGGCAACTATAATTAGTTGTGGTTTTACCTGCAGAATGTATCCCTCCGGCCCAGGATTTTTATCGGTTAATTCCAACCCATTATCATCAATATATTTTCTTATCAAAGGATTGGTAAAACTACCAATAACTATTGCTTTTTCTCCTTCAGGAATACCGGAACTTATTTTGGTTTTTATGGCAAGACCGTATTTATCGCTCAACTCATTTGCCAAGGAACGGGCAAGAAAATTATCATTTTCTGATGCTTCTTCCGGAATAATTATCGATACTGACTCATCCAAAATAAAATTGCCGGAAGTCATTTTCAAATGCTGTGGAACAGGAAAAATTAATGTATTGTTATTTGGAAAAACAGGAAAATAAAATCCTACCAACAAACAAGCCATAAAGATAAACTTCAAGTTAAGATAGTATTTGGAACAGATTATTTTTCGCATAAGAATCAGCTTTAGCAAGGTTTTCGGTTTTCGATAAAATTAGTTATATATTTCTAAAAGTCTTTGCTACAAAAAAATATTTCTGGTTGTTATTTTTTACTAATCTTCAATTTCCACAAAAATCGGATTTGAATAAAACCATAAATCGGAAAAGGCCTTTTCAGCATTGTTATCACCTGCAACATCTGCAAGTGGATTACCATAAGCATCGGATTCACCCAATGTACTTAAAGTATGATTTGTTCCGCGCAACCGGAAATACATCTTATCTTCCACATCTGTTTCATAAGTTATACGTTTCCAACCATTCCCGCAATCTTTCCACCTCAGACTTATAATTCCGTTCGCATCTTTAGTTCCTCCGGTTGCATCAAATCGGGCAATAACTTTTGTGGTTGTCACAGAATCTTTTGTATAATCAGAGCTTGAAGGAGAAATTAATCCGGTAACCTTTCCGGCAATCAAATCAATATGATCCAATTTTGGATTGGTATAATTACTATAGGTATTGAAATTAGGCGTTTCCGGATCGAGAACTTCAATAGTTAATTTAACTGAATTTTTGGGGGGTTTGCATATCTGGCCCATTGTGGCACCAGCAATATTAAAATTCAATCCGGCAATTAAATCTCCGGTTACAATAAAAGTATTCCCCGATCTTAACCCGTTTATCAATTCCTGCGGATTATTTTTTTCTTTCACATAAGTATACGTTTTCTGGTATTCTCCGGGATAAAAATCATCATCTGAATGATAATCCGAACTGGCAGAAATCCACCAGTGTCTTCCTTCACTAAGTAATGCATCCCAAAGTCCGCCAATTTTTGAAACAAAAATCCCTGCGCCACCAAATGTTGCACCATTTTCTCCACCGATTCCAGGTGCTTCATCCAGATCATAACCTCCCCTTGTACTATTTTTCTGATGTCCGGGCATCCCGTCAAAACCGAAACAAACATCCGGAGCCAGATAGTTAAAATCCCGAAAATCCGAGATGGTATAATCCCCTGATTTATCCGGATGACTGGGAATTACATAAGTCTGGCTTGGGTAATTGTCCTGTAACCATTTCAAGGCCTCTCGTGCTTTTTCCTTTCCTTCCAGGTTACTTTTCTTCCAACCAAAAGCTAAACCTCCTGAGGTGTCGTTGTCATCATCATCAAACATATATTCAAACTGAGCCAGCGGATTACAATTTCCCTTTTCTACATCAAACTGGTTTGCAATTATAGAAACATTGGCATGCTGATGCCCCGGAACATTCCATTCAAATGCCTGAAGGATTAACTTTTCAGGAAAAACTTTGCGCCAATGCAAAACGTTTTTAAAACTGTAATCTTTCAGTGATTGCCAGCGCCACATGTAACCTTCATTTTCCAATTCCTGCGGATCTCCAAGTGGTTTAATCCCTGCGCATTCCCAGTTTACCCTTGTACCCAGATCGTCTCCCGAAGCTTTTCCCCAAAATTCACGTGTTCCCCCGTGATCACTGTTCGACCACCAGTCTAATCCGTACTTATTTGAAGCTTCAAAAACATATCCAATTGAATAATCTCCACCAGAATAGGTAGTGTGCTGATGAAAATCACCAGCGATGTAAGCTCCTGAAGAGATATTATTAATTCGTTCACTTTGTTCACATGAAAATAATATAATTATGAACAGCAATGATGTTCCCGGGAAAATATGATTATACTTCATTTTTACTGAATTTAAAATAACGAGCCTGATATCTGTTAATTGTATTTGTTACTTCAAAACAAAGAATGTTATGTGCTTTATGTTACGGCATTTTAAAGAATCGTTCCAATAACATTATGAATCATTTGAAATGATTTTTTTTAGCTATTAATACAATCACCTGTCCTTGAAAATCAAGAGACAGGTGAAGTAACTAACTAAACTAATTCCATAAGGAACAAAACTTAATTAATATAAGCAGATATTAACCAATTCATATAAGCTTTTATTGCCACCCCGGATTTTGCGGAAATTCTCCGGTTAAGTTCGCATCAATAACATCCTGAGGAATGGGGAAGAAAGTATCTCTCGGTGCAATCAACTCACCTCCGAACTTGTTATACTTTGCCGTTCTTTCCAGCCATTTGTGCGTCCTCAACAACGTATTTCTACGTTCTTCTTCACCAAATAATTCACGTGATCTTTCATCCAGGATAAAATCCAGATCCACTTCGGCAGTAGTAATTGGTGATGCATGAGAACGTTCCCTGATAATATTAAGAGTTGCAGCTGCCTGACTCAACTGTCCTAATTTATACTGGGCCTCAGCTTTTAGCAGATAAGTATCTGCCAATCTGATATAAATCAAATCATTCCAGGCAAAGTCAGCCTGCATGTTATCCGGGTCTGTTCCTTCACCTTTTCTGGAATAGGGCCAGTTGGGCTTACTTCTGTATGATTTGGTAATTTCCTTCGACCAATCCAGCCATATTGTATCTCCGTAACTGTAACCGTCAGGCAAGAAATCGGCCGGATAAGGTGCATTTGTTGCTGCATCGTTCAACGTAAAGTACTTACGCAAAATGTAATTCTGAGCCCTGTCATCCTGAGGTTCATAACTGTCAATCCACCATTTGGTAGCACCAAAATAAGCTTTTCCCCGGCCACCCCGGTAGTAGGTATATTGTAATGCCCTTACACCTTCAATCACATATTCATTGTATCTGCCAACAAGTGCACGGCTCCATTCATGCCCCTGACCATCGGTGCTGTTTAATTCAAACTGGAATACCCAGAGCGCTTCAGTATTCCCCTGTTCGCGATTTTGATTTCCTTCTTTAAACATATCACCAAAAGGACTCCCGTTTGGATCATCCTCCATTACTCCATACCTTTCGGTAATCAATGAGTAAGCCGGATTATTAATTGCCTGGTCGGCCCAGTACAAAGCACTATCGGGTTTATTTACTGTCAGATACATTTCAGCCAGAAGTGTCTGAACAGCGCCTTTCGTCATCCGTCCCTGTAATGAAGCTTCGGTTGGAATATATTGCTGGGCAAATTTATAATCATTAATTGCCTGTTGTCTGACCTGCGCAACCGGAGCGCGAACCCAGTCTGTCTTAATTGACGTTTCCAATTGCAATGTCAATGGAACATCACCCCACGAATAAGTAAGTCTTCGGTATGCCCATGCACGTAATGCCCTGGCTTCAGCAATCACCCTTAATTTATTACCCTCCGGAGTGTCGCTTCCACCAGTCCAGTCAACGCCTTCATTTTCAGCGTAAAAATTTATGGTATTTGACGCATTGATAATTTCATAAAGCCAGTTAAAAATCTGTAATAAATCTTTATCGGATGGACTGTTGGTTGGTCCCCAGTTCCAGAAAATGTCACTGCGCCTGTATATACTTGTCATATTATCGGTACC
>Ga0102953_1002661_pt1 | contig 10396 bp, 17 predicted proteins | sample SalPon2A_C_D2_MG_FD_78509 | JGI IMG/M metagenome (GOLD analysis project Ga0102953, IMG submission 78509) | Soil microbial communities from South San Francisco under conditions of wetland restoration - Salt Pond MetaG R2A_C_D2_MG | ecosystem: Environmental > Terrestrial > Soil > Wetlands | place... | reverse complement strand
TTGGCGCCTTCTAGAGTCCGAGAAGTCGACTGGCATGCGATCGACGAGAATGTGCGCCTCTTCAGGGAGGCGAGGAAGCTGCCTGGATTGTCCGTGGCGGTGTTGAAAGGATCTGAAGTCGTCTTCGCGGAGGGATACGGTTGGGCGGATGTTGAGCGTCAGTGGCCGGTCACTCCAAAGACGATATTCCCGATCGGATCGATCGAGAAGCAGTTCACTGCCGCTGCAGTGATGCGCCTCGCCGAACGAAGCCGACTCGACCTCGAGGATCCGATCACGAAGTACCTGACCAGGCTTGACACGGATGGTCATACGATCACGATCGAAGAAATGCTCCACCAGATTTCCGGACTGCAGGGGCTCAACACGTTGGCAGCGAGGGGGAACCGTGCGGCCGCACCCATCGTCCCGGCGCAGCAGTGGGGTCCAGTCCCAGATCTCGATGTGGGAGTGGGCTTCGACTCGAACGAGGACATCCGCCCCTTCAAGGGACAGTCTCTCTACTATCCGCCGCGCCAGCGTTGGTCCTACAGCCAACCGAACTACGATCTCCTGTGCTATGTGATCGCTGGCTTGACGGGTCGAACATACTACGAGGCAATCGGGGAGCTGGCGGCAGACGCCGGACTGGCGGCGTTTCATTCCGATTGGACTCCTCGACCTTCCGATGACGATCCGAACGTCGCACATGGATACCGCGCCGCGCCGGCTGGATTCGAGGAAGTCTGGGAGCCGAACCTCGGCTCCGCGTGGACGACCGCCGCCGATCTCGCACGCTGGAGTTGGGCGCTGGAAAAAGGCCTCGTCGTCTCGCCGGAGAGCTACGCTCGGATGACTTCACCGGCCCGACTCTCGGACGGACGCTCGTGGCCGTACGGCTTCGGCTTTTGGCTGTCGACGTTTAAGGGACGGCGGAAGCTGATGCATACTGGGGTCGTCCTCGGCTTCTACGCCGGTGTGGCGCGCTATCCAGAGGAGGATCTCACGATCGCGATCATGACCAACCTCGAACGGGCCTGGATCATGGAGGGGCTTGAGACCCACATCGCGCGCATGATCTTCGGCGTCGAAGAACCCGAGATTCTCCGACTCCCGATCTCCGGGGAACAGAGGGCTCGCTACGTCGGTGCCTACGACGCGGGAGCGTTATGGTTCGAAATCGTGCCCGAAGGCGAGGGCATCGCTGTGATCATGCGCGAGACGGATGGAGCCGGCGGCGGCGCGGTGATCTTTCGTAATTCCCTCCTATTCCAAGGTGGAGGTGAATTCCTGTCGGACGGAAATCCTGATTGGCTCCGTGTTGTATTCGATACGGGCTCTGGACCTGCGCAGGAGGTCATGGTCTTATGGGATGGAGTACCCAGCCAGGCGGTCCGACGTTGAAATGGATGGTGTTGGAGCTCGTGCCGTCTAACAACCGGATGCAGCGGACGGCCGCTTCGCGGCCGCCGCTGATCGCCAAGGCGTTAGGCTCGCGAAGGATTTCTCACATGAATCTCAGACCAGCAGCACGAAACGTAGCGCCCAATCGCGTGGGTCTGTTGGTAATTTCGCTGTGCATAGCCCTTATAGGCCAAGCCGCTTTTGCCAATCCGCCACTCGCCGTTAACGACGCTGCACGCTTCGTTGGAACGTGGGAGCTCGTCTCGGTCAGAGCAAATTGGCCAGATGGGCGTATAACAAATCCTTGGGGCGATCATCCGCCAGGGCGTCTCATCTACACCAAAGAGGGCCGTATGCTCGTACTCTGCATGCACGAGCTACGCAATGAGGCTACGCGCAACGCCGTACCGCCGGCACTGCAAAATGAAGCCGCGGGATATTTCGGTAGATACAAGGTCGACGCAACCAGACACATTGTGAGTCACGTTGTAGAGGCAACTCTCCGCCACGCCGAATCCGGCACAATTGATCGCACATATGAGTTCAAGAACGGGGAGCTTTATCTCACTGCAAAAGCTACTCGCGATGGGCGCCCAGTAGCGTATGTTCTTGTTTGGAAGCGAGCCTAACCACTCATTCCAGCGGACGCGCTGTGCGCGCCGCTGAATTCAGGCGTTATGTCGACGTTCTAGGGAGAAGCAATGAACAAGCATCAGTGTCCTCATTGCGGTAAAAACAGCATTACGGGAATACGGCGCATGTTCCTCGGGCCCGCTGTCTCCACAAAGTGCAGCGAATGTGGAGGCAGAGTAAGCGTTCCCTATTGGTCGCTAGCCGCACTTGCGCCGCTCCTCGTCGCTATCAGTCTCATGCCGCTTGTGCGCGACAATGGAATCTACAGTTTCTGGCTGGGCGCCATCGGAACCATGGGTCTGTTCGTCCTCTGGGAAGGGTACGTACCGTTGGTCAAGCGCTAGAACAGCGTGCCGCGATAGCGTCAAGCAACGCCTTCACTCAAGAGAGGTAGGAGTGTTCTATGGACGACGACTACGAGCTCATCACCTCCCCGCTGAGTCAATTTGTCACTCGGGATGGCTACACCGTCGAAGTGTGCATCTATCGGGGACCCGAAAGTCAGTGGATCCTCGAGGTCGTGGACGAACGCGGCGGCTCGACGGTCTGGAATGAGGAATTCTCCAGTGACAAGGCGGCATTCTCCGAGTTCGAGAAGACTCTCGATGAGGATGGGATTCGCTCCTTTGAGGTAGAATGAGCCTGAACGATTGATTTTCCTGCCGCAGCATAATTCAAGCTAGAGGGAGGTCGCGATCTGATCGGCCTTCGCGACGATCTTGGACAGCTCTTTCTTGGTCAGTCCGAGAGCCAGAAGCGCTCGCATCAGCAAGTCGATCGTTACGCTTGAATCGCCGGCCTCCATCTTGGCCACGCGTGACTGGCTCGACCCTAGCAGCTTCGCCAGGGCAACCTGGGTGATCCCTTGTTTCTCACGCTGCTGACGCAGACTCCGACTCATCGCAAGCTTCAACTCGATGAACGCGACTTCCTCGGCAGTAAGCTCGAGGAAGTCGGCGGCATCGCCAATGTTCCAGCCCGCCGCTCGGAGGCGCCTCTCGGTCTTCTTGTCCATAGCTACTTGCCCTTCTTTGCCGCGTCGTACTGCTTCATCCGCTTCTTGCAGGCGTCGATCGTGGACTTTGGGTCTTTGCCGTCCTCTTCGAGAACACGTCCAGCAGCACGATCGCGTCATGGTCGAGCCGGTACACGATGCGCCAGGTCTGGTCCGCGTCCTGAATTCTCAGCTCGTGACAACGGCGGGGTCTTCACTTCACCCGCGAGCCAAATCAGGGGCTTGTCATCTTTGCCCATTGTTGTAGTCTATGTCAAAACCGACATAACGTCAAGGAGCACCTCTGGTGTCGGTGAATCCCGCCTAACTCTCCGCTCCAGCAGACGTGACCCTAGTCACGCCAGGTGCTTCGGGGTCAGAATAGGGATTGTGAGCGAATGAGGCTCAGCAACTGGCCCGCCAAGGGCCAGCGCTGTTGAGCTCGTACCTTAGCCCATCGATTGATTGCATTTTGAGTTGGACATCTGTATACTTCTGGCATATACGTTGCGTATGGACACGTACGACCGCCTGGCTGCCTGTACCGGCTTCGACTGGGACGAAGGGAACCTCCTCAAGAACTGGGAGAAACACGGGGTCACGGCAGCGGAGTGCGAGGAAGTCTTCTTCAACCGCCCGCTCGTGGCTGCTCCGGACAAGGAGCATTCCGAGGAGGAGCCCCGGTTTTTTCTGCTCGGGCAGTCTGACGCGGGCCGAAAGCTCTTTTTGGTGTTCACGACACGCGAGAACCTTATCCAGGTGATCTCGGCTCGCGACATGACCAAGCGCGAACGCGAGAGGTACCAACTCTATGGCTAAGAAACTCAAGAAAGTCCCCAAGCAGCGCAACGAAGAGAAAGAGCGTGAGTTCTGGGCCAAGGCGGACTCGACGGACTATGTCGATTGGTCCGGGGCGCGACCGCTCGTGCTGCCCGACTTGAAGCCCACGCTCAAGACCATCTCTCTGCGCCTTCCGGAGCATCTCCTGGCCGAGCTGAAGCTGCTGGCTAACAAGCGCGACATTCCGTACCAGAGCCTTCTCAAGCTGTTCCTCGCGGAACGGGTGGAGGAGGAACTTCGGAAACTGAGCGCCTGAGGGCTGCGGTCTAACCCTCCGTTAGGCAACAGCACCTCCTGGAAGGAGGGCAACCGGTGGAAGCTGACGAGGACAGGGGCATAACCCTGGAGTTGGTAGGTCCTGACAACCTGCCAGACTGCGGAATCGGTTGCGTCCTCAATCCCCGCCATCCGGGGTTCAAGCCGAAGGTGGACTGGCTCCAGCGGCGTTTCGAGGAAGGCCTACGCTACCTGCTGTTCAGAGACGGGCGGGACCGCCCTCTGGGGTTTCTTGAGTTCGTGCCCGGGGAACATGCCTGGCGCCCGGTCGATGCTGCGGGGTGGCTCTTTGTGCATTGTCTCTGGGTCTACCCTCGGGGCCAGAAAATCGGAGGCCTTGGGCACCGCCTGATTGAAGCATGCCTTGCCGAAGGCAGGAGTACGAAGGCGATCGGGGTGGCAACCATCGCAAGCGCCGGACCGTGGATGGTTGGCGCCGAGATTTTCGAGCGAGTCGGCTTTGAGTGCCTCGCGGAGGCTGACCGCTTCTCCCTTCTCACGTACCGCCTGCGACCAGGCCCTGAACCAACCATCCGTTCACTGAAGGCCAGCCGTGCCCTGCAATCCGGACTCCACATCGTGTACAGCCCGCAGTGCCCCTACTTGCCCAAATCGGTTGCAGACCTCCAGAGCGTTGCTGCGGAACTCGGGTTGAACCTGAAGGTGACGATTCTCGAGACTCCAGCGGAGGCTCAAAGTGCGCCATCGTACTACGGAGTGTTCGCCCTCCTCTGGAATGGTCAGGTTCTGTCGGATCACTACGTGAGTGCGACCCGATTCAGGAGTCTCATACGGCACCATCGCATCACGGCCTCGTCCGGCTCGAGGGGGACATTGTGAGGCACATACGATGCTGTTGCCTAACGAAGTCGTTAGACCCCCTCTTCCGACCATAACGCTTGACGATAATAGCGCCACGCGTTATTATTTCGCCATGATTCAGTCGTTCAAAGGCAGGGCAGCTCAGCAGGTCTTCGAACGACGGCGGTGCTCAAGCCTTTCGGTGGCCGTCCAGCGAGCGGTCTACCGGAAACTCCTGATCCTCGAGGCGGCAGGTGCTATCGAGGACTTGCGGCAACCACCCGGAAATCGGCTCGAGAAGCTATCGGGTAATCGTCGTGGGCAGTACAGCATCCGCATCAATCAGCAATACCGAATTTGCTTCGTCTGGCGTGGTGGGAATGCCTACGAGGTCGAAATCGCCGATTACCACTGAGGACGGCCATGATCAAGAAGATGGACCCAATTCACCCAGGCGAGATTCTCCTCGAGGAATTCCTCAACCCCCTCGGCCTATCTCAGTATCGCCTCGCGAAGGACATCAGTGTATCTGCTCGTCGCATCAACGAGATTGTTCATGGTACACGCTCCATCACGGCCGACACTGCTCTTCGGTTGTCCAGGTACTTTGGCCTGACAGAGACTTTTTGGATGAATCTGCAGGCGCGGTACGATCTGGAAGTGCAGAAGGACGAATTGGCTGACAGGTTGGATGACGAAGTGGTGGTGCACGAGGGATAGCGCCTCGCAACGGGATTTAACACACCCTTGCAGCAGCCAGCGGCTCTTGTCACTGCTGCTGAAGGGAAATCGTCAGGCCTCAGGAGACAACTATGTCGCGACATGAGAAGATCAGCTACGTTGAATATCCGTCCCGCGACCTCACAGAGACGAAACGCTTCTTTGAGCAGGCATTCGGCTGGGCATTCCAGGATTACGGCCCCGGCTACGCCGCATTCTCCGATCAGGGATTGGACGGCGGCTTCTTCAAGTCTGACTTGGCAGCCCGCACCGAAACCGGAAGCGCTCTCATCGTCCTCTACAGTGACAACCTTGAAGGCACACTCAACAAGGTCGAAGCCGCTGGTGGTAAGGTGATCAAGCCAATCTTCTCCTTCCCAGGCGGTCGGAGGTTCCACTTCATCGAGCCAGGCGGCAATGAGTTGGCTGTATGGTCGGAGCCCGAAGCCTAACAATTCATTCGAGCCGACTACCCGCTGGATGCGCCAGCGGTCGGCCTCGTAACTCAGGCGTTAGGTTTGTACCCTAGAGGCCGCCATGCGGGTAGCGCCGGCACACTTGTGATGGAGCGAGGCTAGGGCTGAAATGTCATTTGGGAAGGAAGGTCGATGTTGAATCGTCTGTGGGTTCTTGGGATTTCCGGTTTGGTGCTTCTTGGCAATTCGATAGCGATCGCGAGCCCCGAGGGGCCTTGGCAGTTTCCGGCCCCGGTCGAGTCGGGAGTCTTGCATGAAGCGATCAACTACCGCTTCATGCTCCCGGCGAGCTATAGTGCCAATTTATCACAGCTCTATCCGCTGCTCCTGTTGCTGGACGGAAGCCGTTACGGGGACATCGTGGCGGGCAATGCCACCTTTCTTGCCCGAGTCGGCGAGATTCCGGAACACCTCATTGTCGCGGTTGACTCCAACGACCGTATGCGCGACTTCACGCCCACCGATTCTCCAGACTGGGAGGGGGATGGAGGGGCGAGTAAGTTCCTGCTTTTCCTGCGACAGGAGCTTCTGCCAATCATTGAAAAGGAGTATCGCGTCTCAGAACGGCGAATTATTTGGGGGCACTCGCTTGCTGGCTTGTTTGCCTTTTACACGCTGTACGCAGCGCCCGAGCTATTTGACGCTCGATTGGTGGACGACGGCACCTTGGATTGGGACAGCAATGTGACAGAACGCGCAATCGGCGATTTTCTCGACCGCCAGACGCCGGCTGGGCAGTTTCTGTATTTCAACAGTAGTTACCTTCTTCCCACCGACGACCCCAAGCTCCAATGGTTCGATAGACTGGCTGAAGTGTTGAAGGCAAAGGCCCCTGCCAAGCTCCGCTGGACCTATGATCCCATGCCGAGCGAGACCCACGCCAGTATCCCTCTTGTTGGAAGTATCCGGGGTCTGCGGGCGTTGTATGACGGCTATCTCGTGCCGGAGCCGGTGATGTTTGCCGGTCTTGATGCGGTGCTGAAACACTACGAAGCGATTCTGGGCCGTGTGGGAGCTCCGGACAAAGTGCCCGAGGAGGTACTCAACAGTCTTGGCTACCTCAAACTCGGCAGGGAAAACTCGGAAGCCATCCGCGCATTCGAGTTGGCAACTCGACTCTATCCGCAGTCGGCCAATGCTTGGGACAGTCTCTCCGACGCATATCTAGAAGCTGGCAGAATGAAAGACGCCCTTCAGGCTACGGATAAGAGCATCGAGTTGGCTCAATCATCAAAGTCAAACAATCTCGAGTATTTCAAAAACAAGCGCGCGGAGATACTTGGCCGCATGTGATCAGTGGTAGCAGTAGGATTCAAAATGGAATGGGATGGTCCGGACGGGACTCGCCGGTCCATGATCAGGACCGAAGGTTGGCAAGCGGGCAGGAAGATGAAAAACCTCTGGATTGCACTGGCGATGTGGTGCTGGGGAAGCACGCAGACGAAGAAATGGGTGCAGCTTGTCGACAGTCAGTAAGACCTCTGGGAGACAAACATGATCCGTCCGGTGGCTAATGCTGATCTCGAAATGATCGCGAAAATCTATAACCACTACGTCCTCAACACCGTAATCACCTTCGAAGAGCAGCTCGTAACAGCCCGAGAAATGGAAGAGAGCGTCGAGGAAGTGAGCTCGGCTGGCTTGCCCTGGCTCGTGGCGGAGGTATCCAATCAAGTGGTGGGGTATGCCTACGCGGGAATATGGAAGGGGCGGTGCGCCTATCGGTACTCGGTGGAGAGCTCGGTCTATCTCGACCCAAAAGCAACTGGACGAGGATTCGGGAGCAAATTGTATGAGGCTCTCTTCACCATTCTAAGAGAGAAGTCGATTCACACAGTCATCGGAGGCATCGCCCTTCCCAATCCCAAAAGCATTGCCCTTCACGAGAAGTTCGGGATGCAAAAGGTGGCGCACTTCAAGGAAGTCGGATTCAAGTTTAACCGATGGGTTGATGTTGGCTATTGGCAGGTGTGTCTCGGCGAGGGCAAGCTCGAGAGCTTCCTGAGTCAGGTGCGCGCCGCTGACTCGCAGTAGCTGTACCTGACGATGCTGTTCTTCATCAAGCGCGCCTTCACTGATGAGCGAACGCATTAGATTGTAGTAAGTTCAAGTATCTTCAACTGCAGAGGTGAAAGCATGGATCTGCAAGGCCTGATTATCTTTCTCGCAATCGGCGCGGTAGCCGGTTGGTTGGCCGGGACCCTGGTCAAAGGGGGCGGCTTTGGACTCCTCGGTGACATTGCGGTCGGCATCATAGGCGCCGTAGTTGGGGGTTTTGTCTTCGGTCTGCTCGGGATCCGGGCGGGCGGTCTCCTTGGAGCAATCATCACCGCCACGGTGGGAGCGGTGATTCTGCTGTACGTCGTCAGGCTCATGAAGAAGGCATGACGAGCTAGGACAGTCAATTCACTCCCATAGCATCTTCGCGGGGAACCAACAGGCTTTTCCCGTGGCGATTCCTGAGCGCTCGTGACTATCGTAGAGCGACATTCCCCCCACAAATAGACAACTTCCGGGAGGCTCCTCATGCTTTGCCCGAGATCCCATGTTGCGGCGCCCGCGGATGGCAAGCGCCAGCGTATCCGCACTCGTTTCCTCTTGACCTGTCTCTCCATTCTATCCCTCGTGGCCGCCGGCTGTGGCGGCAGCAGCAGTCCTACCGGGCCGAGCGATCAAACCTCCGGCACCGGCACCGGCACCGGTAACGTCTTCTCCGCCATCATCGACGGTACGGCTTGGACCAGCGACGCAAACCACATCACCGTAACTGGTTCCACCTCAGCGACTCGCGCTGGCACGCTGGTGATCTCGGGTTACGAGACAGCCTCGGGCACGACCCTGTCCCTGACCCTCTCGTTCATGGGAGGGCCGTCGACCCAGCCCCTGGGCGTCAATATCAACACTACGCCCGGCGGCATCGGCATGGTAGCCGTGCCGCCCGCGTCCTGGACCACGCCGCTCGATGGCGCGGCGGGTACGATTACTCTCACGAAGCGGACGAGCACTGAGATTGCCGGCACCTTCTCTTTCACAGCCACTCCTAGCGTGGGCGCTACAAGTACACGCAACGTTACCGCCGGCACTTTTGACCTCACCATATCCGGCGGCCTGCCAGCGATGCCGTCCGGCACCGGAAGTGTCGTCGACGCCTCCATCGACGGGACGCCGTGGAACGCCGCGACAATCGTGGGCAGCAACCCCGGCTCCGGCATCTTCACTCTGGAAGCAGACAACACGGAGTACTCCGTCACGCTGATACCGACCGTACCGGTGGTTGCGGGTACGACTTACGGCATACCTTCGCAGATGAGCTTGACAGTGATCCGGACTGGCACCTCCAACTCCTGGACCGCGACCTCGGGGGCGGATGTCGGATCGGTGACAATCACAACCTTCGACGCACATCGCTTGGTGGCGTCGTTCGACGTGAGCTTGCCGCCGCAGACCGCGAGCGGATCGTTGACCATGAGCGGGGGAGCGATCGACGCCTACCTCCAGTGAAAACGGGTGGAGGGGGGCGATGTGGGATCATTGGCACGACTGCATGGCTTCCCGAGGAACTGACTTGCACCAGGAGCCGAGCCCATGGATAGATTGCAATCACTAGCGACTGGCCTGAAGACTCGCATCGAGACACCGTCGTTCCAGCAAAGCGTCGCCTTCTACACGGAGCTGATCGGCATGACCGTTCTCGATTCGTGGAACGAGGCAGACGATGAGGGCGCAATCCTTGGACTCGGCCGGCCGGGTGAAGCTGAGGCATTCCTCGAGCTTGCTCCAGCGGATGAGCCGCGGAACTGCGAGGGGATGAGCCTACAGTTTCGTGTAAGCGATATTGCTGTCGCCGCGGGCAGGCTGCAGGGTAAAGTGGAGTTTCGGGGACCCGAGAAAAGGCCCTGGGGAAGTACTTATCTAGGCCTGAAAGATCCCAATGGGATCTCCGTGATTCTCTATGAAGGTGAGCTCTGAGTGCAAATCCCTCACCCGACGTCATTCTCACTGCGCTAGGCTTTTTAGAAATGACTGAGCTATGCATGCCAAAGTAATCGAGTTCTACAGCGTGAATGGTGATTTTGGTGAGTTTTCCAAACTTCATAAGTTCACGCAGCATCAGGAACTCAAGAAAAGGTTGCTTGCTACTGGAACCGCGAGGCTTGTGGAGCATACAGAAAACGACTCTTATTGGGGCGATGGCGGCGACGGAAGCGGCAAGAACATGTTGGGGAAAATTCTGATGGATGTCAGACAGCGGCTGAGCACCCACTAGAGGAGG
>Ga0102953_1002660_pt1 | contig 10399 bp, 1 predicted proteins | sample SalPon2A_C_D2_MG_FD_78509 | JGI IMG/M metagenome (GOLD analysis project Ga0102953, IMG submission 78509) | Soil microbial communities from South San Francisco under conditions of wetland restoration - Salt Pond MetaG R2A_C_D2_MG | ecosystem: Environmental > Terrestrial > Soil > Wetlands | place... | reverse complement strand
GAACCCAATATGATAATGGTACCGGCAAGAAGTAATAAAATAGCATCCCAAATAGGAGTTCGTGGTCTTTCACCTGTTACAGAATAGGGCATATAGTGGAACCTGCCACCGCTCCATTCTCCACCGCTATATTTATTTCCTCCGTCATAGGAAAATGTATTGCTGTCAGGATTTACAAAAAGGGTCCGGGTAATGTTGGCGCCCGGGTTAGTAGGACTACTCGGGAAGTTAGGATCCAAAATTGTTATTTTCCAGGGCTTGGTACTGCTGTCCCACGCAATGGGTAAAATACAGTGGGGCTTACCGCCAAAATCGTAGTTTTGTGAAATACAAATAACGGGATTACAGCCACGGTTAAACTCACTTCTCGTTGAATTAAAAACGTCAACCGGGTCGTGGGTATTCCCGGAGAGAAATTGACCTACAAACCACCAGATTCCTGAAGCTCCCACCTGGTACTGATGTTTAATGTTAAACTCGTTAACCACAGTATTCCAATTGGTAAACCTGTCAATGGGCAAACTAAAAAGACTTCGGTGTTTGTATGCATAAATGGCTTCTACCGACATTCCAAAACAATTTCCTCCTGCAGCTACACCTTTGGCAACCAGTTCATAAAATGCTTTTTCCAGCCAGTCGGTAAGATCCCACCATTCACTTTCGCTGTCGACGTCGCGGAAGGCTGAGGCATAATTTGGATACGAAATTGTGCTGGTTCCTTTATTTTTTACACCCCACCATTTTTGCGAAGTAGTTAACAGATTTTCGTTAACTTGAGGTTGTACTGACCAGGTAATGCTGTTTATACTTTGAAAAGACCCTGAATTATAGATACCATTATTTTGGTTCATTCCCCAGGCATTGGCCATATTCAGGTCTTTGTTATAGGTTCCCAAATGATCGTCGCCACCCCCAAAAGGAGCTCCGCTGTCACTTTCCCAAACATCTACCGTAAACCTGATATTTCTGTTTGGGCTGTTGGGTATTATAGTTGCACCTAATGTGGTATTAATATCTACTATATTATGTCCGCCGTAATCTCCCGAGTTTGGAAACCTTTTGTTTAAAATCTGTACGCCATTGTCTTTTATTGTAGCTCTCAGATAAAGATCGTTCTGACCCATCCACATTCCTTCACTTTCCTTTGAGTTAATACGCCCCAAAAATATTTTAAATGCCTGGCAAACATACATATTGTTCCAGTTGCCAAACCAAAGAATGCTTCCATGTTGAAAAGTATTGTATCTCGATCCACCGGAGCCGCCTGGTATATTGCCCTCGTCGGAAGTCGGGAATCCCAATTGGCCGATTGGCCCGTTGAGGTCTCTGTATTTTTGCCGAATATCTCCGTGTACTTCAAATGCGCCGGTGGCACCGCTCCAGTAAATGGTACATCTCTCAAAGTCATTAAATTTACCAACAACAGAAGCCCCGTTTTTAACATCCGATTCATTGGTTACCGGATAGCCCCATGTATTTATACCACCGGAAGCCAGGAACTTGGCAAGAATAGCACCATGTACCTCAAAAGCGGTTGGTGTGCCATTTTTATAGTACATTCTGGCTCCCTGAAAAATCTGCTCTTTTCCATTGTTTATAGAATTCGCTGCACCAACTGGCCAACCTATAAAAGCCGATTCTCCAAATTGTTCATAGTCAATATAAATCTGTCCGGTTACTGGGAACGTGCCGGTGGATGGACTCCAGTAGATACCTCCTTTGCTGAATATGTTTTTTCTACCTCCCGCTTTTGTCGTATTACCTTCATCGCTTACCAGATAGCCAAGTTCTGCTTTATTTGCAGTGTTTTTATAATACTGAAATATGGCTCCATGCATTTCAAAAGCCGCGCCAACACTCTCATTGTACATCAGAAGACCTGCAGAAAACATTTGTACATAGGCTCCAGCGCTATAGTCATAGGAATATTTCCCTGGCATACTGCCAAGATTGAGTGTTTTTTTGATTGACTCATGTTTATAGCTAAGAAACCATTCAGGATGACTTCGGCGCTCATCTAATTGAGTTTCAAGTTCCGGAGGAATTTCATCATTATACCACTGCACAGCCGCCATTTGTCCGTTAAAATGATTCCTTGCACCATCTACCCAGGTACCTATAAACAATTTATTACCTGTTGATTTTGTAATTGTTCCGAATGCGTAAGCATGAACGGACAAGATTGTGCCATCAATAAAAACGGCAAGAGTATCAGTATCGTAAACCAAATCAGCCGTGTACCATGTACCTGATTTCAAATCCATAAAAAATTCAGTGCTGGTACCACTCCAACCATGTGCAGCCGGTGAAACTGATACAACAACTTTAAAGTCGCTAGTACCACTTGCTTTATCTATAAACATAGAAAAGGGCAGACAAGTGGATTCCACCAGGTTTTGCCTTGCAGTTACAGCAGAATCAATTTTAAAAACAACTCTAAGGCAAAATTTTCCTGTGAATATTTGCGCCGGAGTCAGTGCTGCCTGCAATTTTCCGTTAGTCCCTAAGTCAAGTGCATTTGGAAAGTTTCCCGACATTATGTTCCCCGGCCCACTAACAACTGTACAATTTGTTACAATTGCAGGTATAGAACTGTCTGGATTTGAAACAGAAGTACCGTTTAAAATATAATCAATAATTTTCATAATTAAGAAATTAAATATGGCCTACTCGTTGTTCGGATTTTCGGCATTTTCCGTATATTGATTCAGTAGTTATTTATGATTGTAGTTTCTTTGAAAATATGTGTTTACTTTAATTTATTACTTGGCCAGGTAAGATAAAACTATATATACATTCCTGTTTTCCATTCTGATTTTATTCAGAAAATTAAAAATGACATTTTTTGTGTTGTCGATGGTTAAGCTCCAACCCGTGTCAGCATCGCCTGTAAAATCGATGTTTTCGGTAGCAATAGTCAGGCGTTTCTTTTTCCAGTCGATACTACAGAAAGTAGCCGTGATCGTGTCTTTCATGCCAAGTGGTTTGGTCCAGTACGGAAAATTGTTATTATCGACATTCAGGATCAGTTTTCGTTGCGCATCGTTTGCCGCTGTTTTAAACAAATTCCATTCATTCGGAAAATCATGGTTGACATTAAACAACTGTAGCAGCTCGCCTTCAGGCACCTGCAGGATGTCTTCCATTATATGCGTTGTTGCCGCCTCTTTTAAATGACCTGCCTCTCTGCATGTGTATCGGATATGCAATATCACGTCTGAAATGGTTTCAAAATCGAATTGTGGAATGTCATTGGGCAGTTCAATTTTCCATGTGCTTATGGCCCCGGCTCCTTCAAAAGGCAAATACCTTTCGTCCCGCAGATTTGTTTCAAACAGGCCACTGTCGTTTTGAGCAGTGCTGGTTACAATCGTTTGTATGGCACCCGTGAAATCCCTGAATCTTGAATCTTCTTCATCTTTACTTCTTTTATAGTCATCGCCTTTTAACGATGAAGTACGAATGGTACTTTTTAAAAGTGAAAGTTTTGCATGAACCGTTGTATATGGCCCTGTAATACAAGGAATAGAAACTGCCATCGTTTTAATTCTGCGCATGTACTGACCGGGACTGTCCAAGTCAAAAATCCATTCAGGTATGTCAATTTCACACGAACCGGTTGCCTTCAGTTTTAATAAGGCCATTGGATCAAGACGATGCAGCGAAACATGTTTCGTCATTTCATATTCACGTTTGTTGTTCTCGTGATAAGCCATTTCCAGGCGTTTTAAATCGAGATATAACGTCTCGCCCGCAAGCAAACCTTTTCTGGCGCTGTCCCAGTAACCAAACTTAATAAGATCCAGATTATCGAATTCCGGCCGCATCAGTTCGTGTTTCATGGTTTGCTCACTTCTTTTGGCAATATCGAAAGCAAACTGGTAACATGAAAAATAAATTTTTGAGATTTCGCCCTGCATCCAGTTATACAACTCTTCGTTGGTAAATTTTTCCATCAGGAAAGTGTTTATTTCATCTTCCTGTTCCAGTTGTTTTATATGATTTTCATATTCCTTTTTGACAATCTGCTCGCGAATCAGCGATGAAATAATTTGTCTTCCATAATGAACCAACTCCGATGTTGCCGAATTAGCCTGGTAAACAAAGTCTTCGGCCCTTCGATAGTAACCTGCCATTTTTGAGGCTCTGGCAGCACTGGATGCAAAAGCATCGGCTACTTTTTTGGCAACATCAGCGCCACCGTCGGCAGCGGCTTTTAACTGTACACCTCCAAATCCGGCGGCGACACCAACGCCAAGGGGGGTGCCATGACCATTAAACTGAGGTATTAAACCAACAATCGGAGAAATTAATTTTAGTGCAGTAGATAAAGTACTAAACGTATCGTGCGAAGGCAGGAAGATATTTAATTCAGCATCTTCATTCTTGTTCAAAGGCAATGTTTTGCCCAATTCACCACCAAAAGCACCTGTTACCAGATTCCCGGCAAATTCCATCAATCCTCCTACCGATGTTTCCTTGCGGTAATCTTCATGTGCAAGTTCGTTGGCATATTCACCAACCAATTCTGCATACACTCCATCAAATGATTCTTCTGTTAGCTCTTTACGCGCCAGTTCTACAACTTTCATTTTGTCGAGATCAGCATCTTTGCTTCCAAGAATGCGTTTATAATGCCGATACCGTTCAAATGCAACTGCCCTGCTCTTTAACAATGACTCTGTTGCTGCTTCAGATTCCTTCCATTGCAGGAACTTAACATCCTGAACCAATTTTAAAATATTAAGCTGATGTTTCTGGCGCAAAAGGGAAAGATGTTCGTTATCCTTTTTTTCTAATGCTGAAAGCAAAGATGCTCCGAGTGCTTTAACCTCAGCACAAATTTCCATTGCTTTTTGAAGTAATAAAGGCCCGCGTATTGTCGAAAGCGGTTGATTAATATTATTGATTATACTTCCGATATCCAATCCGGCAGCAACTGCTTTAACCAGCATTCCGGGATCAATCGGAGGATCAAACAATGGCAATTGCCTTACCACGCCCTCAATATTCATACAATGCCTGATTTTAAATAACCGGTCAGCTACCGTATCCCAATAGCCTAACAGTTTATCGTTTTGGGGAATACAGAAATACAACGTACGGCCAATTCCAAATGCGGCCGACATACTTCCTTCATCAACAGGTTTGGTTGAAGAAGGATTTGTATTGAAGGGGAAATCGTTTTCAATTTCAATTAGAGCATTGCCAAAGGCATCGATTCCGGCTTCCTTTAACTGTTTAAAGGTTTTCGCAGTTCTTTTCCCTCTTGGCGGTATTTTCATTGGTTTTTCCCCCAGGATATTTGCAGCCAAAACATAAACCTGCGTTGCTTCATTCAGCGTTTCGATTGTATCCTGCCGAAACAGAAAATCACCCCATGCAATCAGGTTATCCAGGTATTTCATCAACACATTTAACTGATAAGCCAGATAACGTGTACGTGCAATTACATGTGGCCGGAAAGGTGCATCGCGCCACGCCTGTATGCTATTTATCATACGTTCCTTTAATTCGTTATCATCGCCTTTTGCTAATTCCGTAAGCATTTCCTGTATAAATTCGACTTTTGTTTCCTGGCGAAAGCGTAAAAACCTCCAGAACCGTTGAGGAGGTGCAACAGACAAATCATTGCTGGTTGGATCGAAAATAAAATGAAACCATTTTTGAGCTTCTGCAAAACGCTGGTTTTTGCTCAAATGAACAGCAATTATTAAAGGAGCATGAAAAAACAGTTCCCAGTTGTAAACAGCGTACGGGCCGTCATCACTCACATCAATGTTTTCGTTTGGAAAAGGAGCTAATACATATTTGCTGGCTGTGTACCAGTTAGAGAGACTCCTTTCAAGACTTTCGTGGTATTTTGCATCCAGCAAGGCAGGTAACCCGTCTTTATTCAGCGTTTCAATCAAATCGTCGGTATACGGATGATAATGAGTAAAAAATTTATATTCTATTTTCCTGTTTGCCTTCTTTTTTACTACCCAATCCTTATAGGTATCTGACTGAAGAACGGTATCGTTTGCGCTGTAATGATAATTATTATTTAGAATTGCCATGATATTTAATTTTTACTGATTAATCCTTTATTAAAATGATTGAAAGGTCTTTCCTCCTGTATCGAAAATTGCATCGCCAAAAGCAAAAGTATCTTCGGTTGGCAGAACTACATTGTAGTTTGCATTCGTCCTCACCGCTTGTTCATTCCAGGTCCATGGATTATTGATTACTACATCATCTCCAAAACCTATAATTTCTTCAGGTGGCCATCCGGGAATTGGTTTTTTAACTAATTCCGGAATTTCAAAATATTTTATTGGAGTTTCGCGAATCGGGTAGTAACCGTCAAAAATTCGAATTGGAGTATATTTACTTTCGTCTGCCTGTATAAAAAAGTTGCTATGTTCATCGGCATAAGAAACCGGAGCTTCAAACTGATTTTCGATAATATGCCGTAAAGGCAGAATTAGAAAACCCGGAGTTAATTTATCTTTTTTGATTAAAATGCTCTCGGTTTTTTCGCTTGTAAGCGCTCCCGAAGGTTGAGCAACGTTTACTTTTAGTTCTTTACCCGGCATGAATAGTTGTGTATTATATAAACTGGTGGGAACCGATGTTCCATAATATGGATTAAAGAAAAATGTATCCAATCCGACTTTCAGTTTATCATAAATATCATCATCATTTCTGTACTCGAGATATGGAGGTGCATTTTTACTTGTAAAAGTAAATACCGAATTTTTATTCTGCCCCCCTGCTCCACGATAACGCAAATTGAAAATCAATCGTTCTCTGAATTTGCCGGTTGGATTTTCCACAAGTTCATTTTTTCCATAAACAAGAAGTTTGTTGCTATCGAAATAATCCAACCCTGTTATAATCATCGGTTTTTTCAGGTCTGTTGATTTTTGCGAAGTCCATTTTCCCTTATAATATTCTCCCCAGCAAATATTTACTTCAACATTCCTTTTGGCATGGTTTCCCCAGGCTTCATTTGAAATTGTCTGTGCATTTTTGGAACGATCGCCTTCTGTTGCCTTTTCGACGATATTCAGCCAGAAAATAAAAAGTTGTTTTCTCCAAATTATTGGAAAGACATCGTCTCCTTCAATATTCAGATTTACTTTTTCCCAGGGAGTCCAATAACCCTTTTCATATCGACGGTGGAAATACTGACGTGTATTACCATTGGTTCGTCCAATTACATGCAGAATATCATCGTACTGATTTTTTTCTTCATTTTCCTGAAGGTACATACCAACGATATCGAGTTTGGCAATATCATCCAGTTTTTTGAGATAATTCAAAAATGCCAGTTCTGCTGATTCATCGGTTACTTCAGCCTGAAGTAACTCTCCTTCGAGTTCCTTAAAAAGAAACGATTTATTGTCTCTCAGTTCGGGTTCGAGCCAGTTTTCAGGATAAAGGAATACTTTTCGGTTAGCTTCCCATACCCGGTAACGTTTCATCCAAACCCAATGATCGGCACGAATTGAAGCCGGGTCGACCTGCGGTTCCAGGTTCATCAAACACCGCTGAATAAATAACTGAATCGTTGACAATGCCTGACGAATCCGTGATGTTTTCATACAGGCATCCATTTCCACATCAATCAGGAAATATTCGTAGAGCTTATTTGCATCGGTAACTTCCGGCGATGGTTTGCTGTATTGCAAAATATAATTCACAAGCGCATCACGTAAAAGGTTACGAACCGGGTCGTTAACGGTTTGCATCGATTCGAGCCACGATTCTTCAGTGACTTTTTGTTTTACCATCGCTTTTATTCCGGCAACCAAATCATAAGTAGGATCATTTGTCACCCAGGTCAAAATATCGGCAGCCGGATAATAGATTTCACTGATGGAATTCATGGCATCCCATACTTTTTTCAGGATACTCACCTTTTTCAAATCGTTACGGATTAAGGCGAAATGACCAAGGACTGCTGTCAAATCAGCTTCTTTCCAATAATTGAAATATTCGAGTAAGAGCTTATTTTGGGTGTTTTTTGCATCAGGATTGGTTAAAACCTGCAGCCATGTATTTTCTTCCGGTTCATTTTCCTTTTTCATTTGATTAAATCCGGCAAGAAGTTCAATGATAAGCCATAAAGCATTTAATTGGGGCGCAGTAATCGTTCCATCGGTATCCAACTGATTCAGAAAATCTTTGGTTTCCTGATTCGCTGATGCAAAGTATTCCAGTTCGAGCGGTGTAAATTTGAAAAGACTTTGAATTTGTGCGGCTTTTAAAAATCTGATTAAAGAAGTTTTTGCGTTATTCACCTGTTGCAGCCCGTACATTGCTGAAGCCGGAACAAGCGATTTTTCCAAACCTTTTGTTCGCCAAAGAATAGTAACTTCGTCTGAGGGAAGGGCAGATACAGTAAGTTCCACGCGATGAAGTTTACCAGTGGCAAGCGATAAAGGAGCGGTGTTTTTCACTTCACCATCAGAACTTAAAGTAACTCCTGAAATTATTTCAGAAGAATTTACGCTTAGCGTTAATACGGTATTCTCAGGAGCTTTCAGATAAATTAAGTAATCATCTGTTGCCGGAACATCAAGGTAAAATGTATACGTCTGAACCTGGTCAAACACCAAAGGTGTTTCCAATTCAGTAAAATCGAACAAGACAGATTTTGTTGCATCGGTTTTCGAAGCAAGGACATCTTTTCCAGAAGTCAAAACTCCAACCGTATCCGGATCAGTTTTCAAAATGCTGATTAGTGCCTGCTGAAGCCCGTTGATTTTTAATCTCAATTTTAACTCAGGCAGAATTAATTCTACCAGTTTTTTTGTTTGAGCTTCGGGTGTTATTTCAGCTATCACAGCATCGTAGATAACTTTTAGTTCGGGGAACCGGGTTGCAAAATCGGTGATAAACGCTGTACTTTCTGTAAAAATCTGTCCAACTGCTGTTTTAAAATCGGCAATAAATGTATCCAAATCTGGTTGTGCGCTTATAACATCCATATCTGCAAGAACGAGGCTGTCGGCAGCATTTTCAAGAGCAGTTTTAACTGCATTCGACATAATTCCGGAAAATGTAATTTCCTTTTTAAATGCATCAAAACCCAGATGCGAATCGATTACTTTTATCTTATCTGGCAAACCTTCTTCGCTGGTAATTAATGGTGCAAAGAAAACTTTGGAACCCATTAATAATTCATAGAAACTATCGGTAGTTGCGGCATCATAAACGAGAAGCATTTTCCCTTTTGCAAAATTAAAATCAGCATTATCGGGAGCTGCGCTGTTTTCTTTTTCAACAGCGTTCAGAGTATCGCAAAGTATTTTGATGCCTGCCAGCAACGATTCATCGGTTGGAGTAAGTTTGCCGGTAATATCGCTATGGTGAAGAATATAAGAAAGATCTGCAATTTTTAGCGAAACTGCTTTAAGTAACTGAACTGTTTTGATAAACTTCATCAAAGAAGGTTCATCAGCTTCCATATCATCTGCCAGTGGATCAATTCCACTGATAATCATAAGCTCCTTAAATTCGGGTATGCTTAATTTCAGAATTTTTGCACATTGCGTTTGCCTCAGTTCAATATCGTATTCCATATTCAATACCAGCAAAATATCCTTGTATTTTTTAGCTGAGTACGACAATAATTCAGCAATCTTTTTAAAATTAGCAATGCGGTTCAAAAGCTGAATAAAAACAGCGTCGATATTGGCATCCGTAATTTGTCCGGAAGCAACAGGAAGAAGCACTTCCAATATATAATCCAGGGTTTCAGTGCTCCAACCGGTTTTCCGCAATAATCGAAGAAAGCGATGAAATTTATGATAAACTACAGCAGTTAGACTGTTAGCAGCATTATCGGGAAGTGCAAAACGAAGTTCAACATCTGCAAAATTACATTCGGCAGCTTCGGGCCCAACATCTGTAAGCGTAATTAATCCCATGATGAGTTGCTGATTATCGCGAAGCCATTGCTTAATATCTCCGCCAAAATTTTCAGTATTAACTTCAGCAGGAACCATGGCATCAAGTTCAGCATCAGTAATTTCACCAAGATAGAACCTGTTTAAATCTACCAGACTTATTTTCAAAGTTTTAAATAGCGAAACGAGTTCAAAACCCGGATTGATAAAATTGGTTTGGAGTAAAGAAACCAAATCATCATAACTAATATCCAATCTTCTGCAAAATGTTTTTCCGCCTGAAATGGCTGTATTAAGCTGATCAATTGTATTTCCCGATGGTTCGCCAAAATATTCAGGCAGATTTTTATAGGTTAAATCTGTCAGTGTTTTATATTCATCGTTACTAAAACCCAAAGCCTCTTTTCTCGATAAAAGTGGAGCGGAAAATAAGGAAAGCATACCCTCAAGTGTAACATCCCACATTTGAAATAGTCGCCGTAAAGTTTCCAATGGCTGAT
>Ga0102953_1002659_pt1 | contig 10401 bp, 10 predicted proteins | sample SalPon2A_C_D2_MG_FD_78509 | JGI IMG/M metagenome (GOLD analysis project Ga0102953, IMG submission 78509) | Soil microbial communities from South San Francisco under conditions of wetland restoration - Salt Pond MetaG R2A_C_D2_MG | ecosystem: Environmental > Terrestrial > Soil > Wetlands | place... | reverse complement strand
TATTAATGAAAGAAAGTGCTCAGGTTTCAGATAAATTTTCCAAATCAATATTATCCTTTGCTGAAGGGATTCAAGCCCGAATACCGTGGATGAATGAGATGGACGCTTGGTTACGGTTTTTTCTGGAGAAATACGGGGTTCAGGCAACCGATGATGCCCGGGCTATTTTGGTTGACCTGGCCGGAGAATCACTCCAGCAACTCATCAATGAAATCGAGAAGATTACTCTGTATCTTGGTGAGGATAAATCCGTGACTCCCGGGTTTATTCAGTCCTATGTCGGAAGTACCAGGACTCATTCCGTTTATGAATTTACAGATATTTTAGGTTCGCATTCATATACACAGGTCATGAGCTACCTGTTTTCATTGCTTGAAGAGGGCGTCACCGTTAGCTATATTGTCAGAAAAGCGGGGGAATTTTTTATACAAATGTGGCAAATGAAGGAGATGATGTCACAGAACAAATCGGATCAGGAAATTAACAAAGCAGTGTTTAATGGCAGAAACCTTGTCTGGAAATATAAAAGCGCAGTGCAAAAATTTACCTGGAAAGAAATTGAACAGGCGATTCCGCTGCTTGAGGAAGCAGATATTCTATCAAAAAGTACCAGTCAAATAGATGCAAAAAATTATCTATCTACTTTTTTTTATGTAATATTAGTTGGGAAAGAAGGTGTTCTGCATGGCTGAATTCATGGAGAAATACACCGATGAAGAACTCATTGCCCGGTTTCAGCAGGGTGATGAATACGCATTCGAAGAAATCGTATATCGATTTAAAGATCGGTTAAAAAACTTCGTCTTTCGGTATCTTGATAGCGAAGAAGTCGCGGAAGATGTGGTGCAGGATACGTTTCTCAGAGTGTATCAAAAGAAACATATGTATCGGAATATTGCCAAATTTTCCACGTGGATTTATACAATTGCCGGAAATTTGGCAAAGACGGAACTTCGGAAACGTAAACGGCGTAAAATGTTTTCACTCAGTAGTTTAGGATTGGAGGACAAAGAATATGAAATCCCCTCCGAAGAATTCGCACCGGAAGATGAAATCGAGGGGGAATACACCGAGCAGGAAATTCAGGCTGCAATCAATAATCTGTCGGATAAATTCAAAACGGTGATCATTTTGCGAGATATTCAGGAACTTAGTTATGATGAAATAAGTAAGATTGTTGACGTTCCGGTAGGGACGGTGAAATCAAGGATAAATCGGGCGCGTCTGAAGTTACAGGAAAAGTTACAACATTTACGCGGAAAGAAAGTTGAACGTACCGTCTGATATGAAAACGTATTACCAAAATCAAATGATGCCATTCTCTGGCCCGGGAGGTTATCTATCGAATGAATTGTTACGAATTCGAATCACATCTTTCAGGATTCGTCGATGGCGACATGTCATCGTCCATCCGGAAGGAATTTCTTAACCATAAATCCGAATGCACACATTGCCAGCAGCTTCTCCAGGATTTTAAATATACCATCAGAGCGGTTCGGGGTTTACCCCGGCATGCCACTTCTCCTGATTTTGAGCGGCGATTGCGTGAACGCATTGCTTCCGGGAAAAAACAACCCTGGTTTCAATGGCTGCGGAATATTGGACCTGTGCCGAAATATATCGTTGCCACTGCGTTTGCTGTCATTGTCGTCCTGGTGGGATATCAGCTGATTTCCCAACACGCCCAACCGATGGAATCACATCAACAGGCAGTGATACCTCCCCCTGCATTGAATATGCAAGAAGATGAAGGGGTACCGGTTGCGGAAGAAACGGCAGAGCAACCATCCATGATGCAATCGGACACCTATGATACCAATCAGTTTGTGCCACCTCCACCTGAACATTCGTATGAAAGGCAAATTAAATACGTAAACGGCGAGTAAGGGTCGGATTTCAAATCCGGGCTTTATCCTTTTCCCGTTGATTTTGCCGGGTGCCGGTGTTAAAATTGACCCGAAATTGGGTTAATACGCGGTGGAAGCCGTGAGGTGTAAACAGAGGTGGGCAAGATCAAACGTTATTTTCTCCTGGCGATAATATTTGGAGTCCTGGCATTCGGAATTTTCCTTTTTCCCGGTGCTCCGGATACCCTCCTTGGATGGATCCTAAAATTATTAATGCTTATCGCCTTTGGTGTGTACTTGTGGGTGTTGCTGCAGGAACTTCAGGTCAATATGATTGCAGTAACAGAAAGAGAGGCGGGGAAATTTGTCTCTGAAAAGGATTCGCCGGGGAAACCGGCCCCACAGGGTCAAATTGAATTGTCGTTTGAAGCCACCGGGGGAGGACTGGTCGACCAGGAAGATGCGACTACAGCCTACCATACCTTTTTAAAACGCCTGCTTTCCATTTTGCATGAAACGTTTGTCAGTCATTCTGTCGTTATTTATATAGTCAATGCGAAATCCAATCAGTTGATTTTACAGGAAGGGATTACTAGCCCGGAAGATTCACTGCTACAAAAAGTTCCCATCGGATCCGGGGTGTTAAGTGAGGCACTGAATGGGAATGTTCCGGTAACGATAAACGAATTTAACACCAGTGATAACAATATCCTGGAGTATTATGGCGAAGACTCTCCTGATATAAAATCCTTTTTATCGGCCCCGATTTTATATAATGAGAAACCGATCGGTATAATAGCCATTGATGATAAGGCAAAACAGAGTTACAGCAAGGCAGATGAACTCTTGCTTGAACAATATGCCTTACTGATTTCCGCCGCAATGACACAGCTGGATGTACTGGACCAACTGGCAGAACAGCGGAATTTTTATTCCAGGCTCTGTCAGGTGAATTCCCAACTAACACTGTCCGATAGTCTGGAAGATCTCTTCTCTCAAATTGTGCAGGTGAGTAGAAATTTGTTCCAATATGATTGTTTAACGGTGGTCCTGTTGCAGGAGCAGAATTCAAATCAGGCTGAAATTGCGGCGATTGATGGAAATTCAAAGGCGTATGAGTCGGGATATCGGTTTGAGATTATGGATTCGATGCTCAATCAGGTAATTGAAACCGGCTGTCCTCATCTCGTGTCGGATTTGCCTGGGCAATCGACCGGAGACAGAAAAATATTACCGGAATTACACCGGGACAGTGGGACGATGGGATCCATTTTGATGGTACCGGTACGGAGTCATACTGAAACTTATGGAGCCATCATCCTGGAAAACACAGAACCAGAAAAATTCTCCATGCAGGATCAGGAAATATTATCAATTGTTGGTTCGGTGTTTGGCGCAGGATTGAACCGGTTTTATCTCTACAGATACATGAAAAATATTGCAACACGGGATGGATTGACCGGGATCTTTAATTATCGGGCTTTCCGGGAACGTCTGGACGATGAAATCCAGCGGAGTGAGCGATATCAAATGTCATTTTCACTCTGTATTGCAGATCTGGATAAATTTAAACGAATAAATGATACTCATGGACATTTATATGGCGATTATGTGTTGAAAGAAATTGCGGGTTTGATTAAAAATTCGGTGCGAAGTATTGATGTTGTTGCACGATATGGTGGTGAAGAATTTGCTATTATTTTAGTGAACGCTTCAATAAATGATGCGTATAAGACAGCAAATAGAATTCGGGAAAGTATTAAGAATTTTCATTTTGAAAAAGATGAAGTGAAAGAGCGAATTACCATTAGCCTGGGTATGGCAGAATTTCCGACACATGGTAAAGAAGGAGATGTATTGATCAGTCATGCTGACGAGGCAATGTATCAAGTGAAACAAACAGGTGGGAACGCAGTTAAAAGGTATTCTATTGCGACACCAATTGAGGAGGCATAATGGCGAAAAAACAAAAATCATTTTCAGAAAAAGTTGCGGCTGCAACAACTGACAGCGGACGGGTATGCCCTGTTTGCGGAGAATTATATCAGCATGTGAAGCGTGTGACGTCTGTGGAAAATGGTGAATCAGGTAGCTGGAAATTTAACCAGAAAATGGTCAACGTGTGCAAATGCAACCGAGCGGAAGTAATGGGTTAAATAGAGTGAAACACCTTTTCAGAAAAGGGCTGTGTTTAAAGTTTCACAGCCCTTTTTCTTTGTTTGAAGACTGGAAATCATCATGGATGCCTGTAGCGCTGTGCTGCAGTCTGTTGCTGGCGTCGTGTGCTGGTATTATGCCGAGCTGGACCAAATCAGATCGGACCTCATCATCAGTTGCTGATACCACCAAAGGAGCACCGTCTTACAATTCCGAATCTATCAGCCACTATATGGATGGTGTCACTGCGGAAATGCAAGGCAATTATGCTATGGCAGTGCTGGATTTTCAAGAGGCGTTACAGGCGGATTCAACCTCTTCCACCATCTATATGGAACTCGGAAACGCTTACAGAGCCCTGCATAAATTTGATCAATCATTACGGGTGTTTCAACTCGGATTAAAAAATACCGGGGAAAAAGAAGAGTTTTTACCGTCTATCGGTGAAACGAGTCTGCTGCTGGGGAATACCAAACAGGCCGAAGCAGCATTTCAACGGTTTATTCAAATTACTAAGGATACTGACAAAATTTCCCGTGCATATGCCAGGTTAGCGGATATTTATCTGCAGCAGAAAGAGTATGAAAAAGTTGCGCAAACCTATGAAAAATTGTATAACCTGGGCCCTGACAGACAGGAATATCTCCTGAAAGCACAAAATATCTATGCCCGGTTGGGAAAATATAAAGAGGTGCGAAAGCTCATCAGTCTCCTGCAACAGGATTATCCGAACGATCAGGAATATAAACTTGACTTAGCCAAGTTCTTTTCTGAAACCGATAAACCGGATTCGGCGATACATATCCTGAAACCTTTGGTGAAAAACGATCCCCAGTCGGAAGCTGCACTGTTACTCGGAGAGTTATATTTTAAGACTGCAAATCTTGATAGTACCTACATTGATTCCGCTTATTCAACACTCAAGCCCCTGGTCCATGGTGATTCTACGGACGTCCGGGTTCTGTATTATCTCGGGGGGATTACCCTGAATATGCGTAAATATGATGAATCGGAATCCTATTACAGGATGGTTTTAAAGCAACAGGATTCTCTGCTGGGAGGATATTACGGTCTTGGAGTGGTTTTACGCGCTGAAGAGAAGTATAATTCGGCGGTCAATATTCTGAACCAGGGTATCGAAAAATTTCCAAAAGAACCGGAATTGTATGAACAGCTGGGAATGTCCTATTATCTGATGAATAAATATGATTCCTCAAAAGTGAATCTCACCCATGCACTGAAACTGGATAGTACCCTCTTACGTCCAAAACATTTCCTGGCTTTTGTGTATGACCAGTTAGGGCAACAAGACTCTGCAGCAGTAATGTATAAGGACCTCATTGCCGCAGTCCCGGGAGAGCCGCTGTATAAGAATAATTTGGCGTATCTGTATGCCCAGGAGGGGGTACATCTTGATGTGGCGCTGCAATTAGTCGATAGCGCACTAGTTGCTGAACCAGATAATTCCTCATATTTGGATACCAAAGGTTGGATTTATTACCAAATGGGAAACTATCAATCCGCCCGGGAGTTCGTTTCCAGAGCATTGCAGGATTCCCAGGATAACGCAGAAGTTATGGAGCATTTGGGAGATATTTATTCCAAACTGGGCAATACGGACATGGCAAGAGAATATTACCAGCGTGCACTGAAGATCAAACCGGACAATCAGGCATTGAAAAAGAAAATTCAGTGATACGTGCGCTCAGGATTGTTCTACATAGGGTTGTGCGGATTACTGGGTCTATCAGGATGTGCTGGCGGACTGACTACCAGGTTTAATCCTGCGAAATTCAATCCGGAAAAGTTCAGCGAGAATATCCGGAGGGATTTTCAATCAATTACCCATTTTAATGGTCGGGCGACAATTACCCTGGATAGTCCGGAACAATCTGGCCGGATTTCAAGTCAGATAACCATTATTCCCGATGACCATACCGTGGTAGATTTTCGTACACCCTTTGGTGGTGTGGTAGGGACGCTGGAGTTTACCAAAGATATGGCAGTCTTTATAAATGCGAAGGATGAACTCCAGTATATCGGTGATCCAAAAGGCGCCGGGATTCCGGGTCTTCCTCAAATAATCCGGGGAAAACAGGATCTGCAACGGATACTTTTGGGACTAATCAACTTGCCGGTGAATTTAGACAGCCAGTTGCAGAAAGAGGGGATGGATGGTACATTATACCGGTTGGTCTATCAAATACCGGAAGCAAAAGTGCAATACTGGGTGGACCCTCGAACAAAACATATTATCAAATATGAGGAATATAATCGTCATTCCGGTGAAAGAACCTCAATTGACCTGGCAAACTTTATCCAGATAAAAGGGATAAGGTTTCCCCGATCAATTACAATAACCCAACTGGATCAGAAACGATTATTCAGCGTGTATTACCATAAGATTGAAATCACGAGGAGAAAATACAGTGGTTGATTCTGATACGGTGATAGTATCAGTGGTGATTCCCTCCTTTAATGAGGAAGAATCACTTCCACATCTGATGGAAATCCTGGTAGATGTATTGCAACAACATTTTCGCAGTTCCTACGAAATCCTGATTATTGATGATGGCAGTTCGGATGGCACAGCTTCACTTGCCTTGGAATTAACGGAAAAATATCCCGGTCTTCGTTACATCCAGTTTCAACGAAATTACGGGAAAGCCGCAGCTTTGATGGAAGGATTTCGCCGGGCGACAGGAAATTATATCATTACCATGGATGCGGATCTCCAGGATGATCCACAAGAAATCCCCGCACTTGTGTCCATGCTGGAAAACGGTTCGGATCTTGTCTCAGGATGGAAAAAGGAACGGCATGATCCGATTACGAAAACCATTCCATCGAAATTATTCAATGCCGTGACCCGCTGGACGACGGGGATTAAAATTCATGATTTTAACTGTGGATTAAAGGCTTATCAGAGGGACGTGGCAAAACAGGTGAAAATCCATGGGGAATTGCACCGGTATATCCCGGTACTGGCGCATTTTATGGGGTATTCGGTTTCCGAAAAGATCGTACAGCATCATCCCAGAGAATACGGGACGACCAAGTACGGAATATCCAGATTCTTTCGCGGATTTTTTGATTATATCACTGTGCTATTTCTCAGCCGATACACCAAACGCCCTATGCATTTTTTCGGGATGGGAGGGCTGGTTTTAACTATCTTTGGGATGGTGATAAATTTGTATCTGGTTATTTTCAAAATAATGGGGGGACATTTGAGTAACCGTCCATTATTATTTCTTGGGGTGTTATTGGTCATCGTCGGTATTCAGCTGTTTTCAATTGGATTATTAGGTGAAATGGTGGCTTATGAAAACCGGGATAACGATTTACCAAAAATACGACAGGAAATTCCGCCACCGTAAATTCCACGGGCTGCGCTAAATTTAATTTGAATATTCAGGGGAAATCGTGCTTCATTTTGAAATCATTGGCCCGGCATATCCATTGCGTGGAGGAATTGCCAATTATAATGAACGGCTGGCACAGGAGGTGCAAACTCAGGGACAGCAAGCTCATCTGACCACTTTTAAACTTCAGTATCCTTCTATTTTATTTCCGGGAAAAACGCAATACTCAGAGGATCCACCACCGGCGAATCTTGATATTGATGTGACAATTAATTCAGTGAATCCTGTGAATTGGATGCGGACCGGAAAGCAATTAAAAGATCAAAAGCCCGATCTTGTCATCATGAAATACTGGTTGCCATTTTTGGCACCCTGCTATGGGACGATTGCCCGAGCTGTAAAAAAAAATAATCATACGAAAGTCATTTCTATCCTGGACAATGTTATTCCACATGAGAAACGTCCGGGCGATAACGCCTTAACGGCCTATTTTTTAACTGCCTGCGATGCTTTTATTTATATGTCGAAATCAGTGGGAGATGATTTGGCCCAATTCCAAACCGGAAAGCCTTCACAATTTAATCCGCATCCGGTGTATGATAATTATGGCCCCCAATTGTCAAGGAAGGAAGCAATAGCCGCATTGGATCTGGATCCGGATTACCGGTATCTGTTATTTTTCGGTTTCGTTAGGCGATATAAGGGATTAGATCTGCTCCTGGAGGCTTTTGCTGATTCGCGTCTTCGGGAATTTCCCCTGAAGCTCATTGTTGCCGGGGAGTATTATGAAGATGCGGCACCGTATGAAGCCATTATCCAAAAGCATCAGCTCGAAGAAAAAATAATTCATGAGAATAGTTTCATTCCGAATGAAAGAGTCGGATTGTATTTTTCAGCTGCTGACCTCATCGTACAACCATACCGTGATGCAACGCAAAGTGGAGTTACCCAGATCGGTTATTATTATGAACGTCCAATGATTGTGACGAATGTTGGTGGTTTACCAGAAATAGTACCGAATGGTCAAGCCGGGTATATTGTTGAAAGAACTCCGGAATCCATTGCTGATGCGATTAATAATTTTTATTTACAGGACACTACCGAACAGTTTGTTACTTTTTTGAAGGAAGAAAAAAAGCGGTATTCCTGGGAGAATCTTTACGCTACAATACTGGAACTGTACCAATCTCTTACACCGGATATTCAAGGATAATAACAGAATGATCATCAGAAGTCGTGCACCGTTAAGGATTGGCCTTGCTGGCGGAGGAACAGATGTGAGTCCCTATTCCGATTTGTATGGCGGAGCCATTTTGAATGCCACAATTAATCTCTTTGCTCACGCCACAATCCTTCCACGTTCGGATAACAAAATCAGGTTGACTGCTCTGGACCAGGAGATTGATTTGGAACTGGATGCAACGGAAACTCTCCCCATTGACGGCAAACTGGATCTGATAAAAGGGGTATATAACCGGATAGTGAAGGATTTTACTGGAGAACCTTTCGGATTTGGGATTTCTACCTTTGTTGATGCTCCACCAGGTTCCGGTCTGGGTAGTTCATCGACTTTGGTTATCGCAGTTTTGGGAGCATTTGTGGAATGGTTGAATTTACCTTTGGGTGAATATGATATTGCTCATCTTGCTTATGAGATTGAACGGGTAGATCTTGGCTTTGCCGGTGGAAAACAGGATCAATATGCTGCCACCTTTGGGGGATGGAATTTTATGGAATTTTCGTCCGGAGACAAAGTAATTGTGAATCCACTCAGGGTGAAACAAGAATATATCAACGAAATCGAATATAGTTTGTTACTGTATTATACGGATTCTAGCCGCATCTCCTCAACGATTATTGAAAAGCAGTCTGAAAATGTGGTAAAGAAGAAACGAAAGCCTGTTGAAGCTATGCATCAGCTGAAACGTCAATCTGTCATGATGAAAGAGGCTGTTTTACGGGGGCAATTATCTCAGATGGGGGAGATTCTCGATTTCGGATGGCAACACAAAAAGCAAATGGCGAACGGGATTTCCAATCCTGATATTGAATCAATGTATTCAGATGCCCGTGCCCATGGAGCCACAGGTGGAAAAATATCCGGGGCAGGTGGAGGAGGGTTTATGATTTTATATTGTCCGGAAAATACCCGATTCCAGGTGGTAAATGCCCTATCAAAATATGAAGGAAGATTTCAGCGGTATCAATTTACTACCCGGGGTTTAACCACATGGAAAACGGCGGAAGAATAGTATCCATGCTGAAGTACCGGTTGTCATGAAAACCACAGAGGCTATTGTCCTTGCCGGGGGATTTGGTACCCGGTGCCAGGAGATTCTCCCGGAAACACCCAAACCGATGGCCCCTGTGCAAGGACATCCGTTTCTGGAATATCAATTACACTATTTGGCATTCTCGGGTATTCACCATGTAATATTAGCAGTGGGATATAAAGCAGAACAGATTCAATCACACTTTGGGACACAATATGAGACCCTTCATTTATCTTATTCACTGGAAGAACAGCCCCTTGGAACCGGTGGTGCATTAATGAAAGCCTGTGAGAGTATTGCGGGAGATACCGTGATTGCCTTAAACGGCGATACATATTTTAAAACAAATTACGAAGCATTGGAGGATCTGTTCCTGAATTCAGGTGCCGATGTTGTATTAGCCCTGAAAGCGCTCACAGACTTTCACAGGTATGGTAGTGTCCGGTTAAACTCAGCACAGCAGGTGACCGGATTCTCAGAAAAAGGATATCACCCGTCCGGATTTATCAATGGAGGAGTATATCTGTTGTCTCCACAACTGTTAAAAAATAGCGGGTTACCTTCCCATTTTTCATTTGAACATGATTATTTAGAGCGATACTATACACAACATCGAATATTTGGACATGCCAGTGATGCATATTTTATTGACATTGGTATTCCGGAAGACTATCACCGAGCGCAAAGCGAACTTAAATCATCAGAGTTAAAAAACCATGACTAACCTATCTGTTCAAGAATACTTTTCTTCAAAATCCC
>Ga0102953_1002658_pt1 | contig 10408 bp, 10 predicted proteins | sample SalPon2A_C_D2_MG_FD_78509 | JGI IMG/M metagenome (GOLD analysis project Ga0102953, IMG submission 78509) | Soil microbial communities from South San Francisco under conditions of wetland restoration - Salt Pond MetaG R2A_C_D2_MG | ecosystem: Environmental > Terrestrial > Soil > Wetlands | place... | reverse complement strand
TCCTGTCTCCTGTCTCCTGTCTCCTGTCTCCTGTCTCCTGTCTCCTGTCTCCTGTCTCCTGTCTCCTGTCTCCTGTCTCCTGTCTCCTGTCTCCTAAAAAATATCTAATAATATTTGACTTTTTTCTTAGTACGATTATATTAGTATTATAATTACTAACTAAATAGTAGGAATATGAGAAAAGCACTAACCCCAATGGGTGAAACCGAAATGGAAATCCTGCAATTGGTCTGGGAAAGAGGCGAATCAACCGTTGCGGACATCCAGGAGGAGATCATGAAGAAACGCAAGGTGGCCTACACCACGGTGATGACCATCATGAAAAATCTGGCAGATAAAGGATACCTCACCTTTCGCAAAGAAGGTTTGACCTACATCTATAGTCCCAAGAAGCCGGAAGAGGATGTAAAATCCAGCCTTCTTGAAGCCATACTCACCAAAGTTTTCAAAGGCTCCCCCACAGAGCTGGTTCAAACGCTGGTAAAACGCGAAAAACTAAGCGATGCTGAACGCGATGAGATTATCGAACTCATCAAAAAGATGAAGTAGCCATGCAAGAAATAGTCAAGTTTCTGTCAACCGCAGGTGGTCAGAGTATTCCGCTTTTCTGGATACCACTGCTAATCTGGACCGTCTTTGCTTTGATTATAGTTGGGTTCATGCACTTTTCAAAAGGTCTGTCTGCACGATACCGGTTGCATACCGACGTGGCTCTGCTGGCTGCTCTCCCTGCCGGTTACTTGAGTTACGTAATTTTGCATTATCTGCTCAGCACCTCTTATATCGCCAATTCGGTCATGTTCATCAGTATTGGATCACCCGCTTTCATCCACGCAACATCCACTGGCCCTCAGTTTTTAATTACTTCGGATACCTGGATCGGACTGGCAGGTGTCGTATTAGTTGCCGGATTTCTTTACAAGCTCACCCTGATCTTACTGGATCAGGCAGAACTTTGGAAATTTCATGGACGATTATCGTTGTCTGTTGCCTCGCAAATCAGCGAACTCAGTCCGGAGAACCGGCAGTTTATTTCAGATGTAGAGAGACCGGTTCATTTCGCTTTTACCGATGATGATATCGTCCCGATGACCTTTGGGTTGTATAAAGCGATCATTGTCATCCCGGGTTTTCTACGCTCCCAGCCGAATAAATTCAACCTGGCTGTTCGTCACGAGCTCGAACATATTCAACACCACGACTACCTGCGTTTCAGGTTACTACATCTCTTAAAAGCCTTGTTCTGGTTTCATCCCCTTGTGCATTTCCTGGAAAGAGACATCGTACTGCACCGGGAGATGGAGATTGACGAATCCGTTGTCTCTCAAAACAGAAATTTGTCCCCTGAATATGCTCATCTGTTACTGGATCTGGCTGATCAAACGAAGCACCGGCCGCTATCACCGACCGGTCTGGCCGCCCATCCCTCAACCATCAAAAGAAGAATTATCGCTATGACACGCTCAAACAGATCAAACCGCTATCACTGGCTTCCGTTCAGTTTACCCCTTTTAACGCTGATTATTGCCCTCGTTATGGGGTGTAACAACACTACCAACGATACACAAAAAATTGCCCAGGCCAATACCTCTGTCAAGATCCGCAGTCAGGTAAATAGTGGAGATAGCCTTGCTCATCCATTATACATTGTCGATGGGGTTACAACGGATCAAAAAACCGTCAATGAACTCGATCCCAAAAATATAAAGTCAGTTCAAGTATGGAAGAGTAAAGAAGCTGTAAAGAGATATGGTAAAAAAGGTATAAATGGTGTTGTAATTATTACTACCAATGAAGGTTCATCCAATTCGGGTTCCAAACCGGACAAAAAGCCTCAACTTATTGGGGGGCTACAGAGTGTATCCAGTCACGTTGTGTACCCGAAGGAAGCCCAAAAAGCGGGAATACAGGGCAAAGTTTTTGTCCAGTTCACAGTGAGTGAAAACGGGGACGTTGTTAATCCTCATGTTGTAAAGGGGATTGGTCATGGTTGTGATCAGGCCGCTATTAACGCTGTCAAACAAGCCAAATTCACTCCCGGAACCAAAGATGGAAAACCGGCTACATTCAAATACACCTTTCCGATCGTTTTTAAACTTTAGCTATCACTTTATTAAGAATTTTCGAGGAGACCTTCATGAGCGACCTGATCCATAATCTGACAAACATTGGCAGCGGGAGCATCCATATTTTTTGGATGCCTCTGCTCCTCTGGACAATAATGGCTCTTTTGGGAAAAGTGATGCTGCACTATTCAAAAGGTTTATCAGGCCGACAGCTTTATCATTCCCATCTTTCATTATTGGTTGCACTACCCGCAGGTTATCTGACATATCTCCTCCTGCATGCTTTACCAACCCTGCCCACAGTGGATACAGTGGCCCAATCATTTGCAATCATTCAATTTCAACTACCTGCCACGGTCAGTGCGGCACCTGTAACTGCTCATCATGAGATGCTAACCACTGATACCTGGCTTGGGATTATTGAGCTGGTACTGGTTATTGGCATCTTTGTTATGCTGCTGCGATTAATCATCGACCAGGTAAAACTCCATACGTTTTCTCAGAAACTGAATAGGAATGACCCTCGGTCGGTATCAGGTATCTCAACAGAGAATAGAAATCTGATACAATCACTAAGAAGAAGAGTCCAAATTGGTATTTATGAAGGTGACACGATACCTATGACGTTCGGATTGTTTAAACCTGTTATTGTGCTGCCGGATACTATCGGAAATGATGAAGTAAAGATGAATCTGGTCATTCGGCATGAGTTACAGCACATCCGTCAGCACGATTATCTTCGTTTTTGGCTGATCAGGCTGCTTCGGATCTTTTTCTGGTTTCACCCCCTGGTCTGGTTGCTTGAGAGAGATATTACCATGTTCAGGGAGATGGACATTGACGAAATGGTAATATCACAAAACAAAGAAATTTCATCTGATTACGCGCAATTGCTACTTGACCTCGCCGCCACCCCTGCCACGCAATACCTGTTGCCCGCCGGTCTGGCTATGAGACCATCAACTGTCAAAAAGAGGATCACTGCTATGACACAAACGGGAAAGACGTACAATTACCGTTGGATCTCAGCAAGCTTAACCATTCTGACTTTGCTGATTGCTCTCGTTATGGGTTGCTCGGATATGCAAAACCCGGATTTGTCGGGCAAGAAACTGGTGGATCAGAAATTAACTTTTTCGAAACCCCAGATAACCATCAATGATCACACCTATTTAAGTAATGCCCTTACAATGGATAAGCCATTGAAAGTCCCGGCATTAGGCATCACATTCATAATGACCCCTGATTATGGAACTTTCTTGATTTCCGGACAATCTTTTGATGGAGCAAAACCTGTCGGAACCATCTCCGGTGATCATTTGAAGTTCACCTTAAATAACAGGAATGTTGTTGTAAGTTCCACAACGCCAATATTACCTTTTAAAAAGACCATTGTGTGGGTTAAAAATGTTGATAACACGCCTGCATCTAAGAATCATTGGCTAATATCATGGGCTCAGAATTTTGATACGTACAATAAACGCATGTCTATGGCAAGTACTCCACAAAAGACTTATGTCATGGAAAATGGCAAAAAAGTCTATGTTGTAACTGACGAAATGCCCGAACTCATTGGTGGTTTGGCAAGTATACAAAGTCGTGTGCAGTATCCCGAAGCTGCACAAAAAGCAGGTATCGGAGGGCGGGTTTATGTTGTATTTATAGTTAACAAAGAAGGAAATGTAACCGATCCAAAAGTGATTCGCGGAATTGGCCACGGCTGTGATCAGGCTGCTCTTAACGCTGTTAAACAGGCAAAATTCAAACCGGGAATGAAAGATGGCAAACCGGTAAATGTTCGGTATGCATTGCCTATCATCTTCAGAGCGGAATAATACATACGGGTTTCCCATAATTAATTCATTCAGTATTCATTACAACTGCCCGGTCCTCAGTAGTTGTTTAAAATCCCATGTCGCCCGGCATGGGATTTTTTTATCTGTGGGATGCGTTGTCATCAGTGAGAGATTCTCGTGTAAGCAATTGGGCAATGTAAGCTTATGAAACAAAAACTACCCGGCTACCTGGTTCATGCATTCACGGCGCTCGGTGCAGCACTGGGATTGTGGGCCCTGTTTGCAACGGCGGGACACCAATTTCAGCTGGCATTGTGGCTATTGGCCGCTGCTGCAGTCATCGACTCGGTCGATGGCGCACTGGCACGCAAGGCACAGGTCAAAGTCAGGATTCCGGAATTCGACGGCGGTCTCCTCGATAACATCATCGACTACCTGACATGGACTATTGTCCCCCTGTTCTGGGCCTGGGAGGTGCTTTCCGTACCAACTTTGGTTGTCATTATTTGCGGCATGGCCAGCGTCATCGGGTTCTCGCGGACTGATGCCAAGACCGAAGATCATTTTTTTAAAGGATTCCCCAACTACTGGAACCTGGTGGTGCTGCACATGTACAGCCTGCATTTCAGTCCAACGGGTGCCAGCATAGGGCTATTCATATGCGTCTTGTTCGTATTTATACCGATGGTGTGGATCTATCCATCCAGATCTCTCCATTTTCGCAAAACGATGCTGATCCTGGGGGGGCTTTACGGCATTCAGCTGCTGGTAATGATCACATTGTTTCCGCACATTCCATCATGGCTGGCCTGGTCGGCGCTGATTTACCCGGTAATTTACTTCACCGGATCCCTCTATTTGAATTATAATCGCAGCAGACATTAGACGGGATGTATCACTACGGGTCTCTTACTAATTTCGAATTTCTAATAACTCATTTCAGCAAGCCGATTCTTCAGGCCATCAACATGATTAATACTGTCACCTTTTATATAATTTTTCAGCGAATTTAGTTGAACATCTTTTTGAAACTTCTGAATAATCACAGCGTATGAATAGTATAGAGTACCAATTATTATCATCACGAATCCGGAGTGAATCATGAGTCGTACAAGATTAACCCGCTCATCCAGAAACAAGATGCTGTTAGGCGTCTGTGGCGGAATCGCAGAATACTGGGGATGGGACCCTACAGTAGTTCGCGTCATATTCTTGATTGCCACGCTTCTTGGTTTTGGTTCCCCGATCATTCTTTATATCATTCTGGCTGTTATTCTGCCCCGCTACTGAACATATCCCAAGTGAATGGTTCCCCCTTGTGCCCCCGTGTGTTATCTCAATACTCAATTCTCACTACTCAAGACAATTAAACTAGCTATTGACCCCAACATTTTAGAATTTGCCGTTATGTGCAGAAATTATTGACGAATGCATGTATCATGAAAATGGGGATAATTGGTCCGGCAGAACGAACGAGTGTTTGGGAACAGCGAGTGAGGCCCATACAATCGGTCAGCGAGGTTATTACAACCGAGCGTGCCGCGTATCTTGGTTCCGTTGATGCCTGTATATTCCTCGACGAGTCGAAAAACAAATATGAAAAGCTGCTTGGTCTCATTCGGGAAGGTATCCATGTCTTTGCGATCATACCCCTTAATATTGAATCAGAGATGGCGCTCAGGCTTTTTCGGTCAGCCGAAGAATCCCGTGTCCAGGTCCAGTTTGCTCATTGGGCTACGTTTACGTCGCTGACAGAGTGGATGACCGAACAAATTCCAAATCCCCGAAGCCTCTATTTCAGTCGCATTCTACCCCGTTCGGTCTTCCTTGGCTATCAAACCGGATTTGATCATCTCTGGCTGGAAGATATTGCATTGTGTCTGTCCTGGATCTCATCGGAAGTACACCGGATTGAGACGATTCCCGTACGTCATGCTGGGGAAGAGCTGGCACTGCATCTGCATATTCGTTTCGACAACGGCGCTACGGGTACCATCTTTATCAATACCCTGGGATCGGAAGTCCGGCATGAGCGCATGGCCTCCGACTACAAAATGTCTATTCAGGCTAATGTACTGAAAAATCATGTCCGGATAGCGCACGTCACAGCCGAAGAACGACTGGCAGTTGAACAGAAGAAGGTTGAACAGAGAGAACCGGCGTCAACAGCGCTGCTCCGCTTCATCAAATCCATCCAAATGAGGTTGGATCCCCCCTTCTCAGTTTATCATCTATTGCGACTCTCACGCACGTTAGAGGGTATACAGGCGCAATTAGCTCGTTATTAAATCCTTATCCTGCTGGTGTTGGCTAACAATCACAGGATTTGATAAATTTGTCTTCGTAAATATTCAAAAAATTGTAAACAAACATGCAAACTGTGCCAATCAAACAGGTTGATGCCTTCACCCGAAAACCTTTTAGCGGAAACCCGGCCGCCGTTGTTGTAGGAGCCAACGGTCTGAGCGGAACCGATATGCAAAAAATAGCCCGTGAGATGAATGTTTCCGAAACTGTTTTTGTGTTGGATTCGGAATCTGAAGAGGCGGATCTGCGTCTTCGTTGGTTTACCCCTAGTCAGGAAGTAGACCTGTGTGGTCACGCTACAATTGCCGCCTTTCATGTACTTGCCGAAGAAGGCGATTACGGATTGGAAGTAGAGGAACCTCAGAGTTTTATTGTTGAAACCCGTTCGGGCAATCTGGTCGTCGATGTTGAGTGGCGTGAATTTCATCCTTATATCAAATTTAGCCTGCCTATCCCCGAATTTTTCCCTTATCCGGGGGACATTGCTCTTTTATGCGGTGCTCTTGGCCTTTCTGAAATTGAACTCAGTCAGAAAGTAAAGCCGCAAATAACCGGGAATGGTTATTGCTACATCCCTTTGAAAACGTACGATAGCCTTAAGACGCTTGATCCCAATATATCCCTGTTGCGCAAGATCAATGAACAACACGACATTCTGGGTTTCGCGGTCGTTACAGATGATACCGGTGATAAGAACGTCAATTGGCACATGCGGTTTTTTGCACCTTCACTCGGTGTTCTGGAAGACCCGGTCACCGGATCGGCGAATGGCCCCATGGCGGCATTCCTGCTCCACAGTGGCTTTCTGGACAAGAGTAAGCAGGTCTTCACATTTCGTGCCGATCAGGGTCGCTTCGTGAATCGCCCAGGAACGGTCACTGTTTACATGCAACAGCGAGAAGGGGTAATCGAAGAGCTGCAAATTGCAGGCCAGGCTGTTACTGTCATGACCGGCAACCTGTTTATGACGGCTAATCAGCCCGAGCATTTTTAAACGGAATAGCTGCTACTCAGTCGTCGTTGCCTGATTTCATTTTTCGGAAGACCGCTTTGAGCTCTTCCCTTGGCATGAGGTGATCCAGAAAGTTAAACTGGCCGGCATTCAGCCGTTCTCCTCCGTCGATCACCACATCTGCCCCTGTCATGTACGGTGACAAGTCAGACATCAGAAAAACCGCCAGGTTTGCCAGCTCTTCATGGTTTCCAAACCGATGCATAGGAATCCGGTTCAGATAAAGTTCCTGGGATTTTTCATCCGGTATGAGCCTGCTCCATGCTCCTTTTGTGGGAAATGGACCGGGAGCAATGGCATTGAGACGAATTCCATAGGTTGCCCACTCATAAGCAAGCGTATTGGTCAGGGCCAGGACACCGGCCTTGCCGCAAGCCGATGGCAACACAAAAGCGGACCCTGATTCGGTATAGGTCGTGACAATATTCAGGACAGAGCCTTTTTGCCTGGTATCAATCAGATGGCGGCCAAAGTGTTGCGTACAGTTGAACGTACCATGCAGGACAATATCGACAACCGATTTGAACGCATTAGGACTGAGATCTTCTGACGCCGAAAGAAAATTACCGGCGGCATTATTGACCAATCCATTGAGTACACCGTACTCTTCATTCAAATGCCGGATCATCTCGCCGACAGCATCATAATCACGTACATCAGCCACGTAAGTCAGAATTTTGCTATCTGATTGTCTCAGTTCTTTCGCAGCTTTTTCCAGCTTCTCCTCGGTACGTCCACAAATGGCGACATTGGCACCGCAGCTTACAAACTTGGTTGCCATAGCCAAACCTAGTCCGCTGCCGCCGCCGGTAATAAGGATATTCATGCCTTTAAGTGTATCTGAAGCGAACATATTTCCTCCTCTGAGTGATTCATTTTTTCTAAAGGAGACTTTTCTTATTTTACGAATCTATCGGTAACCGACTCGATAGTTCAATGGATAGAATAAGAGCCTCCGGAGCTCTAGATCCGGGTTCGAATCCCGGTCGGGTCACTTTCTTTGATACAGACTGATTCGAGATGTTGTTAACATAACTCGCTAAGTACTTATAAATCAATAAACTGATGATTTACATGGTACTAGATGATTTTGAACGCCCCAACAAAAACCCGTACCAAAGAACTTAAATGGTACGGGTAACTAAAAAAACAGCTAATTCCAATGTATAAAGCCTGTTTTTCCTATCCGTACCAATAAAAAAATAGGTACGGGAAAATGAAATTCAAAGCTATCATATGCCCCAGAAAAAATAAAGCAGGGGAAGTTCCCATTTATATTCGCATTTCAGACGCCAACAAGGATCGGTACGTTTCCCTGGGTATTCACCTCAAGCCGCAATTCTGGAATAAAAAGAGCGGTAAAGTTCGCCAAAATGACTATTACGAGGCTGACGCTATCAATGCTTTAATTGATCAAAGATTATCAGAGGTTGAGCCCCTCCCAATTTATGTACCAGTTAAAAATAGAGAATCGGACGTTTTTTTCAGGTGTTGTTCTATGTACTGATCGGGTGTTAATCCGCCCAGAGAACTGTGAGGACGGAAGCTGTTATACTCCTTCCTCCAGACCTCGATCTTAGTGCGTGCATCCTCCAGGGAGAGGAACCAGTGCAGGTTCAGACACTCATCCCGTTTGCGCACAAAATGGATCCGACGCCGCATCAGGTCCCGCGTGGCTCGCATCCACGGTGGATACACATACGCCAGCGGAAAATTACCCCCTAATCAACCGGGCGATCTTCAGCGAGTCGATCCGGTCGTTCTTTCCGCCGGATGGCGGAACGTGGATTGCCCTCATAGACAGGGCGTGGACTAAGACAAATGCGATCCCTTCCCTCTGGCACAGGTCCGCCAGCCAGTACCAGCAGAAGATGCATTCTACCCCGACAACCAGGTCCTCGCGAAACGGAGCGATCGGTTTTAGGAAGCGTTCCGACCGAGACGGCATATTCTTGTGATAGACGATGGTTCCGGCCCCGTCCAGGTCCAGGATGCACACATACATCGTTCTTGCGTGAAGATCGATTCCGCAGTAATATGCATGTAGTTTGTTATAGACGTTCATGGCTTTCCTCCTTGGGTTGATTATGAGTTTACCAGAACCGTAAGGTACGGCTCAGGGGGGCTATGAATAATATCAAGCGCATTAAGGGGACCAAGCCGGTCGGGCATTCCGCCGCGGCGGATGGCTTTTGCTCAGAGTTTAAGCTACATTGACAATCGCTGCTCGTATTTTAGCCCATTATGCGCAGGGTCGTTATGCCAATTAACATCCAACTCTAAATTCAATAACAAATGTCTCTATTAATATCACCTCTTCTTGTTTTTGCTTTATGCTTTTTGGGGGCAACATTATCACCGCATTCTGTTCGGGTGAAGTCCTCCACGCGGACAAGTCCGACACATCATCAAACTATACAATCAAATTCCAAGCCATGGTGGAAGCATGCCGTTATCTATGAAATTTATCCGCGCAGTTTTCTGGATACGAATGGAGACGGAATCGGCGACCTCAACGGTATCATAAAACGCCTGGGTTATCTTGAAAATCTTGGCGTCAATGCTATCTGGCTAACGCCGATCTATCCTTCCCCACAGGTGGATTTTGGCTATGATGTTGCCAACTATGAGGCTATTGATCCTATGTATGGCACAATGGCGGACTTCGATCAATTGTTATCGGAAGCTAAAAAGCATCATATCCGTATTTTAATGGATATGGTGCTTAACCATACATCTAACAAGGATAAATGGTTTCAGGAGTCGGCAAGTTCTACCACCAATCCAAAAGCGGATTGGTATGTATGGAACTCGGGAATACCCGCCGATAAACCAGGTGTAACGGCTTTTCAGAAACGATACGAGCATGACGGCAAAGTGCCACCCAACAACTGGGAATCGGAATTCGGCGGCTCAGCCTGGCAGTGGGTTCCAGCCCGCAAGCAGTTTTACTATCATATGTTCTATAAGCAACAACCAGATTTGAATTGGCGAAATCCACAGGTTCGCAAGGCTATGTACAACATCATACGCTTTTGGCTGAACAAAGGCGTTGCCGGGTTCCGACTCGATGCTATCGAGACGCTTTACGAGGACCCCGAACTTCGCAATGAAAAAGTCTTTTCAGGTAAGGATGCATTCGGAGACCCTAAAGAGTCGTTATCACGTCAATCTGATCAGCCAGGGATTCACAACGTGATGCGCAAGCTCCGGAAAATTGTAGACAG
>Ga0102953_1002657_pt1 | contig 10410 bp, 10 predicted proteins | sample SalPon2A_C_D2_MG_FD_78509 | JGI IMG/M metagenome (GOLD analysis project Ga0102953, IMG submission 78509) | Soil microbial communities from South San Francisco under conditions of wetland restoration - Salt Pond MetaG R2A_C_D2_MG | ecosystem: Environmental > Terrestrial > Soil > Wetlands | place... | reverse complement strand
CCGCAGGCGACCAGGGTGATCCGCTGCCACTCGGGCAGCCGCGCGAACCGCGCCACCGTCGAGCCGAAGGCCGAGGCGATCTGGATGATCGGGCCTTCTCGGCCCACCGAGCCGCCGGTGCCGATCGAAATCCCCGAGGCGAGCGCCTTGATCAGCGTCACCACCGGCCGGATGACGCCGCCGCTGTAGTAGATCGCGTCGACTACCTCCGGCACGCCGTGGCCCTTCGCCTCGGGCGCGAAATTCTTGACGATGAACGCAACTACCAGCGCGCCGATCACCGGCACTGCGATGATCCAGGCACCCCAGGGCGATTCGGGCGTATGCAGGTTGGCGTCGTAGGTCAGCGACCACTGGCCGAGGAACATCACGTTGTGCACCAGGCCGATGAGGTCGCGGAACAGCACCGCGCCGAATCCGCCGGCGATGCCGACCAGCACCGCGAGCACGATCAGCCGGCTGGGCGAGTGCTCGCTCCGCCACACGCGCCCCAGCTTGCGGCGGCGCATCAGCGCGCGCAGGCGCTCCGCGGTCTCGGACTCGAGGGTCCACTCCGATAGTTCGCCGCTGGCCGGGCGCGTCATGACAGACTCTTCCCCACAAAATAAAAAGCAAAGGCCGCTACGCGGAGAGAGCGGCTCGAGGCATCTGCCGCGTCGCGTTGCCTGCGTGTGCGCAGGTGCAGGCCCTCAACCCCCGAGGATAACAAAACGCCCTTGCTGACGCCTTGCGTCAGCGCGTCGCCCGATGCGCCGGGCTGGCCCGAGCGCCTAGACGTAGCTGCGGTACGTCGGCTCGTACATCCTCGATCTGACGAGCGCGAGCGGATCCTCGGGCCGTGGCACGCCTGCGAGGCCGCGGGCGAAGGCCACCTCGGCCACCGCCGCCGCAATGCGGGCCGAAATCTCGCGCACCCGGGCCAGCGGCGGATACAGGCTGCCCTGTTCCAGGTCCTGGTCGGTGACGAGGGCGGTCAGCTCGCGCGCCGCGGCGAGGAACATCTCGTCGGTCGCGCGGCGCGCGCTGCAAGCGATCAGCCCGAGCCCGACGCCCGGGAAGATGTACGAGTTGTTGCCCTGGCGCGGCACGTGGGTCTGGCCCTCGATGGTGACCGGGCCGAACGGGCTGCCGCAGGCAAACAGCGCCCGCCCCGCGGTCCAGAGGTAGGCTTCCTGGGCGGTGCATTCGGCTTGCGAGGTCGGGTTGGACAGCGCAAACACGATCGGCCGCTCGTTCAGCCGCGCCATTTCCTCCAGGGCCTCGCGTGTGAACGACTTGCCCACTGCGGCGACGCCGATGATTGCGGTCGGCTTTATGGCCTTCAGCGCGGAAAGGAAATCAGGCGCCTGGGGGTGCTCGTGGGCGTAGGGCCGCTTGTGCTCGCCGAGGTCGCTGCGCGACTTCACGACCAACCCCCTGGAATCCACCAGCCAGCAGCGCTTGCGCGCTTCGGCCTCGGGCAGCCCTTCGCCCACCATCGCCGCCACGACCAGGTCGCAGATGCCGCTAGCCGCCTCGCCCGCGCCCAGAAAGAGCAGCCGCTGCGCAGCGAGCGTGCTGCGTGTCACGCGCAATGCGGAGTAGAGCCCCGCCAGCGCGACGCTCGCCGTGCCCTGAATGTCATCGTTGAAGCAGCACATCCGATCGCGATACTCGTGCAACACGCGGAACGCGTTCAGATTCGCGAAGTCCTCGAACTGGATAACCGCGCCGGGAAATACCTCCTGCGCTGCGGTCATGAACTCCTCCACCAGGGCGTCGTACTCGGCGCCGCGCAGGCGCGGCTGCTTGAGGCCGATGTAGAGGGGATCCTGCAGGAAGGCCGCATTATTGGTGCCGACGTCGAGCATCACCGGAAGGGTGGTCGCGGGATGGATTCCCGCGCAGGCCGTATACAGCGAAAGTTTGCCCACCGGGATGCCCATGCCGTTGGCGCCGAGGTCGCCGAGCCCGAGGATGCGCTCGCCGTCGGTGACGACCATGATCTTCACGTCGCGAGTTGGCCAGTTGCGCAGCACCGCGGCGACACGGCCGCGATCGGCGGCCGAGATCCAAATGCCGCGGGGCCGCTGGAAGATATGCGCGAAGCGCTGGCACGCGAGCCCCACCGTGGGGGTGTAGATAAGCGGCATCATTTCGTCCGGGTGATCCACCACCACGCGGAAGAACAACGTCTCGTTGCGGTCGTGCAGCGCGTTGAGGCTGATGAACTTGTCGAGCTCGCTCGGCAACCGGCGCAGGCTGTCGAGCACCCGCGCCACCTGCTGCTCGGGGGTGATAACGGCGGGGGGCAGCAGTCCGCGCAAGCCCAGCGCATCGCGCTCTGCATCGCTGAACGCGGTGCCCTTGTTCAGCAGCGGCTCGCGCAGCAGATCCGGCCCTGAAGGCAAGCGGGCCGCGCCCGCGCCAGGTTTCGAAAGGGCGGCCATGCTGGAACCCTCCGTTTCTTCCTATCCTATAGCTCAAATGCTGCGCCCGGTCGCGCGCGGGCCATTGACGCAGATCAAGCGAACCCCGCTAGATCCGCTCCTCGCTAGCGCTTGCGCAGCCGTCTAATCGCGGCTAGCTGTGCCGCCAGCATCGCCAGCTCGCTTTCGACCGCGGCGATTTCCTGCTTGTCGCGCGCGCTGCGGCGCGCTTCCTCGGCTTTCTTCAGCGCCTCGTTGGCCTTGGCCTCGTCGAGGTCGGCGCCGCGGATCGCGGTGTCGGCCAGAACGGTTATCACCTTGGGCTGGACCTCGAGGATGCCGCCCGCGACGAAGATCAGGTGCTCGTCGCCGCCACCGGGTGGCGTGATACGCACCGCGCCCGGCCGGATGCGCGTGATCAGCGGGGTGTGCTGGGGATAGATGCCCAGCTCGCCGACCTCGCCCGGCAGGACGACGAACTCCGCCTCGCCGGAGAAGATCGACTCCTCTGCGCTGACCACGTCGACGTGGATGGTGTTGGCCATGAACCCGCCTTACTGTAGGGTTTTCGCCTTCTCGAACGCTTCCTCGATCGGGCCGACCATGTAGAAGGCCTGCTCCGGGAGGCTGTCGCACTCGCCATTCACGATCATGTTGAAGCCCTTGATCGTGTCCTTTAGCGTCACGTACTGGCCCGGCGTGCCGGTGAAGTTCTGTGCCACCGTGAAAGGCTGCGACAGGAAACGCTGGATCTTGCGCGCGCGCGCCACCGCCAGCTTGTCCTCCGGTGAGAGCTCGTCCATGCCGAGAATCGCGATGATGTCGCGCAGCTCCTTGTAGCGCTGCAACGTCGCCTGCACCGCACGAGTGGTGTTGTAGTGCTCTTCGCCGATGGTGTTCGGGTCGACCTGGCGCGAAGTCGAGTCGAGCGGGTCGACCGCCGGATAGATGCCGAGCGAAGCGATGTCGCGCGACAGCACCACCGTCGCGTCGAGGTGGCCGAAGGTGGTAGCGGGCGAGGGGTCGGTCAGGTCGTCCGCCGGCACGTACACCGCCTGGATCGAGGTGATGGAGCCGGTCTTGGTGGAGGTGATGCGCTCCTGCAGCCGGCCCATCTCCTCCGCCAGCGTCGGCTGGTAGCCCACCGCCGAGGGCATGCGACCGAGCAGCGCCGACACCTCGGTACCGGCCAGCGTGAAGCGGTAGATGTTGTCGACGAAGAACAGAATGTCGCGGCCCTCGTCGCGGAAGCTCTCGGCCATGGTAAGGCCCGTGAGCGCCACCCGCAGGCGGTTGCCCGGCGGCTCGTTCATCTGCCCGAACACCATCGCCACCTTGGACTCGGAGATGTTGTCCAGCTTGATCACGCCCGCTTCCGCCATCTCGTGGTAGAAATCGTTTCCTTCGCGAGTGCGCTCGCCGACGCCGGCGAATACCGACAGGCCCGAGTGCTGGGTCGCGATGTTGTTGATCAGCTCGAGCATGTTGACCGTTTTGCCGACACCGGCGCCGCCGAACAGGCCGATCTTGCCGCCCTTGGCGAACGGGCAGATGAGGTCGATTACCTTGATGCCGGTTTCCAACAGCTCGACCGAGGGTGAGAGCTCGTCGAATTTGGGCGCCGACTGGTGGATCGAGCGCCGCTCCTCGGTCTTGATCGGCCCGGCCTCGTCGATCGGCCGGCCGAGCACGTCCATGATTCGCCCCAGCGTGGCTTGGCCCACCGGCACCGAGATCGGAATGCCGGTGCTCTTCACTTTCATGCCGCGGCGCAGGCCGTCGCCCGACCCCATCGAGATGCAGCGCACCACGCCGTCGCCGAGCTGCTGCTCGACTTCGAAGGTGAGTCCCTTTTCCGCAAGCCCTGCCTCACCGGTGTCCGTCAGAACCAGCGCTTCATAGATGCCGGGCATCGATTCGCGCGGGAACTCGATATCGACCACCGCGCCGATGCACTGGACGATGCTGCCTTCTGCTTGTGCCATGACGATTTCCTAGACGTTGATCCGTTACACGGCGGCTGCGCCGCCGACGATTTCCGAAAGTTCCTTGGTGATCGCGGCCTGGCGGTTCTTGTTGTACACCAGGGTCAGCTCGTCGATCAGCGTGCCGGCGTTGTCGGAGGCGGCCTTCATCGCCACCATCCGCGCCGACTGCTCGGAGGCCATGTTCTCTGCCACCGCCTGGAAGATGATTGTCTCGACGTAGCGCGTCAGCACCTGGTCGAGTACCGCCTTCGCTTCCGGCTCGTAGAGGTAGTCCCAGCTGCCTTCCGGCGCCCCGAGCCGCTCTCCGGAGAGCGGCAACAACTGCTCGATCACCGGCTCCTGCTTCATGGTGTTGATGAAGCGCGTATAGACCAGTATCAGGCGGTCGAAGCGGTCTTCGATATAACCGTCGAGCATGACCTTTACGGCGCCAATCAGCTTGTCGATCTGCGGCCGGTCTCCAAGCTGGACCACCTGGGAAACGATATTGGCGCCAACGCGCTGCATGAAGCCCAGGCCCTTGTTGCCGAAGCAGCAGACCTCGATCTCTTCGCCCTGCGCCTGCCATTCCTTGTACTGGCCGAGCGTCATGCGCAGCACATTCGTGTTCAGACCACCGCACAGACCCTTGTCGGTAGTGATCACGATGAGTCCGACACGCTTCACCGAATCGCGCGAGACCACGAACGGATGGCGGTACTCCGGGTTGGCGTGGCTGATGTGCGCGGCGACGTTGCGGATTTTCTCGCCGTAGGGTCGCGTCGCCCGCATGCGCTCCTGCGCCTTGCGCATCTTCGACGCGGCGACCATTTCCATCGCCTTGGTGATCTTGCGAGTGTTCTGCACACTCTTGATCTTGTTGCGGATCTCTTTGGTGCCTGGCATGGCGCTGACTCAGCCTAGAACGAACCGCTCTTTTTCCAGTCTTCGATAGCGCCCTTGAGGGCCTTCTCGTCGTCTGCCGTAAGGTCCTTCTTGTCCTCCATGCGAGCGACCAGATCGGCGTACTTCTCCTTCACGTAGTCGCGCATCGACTTCTCGGCCGAGATGGCCTTTTTGACGTCGATGTCGTCGAAGTAGCCGTTGTTGACCGAAAACAGCGTCAACGCCATCTCCCACACCTGCTGCGGCATGTACTGCGGCTGCTTCATCAGCTCGGTCACCATGCGCCCGCGCTCGAGCTGCTTGCGCGTCGCCTCGTCGAGGTCGGAGGCGAACTGCGCGAACGCCGCCAGCTCGCGGTATTGCGCGAGCGCCAGGCGCACGCCGCCGCCCGTGTCGCGCCGCTTCATGATCTTGGTCTGCGCCGCGCCGCCCACGCGCGACACCGAAACGCCGGCGTTGATCGCCGGACGGATACCGGCGTTGAACAGATCGGTCTCGAGGAAGATCTGGCCGTCGGTGATCGAAATCACGTTGGTCGGCACGAACGCGGTAACGTCACCGGCCTGGGTCTCGATGATCGGCAAGGCGGTGAGCGAGCCGGTCTTGCCCTTCACCTTGCCTTCGGTGAAGCGCTCGACCCACGCCTCGTTCACGCGTGCCGCGCGCTCCAGCAGTCGGCTGTGCAGATAGAACACGTCACCGGGGTACGCCTCGCGTCCCGGCGGACGGCGCAGCAGAAGCGAGATCTGCCGGTAGGCCCAGGCCTGCTTGGTCAAGTCGTCGTAAATGATCAGCGAATCCTGGCCGCGGTCGCGGAAGTACTCACCCATGGTGCAGCCCGAGTAAGGGGCGATGTACTGCATCGCGGCGGACTCGGAAGCCGACGCGGCAACCACGATGGTGTATTCCATCGCGCCGTGCTCTTCGAGTTTGCGCACCACATTGGCGATCGTCGAGGCCTTCTGGCCGATCGCGACGTAGACGCAGAAAAGGTCCTTGCCCTTCTGGTTGATGATCGTGTCGATCGCAACGGCGGTCTTGCCGGTCTGGCGGTCGCCGATGATCAACTCGCGCTGGCCGCGTCCGACCGGAACCATGGCGTCGATCGACTTCAGTCCGGTTTGCACCGGCTGCGAGACGGACTTCCTCCAGATGACGCCTGGCGCCACCTTCTCGATCACGTCGCGCTCGGTCGTGTTGATCGGGCCCTTGCCGTCGATCGGTTGCCCGAGCGAGTTGACCACGCGCCCGAGCAGTTCGGGCCCGATCGGGACCTGGAGAATGCGCCCGGTGCACTTTACCGTGTCGCCCTCCGAGATATGCTCGTACTCGCCCAGAATCACCGCGCCGACAGAGTCGCGCTCGAGGTTGAGCGCCAGGCCGAAGGTGTCCTGCGGGAACTCCAGCATCTCACCCTGCATCACGTCGGACAGGCCATGCACGCGCACGATGCCGTCCGTAACCGAAACGACCGTGCCCTGGGTGCGCTTCTCGGCGCCGGCATCGAGGTTCTGGATGCGGCTCTTTATAAGTTCCGAAATCTCGGACGGGTTGAGTTGCATAAGGATTCCTTGGGTTTTTAAGCCTTGAGTGCGCTCTGCAGTGCGGCAAGCTGCGCGCGAGCCGAGGCGTCGATGACCTGGTCACCGATCACCACCCGCACGCCACCGATCAGTTCCTTGTCGACGCTCACGTGCGCGCGGACCTTGCGCCCGGTGTGCTGCTCCAGTCGCGCTGTGAGGTCCGCGAGCTGCGCGCGGTCGAGCTCGAATGCCGATTGAATATCCGCCTCGACCGTGCCTTCACGCTCGTTTTTTCTCGCTTCATACTGCGTGCGGATTTCGCCCAACAGTGCGAGCCGATGGTTGTCTGCCAGCACGCGCACGAAGTTCTCGCACTCTGGGGTAAGTCGGCCAGCGAGGATCGAAATGAACAATCCGGCCACCTTCGGCGCAGAAAGATTGGGATCGCTCATCGCCACGCGCATGCGTTCGTCGTCGGACACCTGCGCCAGCGCCGCGAGCATCGCCGACCAGTCGGCGAGTTTTCCGGCGCCGTCGGCAAGCCGGAAAACCGCCTCGGCGTAAGGTCGCGCTATGGTGATCGGTTCGGCCATATGCGGCTAGAGCTGTGCCTTTATCGAATCGAGCAGCTGGGCGTGCGCCTTGGCGTCGACCTCGCGACGCAGGATCTTTTCCGCGCCCGCCACCGCCAGCTGGGCGACCTGGTCGCGCAGCTGCTCGCGCGCGCGGGTGATTTCCTGCTCGATCTCGGCCTTGGCGGCAGCCACTTCACGCTCGCCCTCCACCCGCGCGCCGGCGCGCGCCTCCTCGATCATTTGGGTGCCGCGCTTTTCCGCCTGCGAGACAATCTCCGCCGCGCGTTCGCGAGCTTTCTGGACCACCTGCTCGGCCTCGCGGCTGGAGATTTCAAGCGACTTCCTGCCCTGCTCGCCGGCCGCGAGGCCGTCGGCAATCTGTTTTTGCCGGTTCTCGATCGCGCGCAGCAGCGGCGGCCAGACGAACTTGACTGTGAACCAGATGAACAGCGCAAAGGCGGCAGCCTGCGTAAACAGTGTCAGATTGATGTTCATGCCTGCCCCCTACTTCCGGGAAATGACCGACCGCTACCGCTACTTGATGACGGCAAGCAGAGGGTTGCCGAACGCGAACAGCATCGCGAGGCCGACCCCGATGATGAACGAGGCGTCGATCAGGCCGAGCAGCAGGAAGACCTTCGCCTGCAGGGAGGCGGTCAGCTCGGGCTGGCGCGCGGCCGCTTCGAGGAAGCGGCTGCACATAATGCCGATGCCGATGCACGCGCCGGCGGCGCCGAGGCCGATCATGAGGCCGATGCCGATCCCGGTGTAGGCCTGGATCATCGCCAGCATTTGAAGTTTTTCCATTTTGATTCCCTTTCCAGAGCGAAAAGACGGTTAATGATCGAAATCAGTGATGCTCGTGGGCCATCGAGATGTACGCCACGGTGAGCATCATGAAGATGAACGCCTGAATCACCACGATCAGGATGTGGAAGATCGCCCAGCCCAGACCAAGGACCGTGCCCGCCGCGGTTCCGGTGAGCCCCGTCGAACCCCACACCCAGAGCAGGATGAAGATGATTTCGCCGGCGAACATATTGCCGAACAGTCGCAGCGAGTGCGACAGCGGCTTGGATACGTATTCCACGATGTTGAACAGAATATTCGGCAGCCATAGCAGCGGATTGGAGCCGAACGGGGCGCAGAACAGCTCGTGGATCCAGCCGCCCAGGCCTTTCGACTTGATCGCGAAATAGATCATGAGCACCCAGACCGAAAGCGCGAGCGCGAAGGTCGTGTTCACGTCGGCGGTCGGTACGGGGCGCCATTCGGGAGCGCCGAGCGCGCCCATGCCCTTCGAAATGAAATCGACGGGCAGCCAGTCCATCGCGTTCATCAGCAGGACCCAGACGAAAACGGTGAGGGCCGCAGGGGAGACGAACTTGCTGCGGTCACCGTGGGTGAAGATCCCCTTGACCTGGTCGTCGATGAATTCGAACGCCAGCTCGACCAGCGCCTGGCGCTTGTTCGGCACGCCGGATGTGGCGCCGCGCACGATCCACCAGAAGAACCCCACTCCGATCACCCCGAGAATCACGGCGGTGACGAGCGAGTCGACGTGAAGGGTCCAGAAGCCGCCTTCGCCGCCTTCACCGAACGGCTTGGCGAGGAACGTCAGGTGGTGGCTGATGTATTCGGTCGGTGTGAGTTCAGTGCCGGCGGACATCGCTAAACCGTATTCGACTTTCTGCCCAGCGCGCCCTAATGGTCGCGCACAATAAACGCCATGGTGAAGATCAGCATGGTCACCGCAAACGACCCGAGCAAGGCGAGCGCTACGACATCCCTGTACGTCGCTAGTACCAGCCACAACAGGATCACCATGAGTCCGATCTTGATGCCTTCGGCCCTCAAGGCGCCGAGCAGGACCCCCCCTGCCGACTCAGCCTTACCCAACGATGCGACCGCCGCCGATACCAGCCCGGCACTGATGCTTATCAGTCCGCCCAAGGCAGCGGACAGCGCGCCGTCAGGGCCGGCCGCGACCGCCGCGACCGCCGTCAGCACAACTGTTGCGATGAGCTGCCATCGCAAGACGGTGCGGATCGGCTTGCTCAGGAAGCGAAGCATGGCGTTCGTTTTCCCCGCCCCCGGCAAAGCCTGCGGAGTATAGCGATCGAAGGGGTGTCCGGTCAACGTGGTGCGCCGCAGCAGTCGGCCGCGTGAGCGGCTTAGCGCAGCTTCCGCAGCAGGGTGTCGAGATGGTCGAGGCCCGCGTAGTGCACGATGACTTTGCCGGTGCCCTTCTTGCCCGGCCGGATCTCCACGGTGGTGCCGAGGCGCTCGGAGGCCTCCTGCTCCAGTCTGAGCAGGTCGCGATCCGCCTTGCGCTTCTTGCGTGCGCCACCCCCGCGCAACTGTTTCGCCACCAGGGCTTCGGTCTCGCGCACTGAAAGCCCACGCCCCGCGACGCGATTGGCGGCCTCGATCTGACGCACGCCGTCGAGCGCCAGCAGGGCGCGAGCATGGCCCATTTCGAGCACACCCTCCATGACCATCGCCTGCACCGGCTTGGGCAACCTGAGCAGGCGCAACAGATTGGTGGTGGCGCTGCGCGAGCGCCCGACCGCGTCGGCGGCTTGCTCGTGCGTCATCTTGAATTCGTCTATGAGGCGCTGCAGTCCGGCGGCCTCTTCCATCGGATTGAGGTTTTCGCGCTGGATGTTCTCGATCAGCGACATTGCCAGTGCCGCCTCGTCCGGCACCTCGCGCACCAGAGCCGGTACCTGTTCCAGCCCCGCCATCTGCGCCGCTCGCCAGCGGCGTTCGCCGGCGATCAGTTCGTAGCGGTCGCGCTCGACCCGACGCACCAGGAGGGGTTGCATCAGACCCTGCGACTTGATCGATGCGGCGAGCTCTGCCAGTGCCTCCTGGTCCATCCGGGTGCGAGGCTGGTACTTGCCCGGCCGAATGCGGCCAACTGACAGCGTGGCGAGTGCATCCTTCGGCGCGTCTTCGCCGCCCAGCAAGGCGTCCAGACCGCGCCCGAGTCCCTTTGGCTTGCTCATGTGGTTTCCATTGTCTTCAT
>Ga0102953_1002656_pt1 | contig 10410 bp, 6 predicted proteins | sample SalPon2A_C_D2_MG_FD_78509 | JGI IMG/M metagenome (GOLD analysis project Ga0102953, IMG submission 78509) | Soil microbial communities from South San Francisco under conditions of wetland restoration - Salt Pond MetaG R2A_C_D2_MG | ecosystem: Environmental > Terrestrial > Soil > Wetlands | place... | reverse complement strand
TTCGCCCACGATCTGGGTTATCAGGCTGGCGAATTCCGGGGCATCGAGCTGGCGGGCGGACACATTGACGCCGATCCGAACCGGCCGGTAACCCTCCTGCTGCCAGGCCTTGGCCTGCAGACAGGACGTGCGCAGGACCCACTCGCCGATGGGCGCGATCACGCCGATCTCCTCCGCCAGGGGGATGAAAACCGACGGCTGGATCATGTTGCCTTCCGAGTGTTGCCAGCGGACCAGCGCCTCCAGCCCGACGATCTCCCCGGTGGCCATATCGATCTGGGGTTGATAGTGGACCCGGAGTTCGTTGCGCTCCAGCACCCGCCGCAGACTGTTCTCCAGGGCCATCCGCTCCAGGGCGCGGGCATTCATCGCCGGAGCGTAGACCTGGTAGTTGTTCCGGCCCAGATCCTTGGCCTGGTAAAGGGCGGTATCGGCATTTTTAATCAGGGAGGCGGCATCTTGACAGTCCCGGGGATAGAGTGCGATGCCGATACTGCAGGTCACGAAAAGCTCCCTGCCGTCGATACTGTAGGGGAATTTCATCGCCCGCAGGATCTTGTGGGCGACCAGGCCGGCATCGCTCTCCTGTTTGATCTGGGTGAGCAGAATATTGAATTCGTCCCCGCCGAACCGGCCTATGGTGTCGGTTTCGCGCAGACAGTCGATGAGCCTCTTCGACACCTCCTTGAGCAGTTGATCGCCGACCGTGTGACCCAGGGTGTCGTTGACGGTTTTGAACCGGTCCAGATCCAGGAAGAGCAGGGCAACCTCCTGTTTGCTTCGTTCTGCACCGACCAGCGCCTGGTTGACCCGGTCGGCGAAGAGGAGACGGTTGGGAAGTCCGGTCAGGGGGTCGTGGTAGGCCATATGCTGTATGGTCTCCTCGGCCCGCACCCGCTCTGTAATGTCCAACAGGGTCCCCAGCGTTGCACTCTGGCCACGGTAGGTGCCCTTGCTGGTCAGGACTTCGAGGTGGATTTGGTGGCCGTCTTTACGACTGCCGCGAAACCGGTACTGGAGGTTGTTGGTCTCGCCCAGGGCCTGGCTGCGCAGGTGACCCGATACCAGAACCCGGTCTTCGCACTCGACAAGTTTGAGAAAATTCTCTTCCGCCGGTATTTCCTGCGGGGCGTAGCCGAATATTTCTGCGAACCTGGGGTTGAAGTAGGTCAGTTGGTTGTTCTGCAGGATGTAGACTCCGACCAGGGTGTTTTCCAGCAGAAATCGGTACTTGGCCTCGGTCGCCTCGAGCTCGCCGAAAAGTTCCTCGACCTGATGGCGCCGGGTCATCTCCACTTTGAGCCGGCGTTCGGTGGCGAACATCTCCCATTTGCGCTGGGCCAGTAGATCATCCCTTTCGCGGTCGGAGTCATTGCGCAAGGAATCGAGTTCCCGGTAGGCGGACTCAAGCTCCTCCGCCATGGTCCGGATGTTGCGCAGGAGGGAAAAGGTTTCCGAAGAGGCGTTTTTCGGCCATGCAACCGCGTTGCCTTCCCTCAGTTTGGCCGGCAGCCGATCCGAGGCGGCCACCAGCTCCCGAAGGGGGGTCACGAGATTCCTGCTCGAGGTCCGCACCAGGCAGATGGCCAGGATCGCCGGTAACAGCATGACGGCGAGGGTTAGCCCGACAGGGCCGTGAATACCCCCCGGCTGGAACCTGACGGGGTTCACCAGGGCCAGCAACTGCAGGGGACTGTCGATGCCGGCCATATCGAGAAACACGATCAGGAGGGAAGGCAGGAGGAAACAGGCCGCTATCAGGTTGGACTGCCTTTCCCGGAAGCTGGCCGACGATTCGGTTTTCCAGCGGGAAAAGGGCAGGAATTGCAGCAGCAGAAAAGCGACCAGGGCATTGGCCAGGCCACCTCCCCCCTTCTCCTGCAGATTCCGCAGGACGGCTTCCGTTTCCGAATGCAGGAGCACGCCCTGGATCATCCAGAGCAGGGGAAGGCCGAAGCCGGCCCAGAATATGAGGTCGGCCAGCAGGATATTGCGCATGCCCCGCCGGAAAAGCATGCCGACGACAGCGGCCTCGGTCACCAGGAACAGGGCGGGCAGGGGGTTGTTGCAGAGGCCGGCGGTGTAGATTCCGGCAACCAGGGCTGCCGATACTCCCCAGATCGTCCCGTAGAGGCGTGCCACCAGCAGAAGAGCGAAATTGCCAAGGAGCAGGTTTCCGTCCGGAAATAGAATCAGGGAGGTCACGGTTCCGACTGCAACCGTGACGAATAAAATACCAAGCATCGCGGATCGCCTTCGCCTTTGTTGGTCCTCTTCGCGCTGATGGCGAAAAAATTATCTTTATTTTAGCGTACTTCCGGGCCCTGTCAAATCATGGTCCCGCCTCTTTTTCCTTTACAAAGTCCGCCCGTTTCTATAGGCTATGACGTTCGCCAAATTCAATTCCAAGCGATGCCGCAACAGGGACACATGGATCAGAAACATATCCGAAATTTTTCCATAATCGCACATATCGACCACGGCAAGTCGACCCTTGCCGACCGTCTGCTGGAAGAGACGGGCACCCTGACCGACCGGGAAAAAACCGATCAGTTCCTCGACAAGATGGAGCTGGAGCGCGAGCGGGGGATCACCATCAAGGCCCAGGCCGTCCGGCTCAAGTACCGGGCGGACGACGGTCGCGATTATATCCTCAATCTCATCGACACCCCCGGTCACGTCGATTTCTCCTACGAAGTGAGCCGCTCTCTTTCGGCCTGCGAGGGGGCGCTGCTGGTGGTCGACGCTTCCCAGGGGGTCGAAGCCCAGACCCTGGCCAACGTCTATCTGGCGATCGACCAGAACCTGGAGATTTTCCCGGTGCTCAACAAGATCGACCTGCCCAGCGCCGATCCGGAGACGGTCAAGGAGGAGATCGAAGAGATCATCGGTCTCGACGCCTCCGACGCCGTCGGCGCCAGCGCCAAGGAGGGCATCGGCATCCACGAGATCCTCGAGGCGATCGTCGCCAAGGTGCCGCCTCCCAAGGGCGACCCCGCGGCCCCTCTCAAGGCCCTCATCTTCGACTCGTGGTACGACTCCTACCAGGGAGTCATTGTGCTGGTCCGGGTGGTCGACGGCACCCTGAAAAAGGGCGACAAGATCCAGCTCATGGCCGGCAAGAAGAGCTACGAGGTGCTCAAGGTGGGAGCCTTCGCGCCCCATCCCCTGGAAATGAACACTCTTTCGGCCGGCGAGGTCGGGTTCGTCATTGCCGGCATCAAGGTGGTGCAGGACGCCAAGGTCGGCGATACCATCACCCATCTGCATCAGCAGGCGCCCAAGCCCCTGCCCGGGTTCAAGGAAGTCAAGCCGATGGTCTTCTCCGGCCTCTATCCCATCGATACCGGGGAGTACGACTCGCTGCGCGACGCGCTGGAAAAACTGCGCCTCAACGACTCGTCCTTTTCCTTCGAACCGGAAAACTCTCTGGCTCTCGGCTTCGGCTTCCGCTGCGGGTTTCTTGGCCTGCTGCACATGGAGATCATCCAGGAGCGCCTGGAAAGGGAATTCGGCGTCGATCTGATCACCACCGCCCCGACCGTGGTCTATCACGTCACCACCGTCAAGGGGGAGGAGTTCAGGGTCGAAAGCGCCAACATGCTGCCGGAGGTGCAGCATATCGAACGCATCGAGGAACCCATCATTCTCGCCTCGGTTCATGTGCCGAACGAGTTCGTCGGGGCGGTGCTCGCCCTCTGCGAGGAAAAGCGCGGCGTGCAGCGAGAGATCAAGTATCTCACCGCCAACCGGGTGATGGTCGTCTACGAGCTGCCGCTGAGCGAGATCGTGCTCGATTTCTACGACCGTCTCAAGTCGATCACCCGCGGCTACGCCTCGCTCGATTACGAGCATCTCGATTACCGGCCGAGCCAGTTGGTGCGTCTCAACGTCCTGATCAACGGCGAGGCGGTCGATGCGCTCTCGCTCATCGTCCATCGGGACAAGGCCCCTTACCGGGGGCGGGAACTGGCGGCGAAGATGAAGGAATTCATCCCCCGCCAGCAATACGAGGTCGCCATCCAGGCGGCCATCGGCAACAAGGTGATCGCCCGCGAGACGGTGCGGGCCCTGCGCAAGGACGTCACCGCCAAGTGCTACGGCGGAGACATCAGCCGCAAGCGCAAACTTCTCGAAAAGCAGAAAGAGGGCAAGAAGCGGATGAAACAGGTCGGCAGCGTCGAGCTTCCGCAGGAGGCGTTCCTGGCTATTCTCAAGGTGAAAGAGCAGAAATGATGACACAGAAAACCGAGGAGAAGAAAGGCCGGTGGCCGGGGGAGCTGCCGAAGAAAAAGCCCTGGTACCGGGAATGGTCCGAGGCCCTGATCGTCGCCGCCATTCTGGCCCTGGTCATTCGCACTTTTGTCGTGCAGGCCTTCAAGATCCCCTCCGGGTCGATGGAGGACACCCTGCTGATCGGCGACCACCTGCTGGTCAACAAGTTCATCTTCGGCACCCGGATCCCCTTCACCGACAGCCGCTTCCTGGCAATTCGTCACCCCGAGCGGGGGGACGTCATCGTCTTCGAGTTTCCCGAGGATGCCGACAAGTCCTATTTCAAGCGCCGGGATTTCATCAAGCGTGTCATCGGCACGCCGGGCGATACGGTCGCGATCCGCAACAAGCGGGTCTACGTCAACGGCGAGCCTTATCGGATTCCCCAGGAAGTCCACAAGGAACCCGGCATTATCGCCGCCACCAACGGCTGCGGACCGCATTTTCCCCGCAGCCAGTTCTGCCGCGACTCCATGCCCCCGGTCACCGTGCCGGAGGGAGAGTACTTCGTCATGGGGGACAACCGCGACCGATCCTTCGACAGCCGGTTCTGGGGCTTCGTCGACGAATCGAAGATCAGGGGACTGGCCTTCATCAAGTACTGGTCCTGGGACGGCGAGGAGAACTGGGTTCGCTGGAACCGCATCGGCCGGCCGATAAATTGAGTCTGAATTCGTGAGGTGTGAGGCGTTGGGAGTGAGGAGAAAAAGTGCGGGCTCTTGTATTAATCATGGGATTTACCCCTCACTCCTCACCGTATTCAGGAACAAGATTTAGCCGTTGACTTCCGGTCGGCAACTGGATATAGTGCCGCAAAACTCAGTTGAACGTCCCTTTTAAGTTAATCCGGAGAGGTTAGCAAAGGTGGCAGCAAAGAAGCATCGACACACAGGTCGCAGCATGTTCAGGTACCTTTCTGCCTAAGGGCGGATAGGTACCTTTTTTGTGTCCGTTCACACCGGCAAGGAGGGTTCGGCAATGGCAAACAAAGCGACGGTAATCCTGGATCGGGCGGGCATCGGCAGGGCCCTGACCCGCATCGCCCACGAGGTGCTGGAGAAGAACAAGGGGATCGACGACCTGGTGCTGGTCGGCATCCGCACCGGCGGCGACCATCTGGCCGCGCAGCTGCGGGAGAGCATCCGGGAGATCGAGAAAGAGGAGCTGCCCCTGGGCGCCGTCGACGTCACCATGTACCGGGACGATCTGAGTTCGCGCGGCAGCCTGCCGATGGGCAAGACCGACATTCCCTTTGCCCTGGACGGCAAGAAGGTCATTCTGGTCGACGACGTTCTCTATACCGGCCGGACGATCCGCGCCGCCATGGACGCCCTGATCGATTTCGGCCGGCCGCGCGCCATCCAGCTGGCGGTTCTCATCGACCGGGGGCATCGCGAACTGCCGATCCGCGCCGACTACGTCGGTCGCAACGTTCCGACCTCCCGGGAGGAGCAGGTCCGGGTGGAATTCGACGAGGCCCGGTTGCCCCTCGAGGTTCTCCTCGAAAAGCCATAAGGAGGTTTGTCATGTCGTTCCCGCACAAGCACATTCTCGGTATCGAGCACCTCTCCCGCGAGGACATCGAGCTGATTCTCGATACCGCCGAGAGCTTCAAGGAGGTCAACCGCCGCGACATCAAGAAGGTGCCGACCCTGCGCGGCAAGACGGTCATCAACCTCTTCTACGAGGCCAGCACCCGCACCCGCACCTCCTTCGAGATCGCCGGCAAGCGGATGTCCGCCGATACCATCAACATCAGCGCCTCGGCCTCGTCGGTGGTCAAGGGGGAGACCCTCGAGGATACCGCCCGCAACATCGAGGCGATGAACCCCGACATCATCGTCATGCGCCACAGCGCCTCGGGCGCTCCCCACTACCTGGCGCAGCGGCTCACCGGCTGCTCCATCATCAACGCCGGCGACGGCGCCCACGAGCATCCCAGCCAGGCCCTGCTCGACCTCTTCACCATACGCGAGCACAAGGGCCGGATCGAGGGCCTGACGGTCGCCATCGTCGGCGACATCGCCCACAGCCGGGTAGTCCGCTCCAACATCTACGCCCTGAACAAGATGGGCGCCAAGGTCCGGGTCGCCGGACCGGGGACCATGATTCCGCCTGGGATCGAACGCCTCGGCGTCGAGGTCTTCCACGATATCGAGGAGGCGATCCGCGGCGTCGACGTGGTGATGATGCTGCGTATCCAGCTCGAACGCCAGGGCAATACCCTGCTGCCGACCCTGCGTGAATATTCCCGGTTCTTCGGCCTCAACACCGAGAACATCAAGCTGGCCAGGGAGGATGCCATCGTCATGCATCCGGGACCGATGAATCGCGGGGTGGAGATCTCCTCCTACGTGGCCGACGGCCTGCAGAACGTGATCCTCGAACAGGTCGAAAACGGCGTCGCCGTGCGCATGGCGCTCCTCTACCTGCTGGCCGGAGGGGAAGAGAAGCTATAGTTGTGAGTTTTGAATTGTGAGTTTTGAGTTTAAAACCGGACTTGAAACTAAAAACTGAAAACTTAAAACTATCAACTTTCGTATAAAGGGGTGCGATATGAAAATCCTGATCAAGGGAGGGCGGGTTCTCGATCCGGCCCATGGCATTGACGATACGTTCGATGTCCTGATCGAAGAGGGCCGGATCAGCGCCATCGAGAAGGAACTCAAAGCCTCCGGCGCCGAAGTGATCGACGCCGCCGGACGGATCGTGACGCCCGGACTGATCGACCTGCACGTCCATCTGCGCGATCCCGGCTACGAGTACAAGGAAGACATCGTCAGCGGCACCCGCTCGGCCGCCGCCGGCGGTTTTACCTCGGTCGCCTGCATGCCCAACAGCAACCCCTTCAACGACAACAAGGCGGTGACCCTCTACATCCGCAACAAGGCCCGCGAAGAGGGCTTCGCCAACGTCTTTCCGGTGGCCAGCGCCACCAAGTGCTCCAAGGGCGACACCCTGGCCGAGATGGGCGATCTGAAGGCGGCCGGCTGCATCGGCTTCTCCGACGACGGCCGCCCGGTGGCGAGCGGCGAGGTGATGCGCCGGGCGATGGAGTACGCCCGCGGCTTCGGCATGCCGATCCTCTCCCACGCCGAGGATCTCTCCATCGTCGGCGACGGGGTGATGAACGACGGTTTCGTCGCCACCGAACTCGGCCTCAAGGGCATCCCCTGGGTGGCGGAGACCGCCGCCATCGGCCGCGACGTGATGCTCGCCGAGTATACCGGCGCGCGCCTGCACGTCTGCCATATCTCCACCCGGCAGTCTCTCGACATCATCCGCGAGGCCAGGAAGCGCGGCGTCCGGGTCACCTGCGAGGTCACGCCGCACCACTTCACCCTGACCGAGGAGGCGGTGCGGACCTACGACACCAACACCAAGATGAACCCGCCGCTGCGCACCGCCGACGACGTGGCGGCCATGCGCGAGGGGCTGGCCGACGGCACCATCGACGCCATCGCCACCGACCATGCGCCCCATCACCTCGATGAGAAGAACGTCGAATACAACATTGCCATGAACGGCATCGTCGGCCTCGAAACCTCCCTGCCGCTGACGTTGCGCCTGGTCGACGACGGCGTCCTTTCCCTCGGCGAGGCCATCGCCCGCCTGACCTGCGGACCGGCGCGCGCCCTGGGCATCCCGCGCGGCACCCTGGAGGTCGGCGCGGCGGCCGACGTGACGGTGATCGACCCGGAGCTCAAGTGGGTCCTCGAAGCCGACAAGCTGGCCTCCAAGAGCAGGAACACGCCCTTCGAGGGCTGGCGGATGAAGGGCGCGGCCACCCACACCATCCTCGGCGGAAGGGTCGTCTATCAGCGGGAAATGTAACCAAGACAAAACCAATAAAACCAGCTTAACTGGTTAAAACAGACACTTACCACCTATTTGCTCAACCTGTTCCCAAGGAGTTCGTCCAATATGAAAGCAATCCTGGCCCTGGCCGACGGCAGGGTCTTTTACGGCAAGTCCTTCGGCGCTCCCGGCGAGACCACCGGCGAGGTCGTCTTCAACACCAGCATGAGCGGTTACCAGGAGATCCTCACCGACCCCTCCTACACCGGGGAGATCGTCACCATGACCTATCCCCTGATCGGCAACTACGGCATCAACCTGGAGGACGTCGAGTCGGTTCGGCCGCACCTTGCCGCCTTCGTCGTCAAGGAGGCGAGCGACTACCCGAGCAACTGGCGCTCCAAGATGAGCCTCGACGCCTACCTCAAGGAAAACGGCATCGTCGGCATCCAGGGGATCGACACCCGGGCGCTGGTGCGACACATCCGCGACAAGGGTGCCCAGACCGGCATCGTCTCCTCGCTCGACCTCGACCCCGACAGCCTGGTCGAAAAGGCCCGCAAGGCGCCCTCCATCGTCGGCCGCGACCTGGTGCGCGAGGTGACCTGCAAGGAAGCCTACCACTGGAGCGAGGGCCCGTGGGACATCGGCACCGGCTACCGCACCGCCAACGGCCAGCCGCGCTTCAAGGTGGTCGCCTACGACTTCGGCATCAAGCGCAACATCCTGCGCAACCTGGTCGCCTCGGGCTGCGACGTCACCGTGGTGCCGGCCGGGACGCCGGCCGAGGAGGTGCTGAAGATGAACCCCGACGGCATCTTCCTGAGCAACGGTCCGGGCGATCCCGAGCCGATCGTCTACGCCCAGGAGAACATCCGCGGGCTGCTCGGCAAGGTGCCGCTCTTCGGCATCTGCCTCGGCCACCAGCTCCTCTCCATCGCCCTCGGAGGCAAGACCTACAAGCTCAAGTTCGGCCACCGCGGCGGCAACCAGCCGGTGCGCCGGGGCGAGGGGCATACGGTGGAAATCACCGCCCAGAACCACGGCTTCGCCGTCGACGGCGACTCGATCCGGGACGCGGCGGTGACCTCGCACATCAACCTCAACGACAACACCGTCGAGGGCCTGACGCACAAGACCCTTCCGGCCTTCTCCGTGCAGTACCACCCCGAGGCCTCGCCCGGTCCGCACGACGCGCAGTACCTCTTCGAGAGGTTCGTCGAGATGATGGAAAAGGAGAAAAGCGGTAAAGGCGGTGATTCGTGATTGGTGATTGGTGATCAGTCAAAACCAAACCGATCACAGGCTTTTTCGCATTTAACCAATTACCAGTCACCATTTACCAATCACGGAATTCAAAATGCCCAAACGCACAGATATCCAGAAGATCCTGATCATCGGGGCCGGGCCGATCATCATCGGCCAGGCCTGCGAATTCGACTACTCCGGCACCCAGGCCTGCAAGGCCCTCAAGGAGGAAGGCTACACGGTCGTCCTGCTCAACTCCAACCCGGCCACCATCATGACCGATCCCGGGTTTGCCGACCGCACCTACGTCGAGCCGGTCACTCCCGAGGCCCTGGCGCGGATCATCGAGAAGGAGCGCCCCGACGCCGTGCTGCCGACCCTCGGTGGACAGACTGCCCTCAACACGGCGGTGGCGGTGGCCAAGAACGGCACCCTGGAGAAGTTCGGCGTCGAATTGATCGGAGCCAAGCTGCCGGCCATCGAGAAGGCCGAGGACCGCACGCTCTTCAAGGAGGCGATGGCCAACATCGGCGTCGCGGTTCCCCGCTCCGGCCTGGCCCACGGCTACACCGAGGCGATGGAGGTCATCAAGCACGTCGGCTTCCCGGCCATCATCCGTCCCTCCTTCACCCTCGGCGGCACCGGCGGAGGCATCGCCTACAACCGCGAGGAATACGAGCAGATGGCGATGGCGGGCATCGACGCCTCGCCGACCAACGAGATCCTGATCGAGGAGTCGGTCATCGGCTGGAAGGAATTCGAGCTGGAGGTGATGCGCGACGGCGCCGACAACGTCGTCATCATCTGCTCGATCGAGAACTTCGACCCGATGGGCGTCCATACCGGCGACTCGATCACCGTCGCCCCGGCCCAGACCCTGACCGACAAGGAATACCAGCTGCTGCGCGACGCCTCGATCAAGATCATCCGCGAGATCGGCGTCGACACCGGCGGCTCCAACATCCAGTTCGGCGTCAATCCGGCCGACGGCCGCCTGGTGGTCATCGAGATGAACCCCCGGGTTTCGCGCTCCTCGGCCCTGGCCTCCAAGGCGACCGGCTTCCCCATCGCCAAGATCGCCGCCAAGCT
>Ga0102953_1002655_pt1 | contig 10412 bp, 7 predicted proteins | sample SalPon2A_C_D2_MG_FD_78509 | JGI IMG/M metagenome (GOLD analysis project Ga0102953, IMG submission 78509) | Soil microbial communities from South San Francisco under conditions of wetland restoration - Salt Pond MetaG R2A_C_D2_MG | ecosystem: Environmental > Terrestrial > Soil > Wetlands | place... | reverse complement strand
GAGCATTGGCCCCACCGAGTTCGGTCCCGTCACTGTCGATGACAACACGGGTGATACTTGGGTCGACGGTGGGGTCATTGCGGGTGAGGCCGTCTCGATGGATCCCAGCGATAACCGCCACATCATTCCCGAGCGGATCGGCACCGCGACGATTCGCGTGCACACCCAACCCGATCCCTTCCCCGGACCCGTCGGGCTGCAGGACCAAGACGTGGAGGTGGTTCGCAAGGTGGTGACCTGGTTGCCTTCGACCCTGCTGGTCAAGAATCCCGGCGAACAAGCCACGGTCAAGTTCCGCATCGATAATGCGCTGCACACGGAGCCTCAGTACGTCAATGTGGTGCCGGCGCCGATCCTGGGAGCCCTGCCCACTCCGAGCTACAGCAACGGCGTCTATACCCTGACCTTCACCACCCCCTCCAAGCGTGAGGACTATCCCACCTACATCGACGCCTTCAGCACCTCGGGAGAGGAACCACCGGCCACCCCGCCACGCAGCGGAAGAGTCGAAATCCTCCTCGACGAGCAGGTGACGATCGCGCCGCGCGACACCTGCGTCTCCTCCGGAGAGAGCGTCACCTTCACGGCCACGGTCACCGGCCTGAGCACCAGCACGGTGAATTGGGAAATTGAATCGGGAGCAGGATCTCTCTCGGCCACGAGCGGCGAGACGACCAGCTACACCGCCCCTTCCAGCGGGAGCGGGACGGTGACCCTCCACGCTTATCTCGCGCAGGATGCCACGGTCGATGATCGTGTGACCTTCCGCTACGGTGGCTGTTCAGGGCTTGCCGCTTACTATGCGCACAATCTCTCGATCCAATTCCCCTTCGGCTCCGGAGGACCGTGTAGCAACCCCGATAAGAATGCGGATTATCAAGTGAACACCCTCCCGTCCGAGGGCATCATGGCACTGGTTCCTCCCGACCCAAGCGATCTCTGGGTGGATCGAACTGAGGATTTCTCGCACCGACTGCAGGATGGCGGAAGCTTCGGTTCCTTGGTCTCGCCCACGGATCCCTGTGTGTACGGGAGCTTCTCCGCCGACGCGGGCTTCACCAACACCATGGTCGGGAATGCGGATGGAACACGGCTGGACTTCGATGTCTCGACCGACGCCGCCTCGAACGGGATCGACATGGGCCAGCTCGGGATCATCAACAGCATGGCGAGTTCTGCCGTGTCCGTCGTCGCTCGTTTCGACTTCGATTTGCCGCAGGCCGCGGATTACCGCCTGAAGGTAAATTTCACCGGAAGTATCTACAATCCGCCCAACTTCCCCACCTCATCGGGGGCGCTCAGCGTCATCATCGTTCAGATGCAACCTGATGGGACTCCCGTGCCAACGAATGCCTCGACCCAACCCATCAACACCACCTACGACAATTCCAATCCCACGGTGAACATCGACCGGTTGATCTCCTTCACCCAGCCCACGAATCCCGGGCAAGTGGATCATGGAATGGTGGTCATGACGGTCAGCAACACGAGCTTCGGGGCGATGCCCCAACAGACCGGGGAGATCAGTCACACCGGTACCCTGAATGGCTACGTGAGCGTGACTCCGGAGTCGAATTAGAAAGGTAAATGGCAAGGGAACCGCGCTCAGTGCGAAGCCTGAGCGCCTTGCTGGGAATGTCCGTCCGTGCCCGCCCCGGATGGGGCCAGGTTCTCGATCCACTGGTCGATCAACTGGACCGCGACGGAATCGCGGATCACGGTACCCAGAGGAGGCATCTGCGAGGCGAGTCTGCGCGAGGCAATGCGATAGTGCAGAGAGCTGTGCGCAGGAACCCCGGGCGCCACGATGCGGGAACGATCGGGCGGAATCCCCGGGACTTTCCACAGGCCTTTGGCGTCGATGGTCGTGGCCCGCGCGGGTTCATCGGCTCCCGCCGGCGCCGCGTCGTCGTGCAACAGAAACAGTCCCAGCCGGGCGAGTGGCCCGGCGTCGTTGTGACAGTTTCCGCAGTTGGCGGAAAGATAGCCAAGCGCGGTTCGCTCGATCGGATCCTGGGTTCGTATGCGGGGAGGCTTGCTGAGGTGGTCCGAGCGGGCGGGTTTCAGCCTACCCCGCTTTTCAAGACCGCTGAGAGTGACGGCATCCGCAGGCGGAGTTTCGCCATGAAGAGCATTCGGATCGCGGTCGTCGGAGAGTTGCAGGGCTGAGAAACCCAGAACGATGGCCGGAGAGCCCATGTGACACGTCCGGCAATCGCTCGTGCTGGGGATGGCATGTTGGCGCCCGGGGAGAATCTCCCAGGAATTGCGCACACCTTCTTCGGGTGCAAGTTCTGCGTCAGTCTGTTCAGCGTTCCAGCGATAAGCTGCAAAAATCCACTGGTCCTCCGCCGCGTGCCAGATCATGCGCGTCTCGACCTTGTGATCCGCGAAAGAAAACTGCTTCCAGAGTTTGGTCCCCACCGGGAACTGCCACACGTCGGCGTTGGACACGTCGATCTTCGAACCGGGTGGCAAATAGATCCAACGTTCCTTCCCGGCTCCATCGGTCCACAGCGGATACTGCGGCGAGTAGTGGAGATTCCCCGGATCCAGTCGGCCATCGACATCATAGAGTCCGGTCTTCGACAGCCACTGCGGCACTCGTGGAGAATGTGCGTAGGTGGCTTCTCGGGTCGCCACGATGGCGACCGCCACACACAGAATCACCACGAAGTGCCGCCAGCGGAACTGCATTACTGGGCCTCTCGCGGCTCGATGGCTTGGGGAACCTGATTGACGATCGCGGGAATGGACTGAAGATAGGCGTAGATTGCGCTCAGATCCTCATCGCTCGCGGATCGGTACGACATCCAAGGCATCGGCGGCATGATGGGACGGCCCTGGCCCTGGTGGCGTCCGCTCCTGAGGGCCTGGATGAAGGTCTCCTCGGTCCAATCGCCCAAACCGGTTTCTTTGTCGGGCGTCAGATTCGCCGCGAAGCTCACTCCCCACGGTCCGGCGAAGGCGGTGTTCGTGGCGGCGCCAGCCCACATCCAGGGTCCCTTCGCAGCGGGCGCGTCGGGCATGACCATCTGCTGGGGATGACCGGACAGCATGCGCGTCATGTCGGGCTCGGGACCGTTGGGACCCATTTTCCAGGGGGTGTGACAATCGTTGCAGGCCATGATCTGAACCATGTACTTGCCGTGAGCGATTTTGGCTGCAGCCTCGGGCGCAGCTGCAGCGGAAGAAGCAAGGCAGACCGAAACGAGCAGGGCAAGGCTTGCCATCAATCGCTTTTCCATTACCGAGTTCCTCCTCAATACACGTTTGACCCGCACTGCGTTCCTCGACAGCACCGGTTGAAGCGACGGCACATTCACGGAACCGTCTGGCCCCGGGGAATGCCGTCTCATGAGTTTTTGCAGAGATGTCGAGTGTGAACGCCCGGCGGTTCTCGCGGGGGGATGCGATCTGCCTCGACGGGCATCATTTTAGGCAAATCTAGAACCCGCCGCCGCCAGAAAAAAGGCACACCCTCGGGTCTATGAGCCAGCCGGGGCCGCGCGCCAGGAATCGTAGCTCCAGAAAATCCCTTCGCCCCAGTACGCCTCGACGCGGTAGCTCGTCGCCGGGGGAAACCCCGCGATGCCGTGGTACCCAATTTGGCCGGAGGCTAGCGGCCTTCCATCGCGGGGCTCGGATCTGTTGCCGGAAAAGGCGTTCTGGAGCAAAGTCCCGCCGGGAAACAGATCGATGACCGTATGGCCTAACGCATTCGTCGAGTGCAGCTTCGCGGGGTAGCTCCCGCGGTTCTCCTTGGCCCAGCGCTCCACTGCCGCGCGCAGCACCAATGCGTTCTTGAGGGTCGGAATCTCCGGATCAGAAATGTGGGGAATCGGTATCTGAGCTGGCTGGGTTCTGAAGGGCCAATTGGGACTGTATAGAATGGCAACCAGCCCGTCATAATAGAAACTCAACCCACAAGCTTGGATGGTATAGCTTAGGGTCCCATCCTTCCCCTGGGACGAAGCGTACCCTACACCGCCGGGCCAATCACCCCATCCATCCTTGACTGTGGTTAGTTGAGGATTGTAGGCATTTACGAGCATCTGACCGTTGGGGAGCAGATCGTAGACGCTGCGCTGATTCTGATTGAGGTCCGACAGGTGCCGCGGGTACCGATTGCCGTTGGCCTGCGCCCAATCCTCCACCGCAACTTGAAGAATCAGAGCGTTCATGCGCGTTTTTCGAGCCTCCAAAGGCAGTGAACTGCCCTGGATCCACTTCGAGAAGATGAGACCATCTCGCCCATAGGCCTTTACCTGAAGAGACCAGTTCGTTGTCGTTCTCGTACTGTCCTCAGGATCTCCAAAATAAATCGTCCCCGCTTGACCTGTATCTTCTGAACGCGGTTAGGTTCGCAAACCCGTGAAAGGATTCGTGAGAAGCTGCCTATCCGGAAGGTAGTACTGTACGGTCTCTCCCGAACGGTTCACGTCGCCGAGAGTATCCGGAACTCTGTAGGAATTTTCTGCCGACCAATTTCTGATGGCCTCGATCACGGCCGCCACGTTCTCCAAGGTGAGCTGGTCGGGGTCCCCGAACAGCGACTTGGCGCTGACTCCGGGCGCAACGGGCGACGGCTGCGAGCGATCGCAGGCTGAAAGCGGCAAGAGTGTGAGAGCGGTGGCGATGATGACGAGGAAGGGAGCAAATGTGCGCGACATGGCTAAAGTCTCCTCATTTGAGACTGAGATACCCTTGGCACGGGCCGCATAAGACGTGCCAGCTTCGCCACACGTTGACAGCACAGGTCAATCCCTCTAAGCTGCTGCAAGTCCCCAACTTTCAGGGCCCACCTTGACTCCTGAGAATCTCGCCCACTACGAACTCTCCAGCCTGCTGGGCAAGGGCGGCATGGGAGAGGTCTACCGCGCCCGCGACACTAAGTTGGGGCGTGAGGTGGCGATCAAAGTCCTGCCCCGCGAAATGTCGGGTGATCCCGAGCGCCTGGCGCGCTTCGATCGCGAGGCCCGCACCCTGGCCACTCTTCAGCATCCCAACATCGCCAGCATCTACGGCTTCGAGACCGAGGGGAACACCCGCTTTCTGGTGATGGAACTCGTCGAGGGCGAGGACCTGAGCGAGCGCCTCTCCCGGGGACCTATTGCCCCGGAGGAAACCATCGAGTTGGGCATCCAAATGGCGGAAGGACTGTCCGCGGCTCACGCGGTGGGAGTGATCCATCGCGATTTGAAGCCGGCCAACATCAAGATCTCCCCCGAGGGAAAATTGAAGATCCTGGATTTCGGCTTGGCCCGCGCCTATACCGAAGACTCTGGATCCGATTCCAACCTCGCCAACTCCCCCACTCTCACCGCCATGACCCAGGCCGGTGTTCTCCTGGGAACCGCAGCCTACATGGCGCCCGAGCAAGCTCGAGGGAAGCGGGCTGATCACCGCGCGGACATCTGGTCCTTCGGCGTCGTGCTCTTCGAGATGCTCACAGGGGAACGCCTCTTCGAAGGAGAAACGGTTTCCGATACCCTGGCCGGAGTGCTGCGCGCCGAGCTGCCCTGGGATCGACTTCCCAAAGGGACACCGCACAGCCTGAGACGTTTGCTGAAGCGGTGTCTCGAACGCGATCTCTCGCGCCGCCTTCAAGCCATCGCCGAGGCGCGCATCGTCCTGGAAGATCTGAAGACCGGCGGAGATGAACCGGCCCCGGAGCAAAGCTCTATTCAGAGCGGCGCGCGCTTCACGCGCGAGAGGCTGCTCTGGATCGTCGCTCTGCTCGCGCTCCTGGCCGTGGTGGGAGTCCTGTCCATCGATCGCGAGAAGGCCGCACCACCACCCCTGGTCCAGTCCACTTTGATGCCGCCACGCGGCTGGAACTTCTCTCCATCGTCACCCTTCGCCGTGAGTCCGGACGAAACGCAGGTGGCGTTCGTCGCAGTGGCCGTCCCCGACAACGACGCCGTCCCCACCGGAACGACGAGTCTCTGGATCAAGGAGTTTGCCTCCTCACAGCCCCGACAGCTCGTGGGTACCGATGACGCATCGTACCCCTTCTGGTCGCCCGACGGACGCTGGCTGGCCTTCTCCGCCAACGCCAAGCTCAACAAGATCGAAGCGCGCGGCGGACCGGTTATTCCCCTCTGCGACGGTGTCAAGAGCGGCCGTGGAGGTACCTGGAACGACAAGGGTGTCATCGTCTTCCAGAGAGCCTGGAACGAACCCCTGATGCGAGTCTCGGCCAGCGGCGGGAAACCAGAACCACTCACGACGCTTCAGACAGACCGGCTCGAGATCGCGCATCGCTGGCCACGCTTCCTTCCCGACGGAAATCACTTCTTGTACTACATCGTCTGTACGGCGAACCCGGGTACGAGCGAAGGCAGTGGGCTTGCGATCGGCTCCCTCGATGGGAAGAGTCCGAAATTCCTGCTGCAATCCGAATCCCGTGCGCTCTATGCCCGCGGATCTCTCTTGTACCGTGCCGGCCGCAATCTCATGGCCCGCCCTTTCGATGCCTCTGCCCTGAAATTCACCGGCGAACCCATCGCGGTGGCCACCGACATCCCCGGAGGGTCCGTCTCCTGGGGTGGAGCGCAATTCAGTGTGTCCAGGAACACGCTGGTTCACATGCGGGGAGCGGGAGCTGCGCAGACCTTGCTCCGCTGGCGCGACCGTACCGGAGCCGTACTGGAAACCCTGGGCGACCCCAGTGGTTACTGGGAATTGAATCTATCGCACGATGGTACGCGACTCGCTTTTTCCATGGGTCAGGATTCCGGAGACATCTGGATTCTCGACCTACAAAGTGGCATGCGTACGCGCTTCACTTTTGATCCGGCGGACGATCGCTGCCCGCTGTGGTCGCCCGACGACAGCCAACTCGCGTTCATGTCCACGCGAGAGGGGAAGAACGGCATCTACCTGCGGCCGACATCGGGCCAGGGAGAGGCCAGTCTGGTCTTTGCAGACTCGACGAATATTTACCTGACGGATTGGTCATCCGATGGACGGTGGATCTTCTTCAGTCGCATGGACGCTGACCGAGGCTCGGAAGTCCTGATGCTCGATGCGCAGAACAAGCAGGTGAAGACCGTGCTCTCCAACAAGGGTTTCAACGATGGCGCCACGCTCTCTCCCGATGGAAAGTGGCTGGCCTTCGTCTCCGGGAAGTCGGGGAAGGTTGAGGTCTACGTTCAGTCATTCCCCGATGCGAAGGGACAATGGCTGATTTCAACCGACGGTGGTCCAAGCCCTTGCGTGCACCCCAGGTGGGACGGCAAGGGGCGTGAAATTTTTTACGTCCGTGGCGCCGCGGTCGAAGCGGTTCCCGTCTCGCTCGCCAGCAGCTTCTCCTTTGGCGAACCCAAGACTCTGTTCAATCTGAGCAGCTCCAGTGCGGACGTCACTTTCGAAGTCGCACGTGATGGTCAAAAAATCCTCACCAACGAACTCCCGCCGGCGGACAAGAACAGCATCGGCGCCACTCTCATCCAGAATTGGCCCGCTCTGCTCTCGCGCTGAAATCCGATCAGCCGAATGGATTCGGATAGTTCTGGCTCAATTTGAAGCTCTGAGGAACCGCTGAGTTGCCGTTCATGGAAGCGGGATTCAGTTCCGGCGCCGTACGCCGCCGCGGCGAAGAATTGGGATCAAGCGTTGGCGTTGCGGCGCTTTGCGGGTCCCAGATCACCTTGCTCGAGTTCCTGCCGTCTCTCGCAGTGCGTCGTATCTCCATCATCTGACCCTGATCGTCATAAATGCGGATTCTCAGGCTGTCATCCAGTGCAAAGCTTCCCACCACCGATCCAGTCTCGTCTGTCACCGTCATCTCGGGAAGGTCATATAGACTCGGGACGATCAGCCGATTTTCGAAAATACAGCGCCCGTTGGCATCCGTCTTGCCGTTCTGGAAGCGAGTGTGATCGAGTTCCACGATGGTCATGTACTTGGCATCGCGGAACAGCTCCTCCCCGCTCTCCACGTCCTGCGCGATGAGCTCGTAGCGATAGACCTGAACCCCTGCCAGTAGCTCCAGGTTCTGCCCGACTACCCGCATGTGCTCCCCGGCGGGGAGCGTATCTCCGTCGATCACGGTCTCGACCGTCTGGCCGTCCAGATCATAGAGGCTCATCCAACAAATCGCGCTCTGCGGAAGGCTGAATGACACCGCCGTCGCGGCGGCGCGCTTGGAAAAGGAGTCCGGCAACCACGGTTGAAGCGCAGCCGTGAAGTTCCAGACAGCCACCGTCGAGCCCTCGACCGGCGTACCATCACTCTCATGAACTTGCACTTCGAGGGAAAAGGGAGTGGTTGTTGGACCGGTTGTGTCGTCGCCACACGAGGTGATCACGAGCGACAGCAGAATCACAAAAATTAGATGACGCATGGGGAAATCACCCTCTCAGATACGCGGAACAATTGCAGCCATTCAATACAGTTCGGTCCAAAGCAACACTATCCTATCATATGCTCCTTCGGCCGGAAGCCTCCTCCCGGCTCAGCTTGCCACAGCGCCATGACCGCAATGCGCCGGCATTCCGGCCTCCGCCCCCTTGACGCTTGACTTGAGCTTCATATATTGAACTGATATTCAGCTTCTGAATATGTATTCAGAATATGGTTAATAGTTTGCTAATGTTGGAGTTAGGCCATGGCGAGCGAAGAGCTGAGCCGCCGCGAACGTCAGCGTCTCAGTCATCGTCGGGAGATCCTGGACGCCGCCCTGGCCCTCTTCGCTGAGCAGGGGTTTCACAACATCTCGATGCAGCAGGTGGCCGAGAAGGCCGAGTTCTCCATCGGATCCCTCTACAACTACTTCAAGAACAAGGAGGACATCTACCGGAGCCTGCTACGCGAACTGGCCGACGCCTTTCACGAAGCGACCAGCGAAGCCATCGAATCCGGAAATGATGCCGTCACGAAGCTGCGCAACTACGTCGTCGCCATGCGCAAGGTCTTCCAAGAAAATCTGGTTCTCATCCGACTCTACCACCGTGAAACCACCGGGGTCGGCATCAATGCCAAGGCTGGCGTTCAAGCGCAAATTCGCACGCGCCACGAACACTTCCTGGAGGTGCTCGCGGGCATCTTCGAAGATGGAATGAACGAGGGACAATTTCGACGAATCGCCGAGCCTACCCTGCTCGCGATTGCCCTGGACGGTCTCATCCGCTCTACCTTGCTCCGCTGCTTGGACGAGCCAGAGTGCCTGCGTTATCTCGAAGATCCCGAGGTACCGCTGAACATCCTCTTTCAGGGACTCCTTTCCACCGAATCAGAGTAGCTGCTTAATTTCCGGCAAGACTCATGGAGGGTCAACCATGCCAAGGAGCATGAACTTCATCACCAAAGTCGCAGGCGCGCTCATGCTCGTCGTCGTCACTGCCTTGTCTGGTTGTGGCGGAGAGAAAACGGCTCCCCCACCGAGTGCTCCGACCGTTTCCTTCGTCACGGTGAAAACGAGCCGTGTCCCCATGACGACCGAGCTTTCGGGACGGACGGTGCCCTTCCGGGTGGCGGAGATCCGCCCCCGGGTCAACGGGCTCATTCTCAAGCGGCTCTTCGAAGAGGGCTCCACCGTCGAGGAAGGACAGGTGCTCTACCGAATCGATCCTGCGCCTTACCAGGCTGCCCTGAACAGCGCGGAGGCGGGGCTCGCGCAGGCCAAGGCAAACCTCTCCTCCATCAAATTGCGCAAGCAGCGAATGGAGGATCTTCTGCCGACCCATGCGGTGAGTCAGCAAGACTATGACGATGCAAGCGCCGGACTACAGCAGGCCGAGGCCGCGGTCGCGTCCGCCAAGGCCCAGCTGAGCATGGCCCGCATCAACCTGGATTATACGGATGTCACCGCCCCCATCAGTGGCAGGATCGGTCGTTCCAGCGTCACCGAAGGCGCGGTTGTAACTGCCTACCAGCCCATGGCGCTGGCGACAGTACAGCAGCTCGATCCCATCTACGTGGACATGCCCCAGTCCACCAACGACCTGATGCGTCTCAAACGCAATCTCAGTAATGGAAGCCTCCATCCCGAAAAGAGTGGCCAGGATGTGGTTCAACTCATCGAAGAGGATGGAACGGGGTACCCCCTGCCGGGAACGCTTCAGTTTCGGGATGTCACGGTAGATCCGTCCACCGGATCGGTGACCTTGCGCGCCCTCTTTGAGAACCCCAAGACCATGCTGCTGCCCGACATGTTCGTCCGCTGCGTGGTGACCGAGGGCATGATTCCAGACGCGATCCTGGTTCCCCAGCAGGCTGTCGCGCGCGATCCGAAGGGAAACCCCTACGTATGGGTCATCGATGCACAGGACAAGGCCCAGATCCAAGCGCTCGAACTGGACCGCGCCATCGAGGACAACTGGCTGGTGAACTCGGGACTGGCCGCGGGGGATCGAGTAGTGGTCGAAGGTTTACAGAGCCTTCGTCAGGGTCGGACACCGGTGAAG
>Ga0102953_1002653_pt1 | contig 10416 bp, 8 predicted proteins | sample SalPon2A_C_D2_MG_FD_78509 | JGI IMG/M metagenome (GOLD analysis project Ga0102953, IMG submission 78509) | Soil microbial communities from South San Francisco under conditions of wetland restoration - Salt Pond MetaG R2A_C_D2_MG | ecosystem: Environmental > Terrestrial > Soil > Wetlands | place... | reverse complement strand
GCGGCTGGGACCAGAACTTTAAGATTCATGGTTTACAATTCAAGCCCGGCACTGGAAGCGCCCGGCGCAAAAAGAAAAACCGGGCTTCAACAGCCCGGCCTTGGTCCTGAATATTGCACGGCTCAGTTGAGAAAAATGTTCTCAACCCGCTCGGCAATCTTGTCTTCTGCCTTCCCTTCGGCCATGGCAATCTCGGTCACCAACAGCTTGCGGGCCAGTTCGAGAACTTTCTTCTCTCCATAGGAGAGCTCTTTGTCCTCTTTGATCTGGTACAGTTCTCGAAGCACTTCTGCAACCTCTAGCAAATCTCCGGACTTGATTTTGTCGTTGTACTCACGCTGGCGCCTGCTCCAGGACGGGATACTTCCGCCATTCTCAGGCCGGTCACCCAGAACCTCGTAGACCGTGGCGACCTCTTTCTTATCCACCAGGGTGCGCATTCCGACATGGTCAGCATTGCCGATCGGGACCATGATAGTCATATCACTGTCGACAATTCTTAAAACGTAAAATTCACTTTTAATCCCGGAGAACTCTCTAGATTCAATGGCTTCGATGACCCCTACACCCTGGGACGGGTAGACGGCCTTGTCACCGATTTTAAACATGGACACCTCTCCTTCTCGCATTTCCCTAGGTTAGCATAGAATAGTCGGATGGTCAACAATAACTCCCTCAATAAACAATAACTTAGCTTCTCTTGGGTCACTCTGCTTCGGGCACGCCAGCCAGAACGTCCCGAGCGTCTGCGTCAGGATTAATCCCCGGCATGCCGTAACCCAGCAGCGCCGGGGCCATCGGAGCATATATATCAGCAGCTTGCACGGTTCATCCGACGTTGCGCCCCCTTGGTTGAACGGGGAGCGAATAGGGCAGCACTGCTAAAAAGGGGCGTCGCAGGAAAAAAACTATGTTAGGATTCACTCTGATTTGCTGATGGAGGCGCCATGCTGAAACCTGCACACGTCCTGCCTCTGCTTCTCGTCGTCCAGTTGCTGGCCATGAGACCGGGCTGGGGAAATGACCAGCGACAAGTGCTCAGCTTTGCCGAACAGCTTTATGCCGAGCACGACTATTACCGGGCCATCACCGAGTATAAGCGCTTTCTCCACCTCGCCCCGGATGCACCCGAGGCCCCCCGAGCCGCGCTACGGATTGGTGAGAGCCTGCTGGCCGGGGAGCGCTGGGAAGACGCGGAAAAGGCCCTGCAACGAGTTCTCAGCAGCTACCCGCACTCGGCTGCCGCCGAACGGGCAGGCCTGCTGCTGCCGGAGATCGCCTATCGGCAGCAGCGTTATTCGCTGGCCAGCGAGCAGTTCCGGCAGCTCGCTGAGACCGCAACTACCCCCCAGGCCAGAGCTCAGGCGCGCTACCGGCTGGCCTGGAGCGAAATCGAGCAGCGCAATTTCGCTGCGGCGATTGAAGAATTGAACCGGCTCGACTCCCCCCAGGCGGACCGTCTGGCGGCCGCCCTGGCCGGCCGCCAACCGATCGCCGGGAAATCGCCATTGCTGGCCGGAAGCCTCTCAGGCCTGCTGCCCGGCGCCGGTCAACTCTATACCGGCAACCCCCGTGATGCCGGGCTCGCCTTTGCCCTGAACGCGGCCTTCATCTGGGCCGCCGTGGAAGCCTTTGACCATGACAACGAGGCACTGGGCGGGATCCTCTGTTTCTTCGAGATCGGTTGGTACGGGGGCAATATCTACAACGCGGTCAACCACGCCCACCGGAGCAACCAGCGACGCTACGATACAGAGAAGCGCGACCTGCAGAACCGGCACGGGATACAGTTGAAACTTGGCCCGGAAACCGGATTGGTGGAATTGTATGGTCGCTTCTGACACCCGATTCAGCCGGATCGCCGTGGTCGGTGCCGGAGCGCTCGGTCTCTATTATGGCGCCATGCTGCAACGCGCCGGGCACGAGGTACGCTTCCTGCTACGGCGTGACCTCCAGGCGATCGGCAGGTCCGGCCTGCAGGTCCGCTCGATCGACGGTGACTTTCATCTCCCCCGGGTCGCCGGATACGCCACCAGCCACGCCATAGGCAGCGTCGACCTGGTGCTGGTCGGTCTGAAAACCTTCGCCAATCAAACCATGGTCGACCTGGTGGCGCCACTGGTCGACAGCACCACCGCGATCCTGACCCTGCAGAATGGACTTGGTAACGAGGAGCTCCTCGCGGACGCTTTTGGCGTTGATGCGGTCCTGGGCGGCATTGCTTTTCTCTGCGCCAATCGCGGCGAACCGGGAACCGTCCTGCATCTCGGTGAAGGCAGGATTCGACTCGGCGAAGCCAAAGGCGGGCTTTCCGAACGCGCTACGGCACTGGCCCGGCTCTTCAGCCTGGCCGGGGTACCCTGCGAGGCGGTAGCCGACCTGCAACGGGCCCGCTGGGAAAAGCTGGTCTGGAATATCCCGTTTAACGGTCTTTGTGCCCTGACCGGCAAGAACGTCACCGAGCTACTGGCACACCCGCCCTGTGCGAGACTGGTGGAAAGCATCATGCGTGAGGTGGTAACCGCCGCCAACTATCAGGACCTGAGCGAACCGCTGGAGGGGGCGCGCTTTATCCAGAAAATGCTCGCGATGACCGCGCAGATGGACCACTATCGCCCGAGCATGATGATCGATCGTTTGGAAGGGCGACCCCTGGAACTCGAGGCGATCTACGCCATCCCGCTGCAACGAGCCCAGGACAAGGGAGTCGAGCTCCCCTTGATTGACATGCTCTACAGCCTGCTCGACCTCGGTGAGGTCCGGGGCTAGCTTGACTGCCGGCGAAGCTGCAGGATGCTGTTGCCGACATAAAGTCGTTCCGCGGAGTTGAGGACCATGCAAGGCTTGTCGACATGACCGTGCTATACGCCGTTAGGTTTGGCGCAGAGAAGTTCGGATTGGTCCGTTGCTAGTTGAGCTGAACGATGTGTCCATTTTGGACCTGGAGCAAAAACAGCACTTTTTCGGCCTCCCCCTCAGCGTCAAAACTGGTGGCACCGGTCACACCAGGGTAGTCCCGCAGCAGGTTGAGTGCCAGGCGTAGCGTCTCACGCGAGGTGACGTCCGGTCGGTCGAGCAGAGAGAGCAGGATGTTGGCGGCATCGAAACCCTGGGCTTCGAGTATCGAAGGTTCCTCGTTGTATTTTTCATAAAACAGGTCGACGAACTCCCGAACAAACGGATAACTGCTGTAACGGAAAAAACCGTCGACGAACACCGCACCTTCAACATAGGGGCCAGCGTTGCGAATCAGTTCGGGAGAATTCCAGCCGTTGATGCCGAGCAGCTGGACATCTTCGATTCCGTAAAAAGGCAGCTGTGGTGCGATCAGCCCGATCTTGTCCGCGTAGTCCGGGATAAACAGTCCCTCGAAATCGACAGCCGGGAAATCCGGCTGGAACAGGTCGGCAAGGGCCTCTTCCTCGGTCATTTCCGGCAGAGAGTCGGACGCGTCCGGATCCAGCCCCATCAGCAGCCGAACCTGGTGCCGAAAGTCGGTAGCATCCTCCGGATAGCTTTCACGGGCGATCACCAGGCCGCCCAGGGCCAGCACCTCCTCGGCAAACATGGCGGACATTTCCTCGCCGAGCCGGTTCTCCGGATAAAGCACCGCGAAGCTGGTCAAGCCTTGCTCAACCACGGCGTGGTGGGCCAGGGCTTTGGCCTGCAGACGGTTGGTCAGTGAATCACGGAAGACGTAACTGCCGATTTGCGGCAGTCCGCTTCGTTGCGACAATGCGACCAGCGGCACCTGCTCCTGCTCGGCTTTTTGTGCGGCTGCCTCGGCAGCAAGACCAGTGATCGGACCGGCCAGTGCCATGACCCGGTCCTCGTTGGCCAGCCGGGACACCTCGGCTTCAGCCCGCTCCGGCCCCGGCCCGACATCCCGGTAGATCAACCGGACCGGTGCGTGGCTCTGATTGTGAAGTTCCAGCGCCAGATCCATGCCGCGCTGCACCAGACCGGCAAAGGCCGCGTAGCGCCCGGTCAGCGGGAGCAGCACACCGATGGCACGCTGCAACCAGGGCTGTCCGGTCAACCGGTCAAGCAGGGCGGTTGCTTCGGCGCGGTATGGAAACGGCGTCGGATTGAAAACCACCGCCTGCACCCGGGCCAGGGCATCGTCCAGCCGCCCGGCGCCCATCAGCCGGCGCGCCTGCTGCAGCCCGGCGTCCTGTCCAACGGCCGAACCCTGCAGCATGAAAGCAAGCTCGGCAAGGTCGGCATCGTCCAACGCGCCAATCGCTTCATGGGCTTGCTTGAGGGCTTTTGCCCCCGCCTCGGCGTTCGGCTGCTGGCTGAGGAGGTTGAGATAAATCAGCCCTTCCAACGGCTTCCCGAGTTGCAGATAGGCGTCGGCTAGCGCCTGGTTACGGACCAGTTGATCCTGGTTGGTCAGGTCGGTAGCCGGGAGGGCCCGCACCAGCTCCAGGCCGGACTTGACATCTCCAGCGGAAATATCCAGCAGACCCTTTAGCAGGTTGATGTCAGCCCGTGCCGAGGGGGGAATCCGTTCAAAATAGAGGCGGGCGTCGGCAAATTGCCGTCGTTGGTAAAATATTTTTGCCAGCCAGAAGTTGGCCGTGGCGACCAGCGGCGACTCCGGGTAACGGACGACAAAACCGCGCAGGACCATAAGGGCCTCATCTGCGCGGTTGGTGTCAATAAAATCCTTGGCCCGTTGCAGTTCCTGCTGCTCAATGGCCGGCTGGCCTTGAATTGACGTCGGTGCCGCATTGACTGACGGCAGAGGACAGCAGAGCAGACTCAAAAGCAACAGGAGAACCAGCCTGGGCATGCGGAACCTTTCCACGTCAGGATTAACCGAAAAGTTCTTTTACCTTATCAAAAAATCCTTTGCCCAGGGGATGAATATCTTCTCCCCCCTCAAGGGCAAATTCCTCAAGCAACTCGCGCTGGCGACCGGTCAGTTTAACCGGGGTTTCGACCCGCGCCACGACCAGTTGATCGCCGCGCCCATACCCCTGCAACACCGGGATCCCCTTGCCGTTAATCTTGAAGACCTTGCCGGACTGGGTTCCAGACGGGATTTTTAACCGTTCCTTGCCATCCAGGGTCGGTACCTCCAGTTCGCAACCGAGCGCCGCCTGGGTGAAGGAAATCGGGATTTCACAGATCACCTCCTGGCCCTCACGCTGAAAAATCGGATGGTCGGCAACCGTAATGACCACATACAGGTCGCCAGGCGGTCCGCCGCCGCTTCCCGGCTCTCCTTCACCGTTCAATTTCAGCCGGTTGCCGGATTCGACCCCGGCCGGGATTTTCAGGGAAATCGATTTCTTGCCCCGCACCCGCCCCTGGCCGCGACACTCCGGGCACGGGGTTTCGATCACTTTGCCGGCCCCGGAGCAATCGGGGCAGGGCCGGGTCAGCGAAAAGAACCCCTGCTGGTAGCGAACCTGGCCCCCACCATGACAGGTTGCACAGGTTTTCGGTTCGGTTCCGGCCTTGGCGCCCGAACCGTGACAGGTCTCGCAGGTCAGGTGGCGCGGGATCTGGACCTTGTTCTCAACTCCGAAGGCCGCTTCCTCAAAGGAAATGGTGATATTGTAGCGAAGATCGTCGCCCCGGCGTCCCCGACCGCCGCGGCGCGAGCCACCGCCGCCGAAGATGTCGCCGAAGATGTCGCCGAAGATATCCTCGAACGGAGTCCCGCCGAAGCCGCCGCTGGAAAAGCCACCCATCCCCTCGACCCCGGCATGCCCGAACTGGTCGTAGTTGGCTCTTTTCTGCCCATCCGAGAGCACGGCATAGGCCTCGGAAAGCTCCTTGAATTTCTCCTCGGCAGCCTTGTCACCGGGATTTTTATCCGGGTGGAACTGTATGGCAAGACGCCGGTAAGCCTTTTTGATCTCGGTGTCACTGGCGTTGCGGTTGACTTCCAGAACTTCGTAGTAGTCGCGTTTCGACAAACCGGCATTCCTCTCCACCGCCGGCAGATTGAGCGGGCGGGATACGGCTCAGAACAACCGTCGGTAGCGGGGCCTGGCTGGCTCCGCTACCGACGTTACAGAGCTTACTTCTTATCGTCGTCGACTTCTTCGAATTCGGCATCGACGACATCGTCATCGGCTGCCGAAGCAGCCGCGCCGGAAGCACCCTCGGTACCTTCCTGGGCCTGCGAATACATAACCTCGGCCAGCTTGTGCGAGGCCTGGGCCAGGGCCTCGGCCCCCTTTTGGATCGCTTCCGGGTCATCCCCTTCCATGGTCTTTTTCAGCTCTTCGAGAGCGGTCTCGATATTCTGCTTGGTTTCGGCATCGATCTTGTCGGCATGCTCGCTGAGGGACTTTTCAGTGGTGTAGATCAGGCCATCGGCCTGATTGCGAGCTTCGATCAGTGCCCGCTTCTTCTTGTCCTCGTCGGCATGCAGCTCCGCTTCCTTGACCATCTTGTCGATCTCTGAGTCGGAGAGGCCGGAGGAGGCGGTAATCTTGATCGACTGTTCCTTGCCGGTCCCGAGATCCTTGGCCGAAACGTGCAGGATGCCGTTGGCGTCGATATCGAAGGTGACCTCGATCTGCGGCACCCCGCGTGGCGCAGCCGGGATTTCAGCCAGCTCGAAACGACCGATGGTCTTGTTGTCGGCGGACATCTCCCGCTCGCCCTGCAGGACATGCACCGAAACGGCCGGCTGGTTGTCGGCGGCGGTGGAGAAGATCTGGCTCTTCTTGCAGGGAATGGTGCTGTTCTTTTCGATCAGCTTGGTCATGACACCGCCCAGGGTCTCGATACCGAGCGAGAGCGGAGTCACGTCGAGCAGCAGCACGTCCTTGACGTCCCCCTTAAGAACCCCGCCCTGGATGGCGGCACCGATGGCGACAACTTCGTCCGGGTTCACCCCCTTGCTCGGGGTCTTGCCGAAGATCTCCTTGACCTTTTCCTGCACGGCCGGCATCCGGGTCATGCCGCCGACCAGGATCACCTCGTCGATCTCCGAGGGGGAGAGCCCGGCATCCTTGAGGGCGGTCTTGCAGGGCGCCACCAGCTTGCTGAGCAGATCGCCGCAGATGCTTTCCAGCTTGGAGCGGGACAGCTTGATGTTGAGGTGCTTGGGGCCATTTTGATCGGCGGTGATGAACGGCAGGTTGATGTCGGTTTCCATCGAACTGGAAAGCTCGCACTTGGCCTTTTCAGCGGCCTCCTTGAGGCGCTGCAGGGCCATCTTGTCGTTGCGCAGGTCAACCCCCTGCTCCTTCTTGAATTCATCGGCGACGTAATCGATGATCCGTTGATCGAAGTCTTCGCCGCCGAGGAAGGTATCGCCGTTGGTCGACTTGACCTCGAAAACGCCGTCGCCCAGTTCAAGGATCGAAACATCGAAGGTGCCGCCGCCGAGATCGAAAACCGCCACCTTCTCTTCGGCTTTCTTGTCAAGACCATAGGCGAGCGAAGCGGCAGTCGGCTCGTTGATGATCCGCAGGACGTTGAGCCCGGAGATCTTGCCGGCATCCTTGGTGGCCTGGCGCTGGGAATCGTTGAAGTAAGCCGGGACGGTGATGACCGCATCGGTCACCTCCTCACCGAGATAATCCTCGGCGGTCTGCTTCATCTTCTGCAGCACCATCGCCGAAATCTCCGGCGAGCTGTAATTCTTGCCCCGCGCTTCGACCCAGGCATCGCCGTTGTCAGCCTTGATAATCTTGAACGGGCTGATCTTGATGTCCTTCTGTACCGCTTCGGAATCAAACTTGCGGCCGATCAGGCGTTTGATGGCGAACAGGGTGTTCTCCGGATTGGTCACCGCCTGGCGCTTGGCCTGCTGGCCGACCAGCCGCTCACCGCTTTCCGTAAATGCCACCATCGACGGCGTGGTCCGCGCCCCTTCGGCGTTGGCAATAACCGTTGGCTCACCGCCTTCCATAATGGCGACGCAGGAGTTGGTGGTGCCCAGATCAATACCGATAACTTTTCCCATGGTTTATATCCTCCCTGGTCAATCTTGAGTTGGTTTATTTCTTCAGGCGTCTTTCTCGGCCTGGTCTGTCTGGTTTTGGGTGGTTTCCGCAGCAGCCGGGGCCTTGGCGATCATGACCATCGCCGGACGCAGCAGCCGGTCATGCAGCAGGTAACCCTTCTGCAATTCCTGGGCAATCGCGTTCGGCGGATAGTCAGAGGTTTCGTACTGTCCCATCGCTTCGTGACGGGCCGGGTCGAACATTTCCCCGAGGGAATCGAAGGGGATCACCTGGAACTTTTCCAGCACCCGCGAAAACTGCCCGAGGGTCATTTCCACCCCCTGGATCAAACCCTGATTATCACCTTCGGTCTCGCGGGCATGCTGTACGGCTCGATCGAGATTGTCGATGACCGGCAACAGCTCGCGCAGGATGTTTTCGTTGCCGAACTTCAGCAGATCCTGGCGGTCACGCTGAGCGCGCTTGCGATAATTCTCCAGCTCGGCCTGGCTGCGAACATAGAGATCCCAGTTCTTGTTCGCCAGTTCCTCGGCCTCGGTCAGCTTGGCCGCCGGATCTAGCTCTCCCTGATCTTCCGCTTCTGCCTCGGTTTCCACCGCGTCCGTGACAACTTCATCGGCCAAGGGGACATCCTGCTCTTTAGCTTGATTCTTCTTTTTTGCCAAAACGTCTCATCTCCTAATCACCGTCGGCATCCAAAACCTGGCTCAACAGGCGTGCCGTGTAATCAACGATCGGGATGACCGCCGAGTAATTCATCCGGCTTGGCCCGATCACTCCAAGGGCGCCAAGCGTGCCACGCCGGTTGGCGTAGTGCGAAGTCACCAGACTGCACCCCTTGATTCCGCTGTATTCCGTATCGCTGCCGATAAAGATCTGCACCCCGTCGGCCTGCTGGCTCTGGTCGAGCAGTTCGATCAGCACGTTCTTTTGTTCGAAGGCGTTGAACAGCCGCTTCATCTTCTCGACGTCGGCAAATTCCGGTTGATCGAGAATCCGCGCGGCGCCTTCTATATACACCTGCCCGCCAAGCTCTTCACCAAGCGCATCCTGGGACAGTTCGAGGGTCCGCCGCAACATCTGGTCATACCTGGCCTTCTCGGCCTTGAGTTCGCCGAGGATCTTTTCCTTGACCTGCTGGATGCTCAGACCCTGCAGGGTCTGGTTCAGATACTGCGACATCTGCTCCAGGTCGCGCGGAGTCAAGGGGTCGCGCGGACGAATGATCTTATTCTGCACCAGCCCCGAGCGGGCGACGAACACCGTCAGGATGCGCCCTTCTGAAAGGGGCACGAAGTCGATATGCCTAAAGACCGTCGTCTCCAGGCGTGGCGCCATGACAATCCCGGTATAGCTCGAGATCGAGGAGAGCGACTGGCCGACGTCACGCAGCACTTCCTCGATTTTTCGACCCTGCAGCTGGTGGCTGTCGAGGCGCTGCTTCTCTTCGCTGGTCAGCTGACGGACCTGCAACAGGGAGTCGACGTAGAACCGGTAACCCTTGTCGGTCGGTACCCGTCCGGCAGAGGTGTGGGGCGAATTGATATAGCCCATCTCCTCCAGGTCGGCCATAACGTTCCGGACGCTGGCCGGCGAAAGGCCGAGTGGATGGCGCTTGGCCACCGTTCTCGATCCGACCGGTTCGGCTGACTCGATGTATTCCTCGATGATTGCTTCGAGGATTTTTCGATTTCTGTCTCCGAGCCCTTCGCCCATGTCTCGTCCTGATTCTCCGGGGCGCATAATCAGCCCATCTGAACGGCCCCGAAAAAGTTTAGCACTCAAGAGCCCTGAGTGCTAACGGCGTACAAGATAACAACGCCCCCAGCCTTTGTCAAGGGCTTGGAAAGCGTAAAAATTGCGCTAAATCCTAAAAAAATTCGCCGATCAGATGATCGTAAACCAGCCAATCCGCTGGCGAAAATTGCCAGCATCCGTTGACCTGTTGCAGGCGCCCGGCCAAAGCTCCGACCGCCGGCGCGAACGCCTGCTCGAAACGGGTCGCAAAGCGGCGCTGAAAGGCTTCGCCATCGACCCCGACCGCGGTGCGTAGCGCCAGGTAGACGGTCTCGACCATCGCCTGCTGCCGGGTAAAGCCTTCAACCCGCTCAGACGGGCTGAGCCCGGCCTCCAGCTGACGGCAATACGCCGTCAGATCGCTGGCAACGGCGCGCCGCTCTCCCCACTCCGCCGGGTCAAAGGAGTGAGCCCCGGCGCCCAGACCGAGATAGGCCCCGCGTTGCCAGTAATTCTGGTTGTGCCGGCACTCCTTTCCCTGGCGGGCAAAGTTGGAGATCTCGTAATGGGCATAGCCAGCCGCGACGCACTGCTCGTGGATCAGTCCGTACATCTCGGCAAACCGATCTTCGTCGGGCAGGGCTTCAGCAACGACAAAATCTCGCCCGGCGAACGGGGTCCCTTCTTCGACGCTCAGCCCGTAGATCGCCAGGTGCTGTGGCTGGTATGCGAGCAGCCT
>Ga0102953_1002651_pt1 | contig 10421 bp, 19 predicted proteins | sample SalPon2A_C_D2_MG_FD_78509 | JGI IMG/M metagenome (GOLD analysis project Ga0102953, IMG submission 78509) | Soil microbial communities from South San Francisco under conditions of wetland restoration - Salt Pond MetaG R2A_C_D2_MG | ecosystem: Environmental > Terrestrial > Soil > Wetlands | place... | reverse complement strand
GGTTGCGCCGGGAGCGAATCGGCGCTAATTGCAAATGAAATATGGTTTTCGTGGCGGATGCTTCATCCTGCCTATTTCTTCCGGCGTATAAATTGTTATACGTACCTTTGACCTAAGATGATTAGGTATTTTAGGCACTAATGGGCGCTTAAATCTTTTCATAATTTAGCCTCTATGATTTACGATTTATTAAATGCCTATCGCGCTCGCAGCCCGTGCAATGATAATTGCTAACGTACCGTTCGCCACATAGCCAAGTATGGTGTTTGCATATGCGCCCAAAATATTTATTATTGCCGCTTAATTGCGCGTCGATTCTATTTTGTTTAATGGTGCCCATAAATTCGCGCGTCGGCCTCGAAAAATTATTGTATTTACTCATAGCTTAAACCTCACTTTAAAGCCAATAGCTACGCCGTAATCGTCAATTTTATTGTTATTTACTGCTACGAAGGGAATGCAAATTGTTTCAATGTTTCCGAAATCTTTGTATAGAGCAATTGATGGAATCGGCGTTTTCCAATACCCGCTAACAATTCCGACAAGGGCATATTCAAATCTATAAGCCGCGTAAATACTTCGTTGTTTGATTGAATTGTAATACGCGCCCGTTTCCCATTTCCCGCACTGGACTGATAAACCCGGATTATAATCATTGTACTTAAATGCTCCCGCGTGTAAATGGATTGAGAACAATGAAGCGGCTAAAAAGAGATTTGCGCACATTATTTTAGCCGTAATGGTATATCTATATCGGCCCATATTACGCGGTCGCAAACCTCTTGTAATCGTTTATTGCGGCGTATTAAAAATGTTTTGATAGCCGCTCGCGATGGGTTGCGCGTGAATTTCATATTAACGCCATAATGATACCAATTATGCAGATATTGTCTATTAGCGTATAGGGATTTTACATGATTATCGAAATGGCGCATTAAAGCCAATACTACAAGCGGTTTTCCGATAATACGCCCATCTAACGTAGAGTGCCATATACCCGTGCGAATATCTACGTCAACCAACCCGCTACATAGGCCACTTTCTAAATACATATTTGGCGGCAATGTTTCGTGCAGCAAATTGAAATATTTAGCAGTGCTGGCAGTAGCACCTTTCGCAGTGCCTACAATTAATAATGGGAATGTTTTAACGTCCATTAATATTCGCCTTGCACAATTATTTTATTGTCAATATCGACAAAAACATCCGTTACAACGGCACCCTCACTATTAACTTCCACCTCTACGGGCAAATCGCCATGCGCCTGTATTATTTCACTTAGTTCCCGCATTAATTGCATCGCTGTCATTATCTCGCACCCTTTCAAGTTGATTATAAAATGCCAAGGCAAGCGCGTTATGAGTCGGGTTATCCGATTGTTCCGCTATTCTCGCGAGATTGGTACAAATAGAAAGTAATTTTCTAAGCTCGCAATACTTGCCTTCGCGCCGGTAATCTTTAATGATTTCGCTCATCGCGGATATTCCCGATATTTATTTAGCGCCATTTGCGCTTGAGCATGGTCGCCGCTATCGATGGCTAATATATAGTATCCCCATATAAGACCACGCCCCATATTATACGTTCCAGGGTATTTTTCGGGTTCGTCTAGCCATTCTTTTACATACGTTTCGAAATATTTATTAAAGGTCATCATAGCTCATACCCCGCTAATTTAACCAAACCTAAAAGTATTTCGATTGCTATGGTTGAAATAATAATTGCTTCGCTCATTGTTCGCTCCCGTTTTTTAAATGACGCCCTTAGTATGCACTAAGGGCGTTCTGGCAATTGTGATCTATGTCACATTTTAGAAGGTTACTTCCTCATCCTCGCGGGGCCGTGCTTCGAACTGGTAAAGGGCATATGGCTTGCCGGTATCGGCCTTATTTACCTTGCCATCATCGGTGCCGCTGTGAATAAGCTTAGTAAGCTTTTCCATGCTTTCAGTGCCGTCATTGCGGGTAACTGGGACTTCTTTCCCTACGAACGTGGGCGCATGGGGGCCGACTACCCGGATAAGATAACCGCCCTTTTTCTTATCGCGGGCATAGGCGGCTTTATGTTGGCGCGATTTTTGCTTGTCAGTCATTTCTAAAATACTCCTATCGAAAATAGATTGATAATAGCCTTGTGCTTTATTGCACATTTAAATTGTCCTCTTTACTGTACGCGGTGTCAATACAATTCCACGTTTTAATGAAAATGTCGGCGCAATTGGCTCATATTTAATTGGCACGCCTTTTGCTACTTTATAAATTTCTTCGTGAGTTAATTTAACGCCTTTGGAACGCGATTTCCATTTGCCATCTTTTCCTTTGAAAGCATAAAGTTTTTTCCCGGCAATGGCCCCCTCGCTAAATTCGCCCTCCGATTCCCAGTCCCCTAACTTATCGCCAATTGGCGGACCGGGTTTAATTGCGGCTATAGAATCGGTATCGCAATATAAAGGTGTATCGCTAGATTTAATTGCATTAAATAAATATGCTCTTACAAATCCGGTAATACTCGCAGCCGTGGCGACATTATAAAAACGTTTCTGCGCGTCATCTTGCTTAATACCTATAAATGCCTTATTTCCCAATATACCCGCTAATCTCCCGCCATCATTTATTGCCGCCTGGATAAATTTACTATTGGTTATATAAAAGTCCTCATATTCGTCAGGATTAGCGCCGAATTTCCCGTATAGCGAATTCATTAGCAATTTACAAAATAAATCTGTCTTTTTATCGCCACGCCGTTTAGCCTCCGCCCTCTCATTAAAGAATCTTTCTATATATTCTTTAAACGTTATAGTTTCTGGAAATGTAATTACCTCTTTTATTTCTTCTCTTTGCAAACAGCCATTTTCAATAGCCGCAATGTACTCCCATCCCGTAATTTTAAATTCCCTTGTTTCACCGTCATTGGGGAAGTAGAGTGAATTATCTGAATCACGGTATGGGAACGCACCCAACGAAGCGGCACTAAGATTAATAAATGATCTTTCGAGATAGGCAATGGTATTGGGTAATTCGTCACTGACATAATATTTACTCCCGTATGGATGATAATGTAGCATTGCAAAAGGATAAGCCGATTTAATATCGACTACTTTAAAATCCCTTTCAATAATCCCATTATAAAAACACTCTACGCGCCCGCCATAATAATATGGTTTTAAATTATAATAGAATAATCTATTAGTTTTGGGCGGGTCTATTTCCATCATTTTAGCCCATGTTTTCATAGACGTCCCGGCAATCGTCAAATTAACCCCAAAACGCTCTACAAATGCGGATACTAAATCGAATAAATAAATACAATCATCGCGTAAATATGCCCGTATTTCCCGCCAATTTTCCGGTTTATATCTTACTTCGCGCTCCATAATATCGTAATCAATTTTTGTTTTCTGGTATTGCGCTAATGGAAATGGTAGAATATTCCAGCTATCGCGAAATTCGCAATTGCCTATTTTAAACTTAGCTAATCTTCCATTGATTAGAGTTACGCTAGAAAAATCTTCGATATAGTCTAGTATAAAAAACCAGTCAAATTTACCGCCATTATGAGCGTATAAAATAATATTTAATTGTGAAACATAATTAATAAATTCTTCTACTGTTTTAAATTCTAAATATACTTCACCATCATAAAACCCCCAAAGGAACGGCTTAATATCTGTGCGCCCCTTTCTAAATGGATCAGTCTCGCAATCCGCTACCGCGATTTTTCGCCGTTTTCTAGCCATGATTATTTTCTAATTAATTTTGAATGATGCCATTTTTTCTTTTTAGCTTTTTTCTTTGCGCGTTTGAATGATTGCGCATCTGCTTGTTCTGTGAATTCCATAGCCTGTAATCCATGCAACCAATTACCCATAAAATTATTCATATCTTGATCGCCATATTTAGCGGCAAGTCTTTTAATTTGCCTTAATATAAATTTCTTATGAGACACCTCGCCTAATGTATCTATTGATCCATCGCCGCGTTCTGTGACTATTCCCCAATATTCTACATCGGGACGTTTTTCCAATATTCTATTTATAGCCTTATCCGGGTCTTTAATTAATTGTAAAGGGTCTAGCGGATAAAAATCTGAATGGACATAAGTGGAATATGTTTGCAATCTACCATTTTTAACCTTAATCCTAATATGCCCCTTACCAGGAATAAATACGGCTTTTAAATTGCGGTCCTTTTTCTGCCCGGCGTATTTTAGAGCGATATCTTTATTCTTGATATTTCTAGGATAATAGACATGGTGCGAATTTTGCTTGTATTTCTTGACTAAGTTAAAATATTTGGTAATTTTAGCCTTATCGGATTTAGTTAATTGTTTCCGTAAATCGTAATTGAAATTTATAAATGGGCGAATCGCCTTTAATTTTTTCGAATAATCGGAGTTTGCCACAATGGACCCTCAAAATACTGAAACGAAATCCGCGTCGGATTCTGACGCGACTATTTCTAATATTGGGGCGGATTTATATGACGAAAACCGCCCTACGCCCTCGCAACACGCTATTGAAGCGGAAAGGGCCGAAAACGAAAGCGCGACTATAACCGATAAATCGGGCGCTTCGTTTGATCCATCGCAACATGCCTCGGATAGCGATGGGAAACCGCTTTACACCGTTACCGGCAATTTTCAAAAGAAGCGTGGCCGCAAAGCTGGCAACACGCCGACCAAACACGTTAGCAGAGTAGGCGCGCCGACGCAAGACAAACAGGACGTGGCAAAGGTAAGCAATTATCGTGCCATAGGGCAGGCCACGGCAGAAAGTATTTTTATGATCGGGCGCGTTATCGGTGGCGATGACTGGACGCCCATAAAAGACGAAGCGACCGGAACCGACGAACGCGCACAAATGTCTGACGCTTGGACGCAATATGCCGAAGCGAAACAATGGAAAGATATACCGCCCGGCGTACTGGTTTCTATTGTGATGTGCGGTTATATCGGCCCGCGCCTTGCCACGCCGAAAACTAAAACGCGCGTCAAAGTCGCTTGGCTTTGGTTGAAAGATAAATTCGCGAGAAAGAAACCGCCCAAAGAACCAGTTATCGAGGATTAGAATGTATGGCCCATGTTTTAATCCTCGGAATGACAGAAAGCGGAAAAAGTACGCTCGCTAAAAGTTTATGCGCCGAAGCTAAAAAGCGCGAACTCGGAACATTAGTACTTGACCCGTTAGCTGATCCTGATTGGTGCGCCGATTATCAAACGCGCAATGCTTCGGAATTTTTGCAGGTCGTTAAAAATTCTGAATCGTGTGCCGTATTCATCGACGAAAGTGGTGAAAGTGTCGGACGCTATAACGACGAAATGTTTTGGCTGGCTACTCGCGGCAGGCATTATGGGCATATTTGTCATTTTATCTCTCAACGCGGGCAGCAAATATCAAAAACAGTCCGCGACCAATGCGGGCGGCTTTATCTTTTTAATTGTTCTTTATCAGACGCAAAATTGTTAGCCGATGAATGGAATAAAGAGGAACTTAGAAAAGCTCATACGCTAGCGAAAGGCGAATTTTTTATTGTGCAACGCTTCGGCGAAGTAAAACGCGCCAAGCTCTTTTAACGAGGTGATGAAATGAATCCATTTATAATCGGTGCCGCCGCTGTCTTAGCATTAATAGGTTTTATGGGCGATGGTGAAAAAGTGGGCGAAAAGGAAATTGCGCCTAAGGATAAAAAGGAAAATACGTCAAAATCCGTAAACGAAAAGGAAAAAGATAAAGATGAAAAGCCGCCTAAGAGCGAGAAAGCCAAAAGTACCGTTAGTAAAGCCGTTGAAAAAACGGATAATTCCGATAATAAGGGGGATTCTGGCACGATTCTTGACGAAAGCAAAAATAATGCCAAAATAGACGGCGAGACTACCAATACGGTAGATTAAAAATTTATCGACCATATATGAGGATTTAAAAATGTCATTTAAAAGCATTGCAACCACCGCTGCGGTAGTCATGGCCGTTATGGCAATCGTCAACCGCGTTCCCGCCCTCAAGTCCATTACGGGCTAAACCGCGCTTATAACAGGAGGTTAAGCCAATGGCCCAACAAGTACGATTCCGCAAGCAAAATGTTGTTACCTTCGCGGCTAACAACAAGATTCAGAAAACGCTTGCCCGTGGTATGGTGTACCGCGAGCTTATGCTTGAGCTTGCCTGTACTCCGACACTCGCGGCAACCAAAAATACCGCCGCCCTTACCGAAGCGGGCGATGAATGGAACGTCATTCAAAAGCTCGAAATCATCGCTAACGGCACCGACGTTATCAAATCCATTTCGGGCCGCGCTTTGCGCTGGCTTAATGTGATTTGGCAGCACTGTATGCCAAGCCTTTCGGCCACGCTCGGCGCGGCTGGCGCTAATCCGATTTGCAAATCAACTCTGATTTTGCCCTTTTGGCAATCGGATACCATCAAACCCCTGGACACCGCATTAGATTCATCGGTGCTGTCTGACCTTCAAATCGCCGTAACTTGGGGCGATCATACCGACATTAACGCGAATGCAACGGCTTTCACCACTGATCCAACTCTGACGGTTTATAGTCAAGAGTGTTTTGGATTCGATCAGCCGCCCGTGTTTTCCAATTATCGGTTTTTCGAAATTAACCAAGCGTTCACCGCCGCCGATTCGGACAAGCAAATCCAATTGCCCGTCGGTCCGGTATATCGCGCTTTCACACTGATTACGGATGATGCCGGAACTGAAAAAGCGGGTATTCTCAACAATCTGAAGCTGTCATCGGGTACGACGATTTTTGCCGACGTTGACGCCAAGGTTGCAAATACGCAATGGACAGACCGCTTAGGCATTTCTCGCTGGAATAGCGGTGCCGAAGCGTTAGCGCCTATCAGTTCGCAATCGAGTATTCAAGGTGTTTACCATTTCGATCTTGTCCGCGACGGTTATTTAACTGAAGGTATTGACACGGTAGGATTTTCGGAATTCCTGTTACGCTTGGATTTGAGCGTAGTCGGAACGCCTAACGTTCTCATCATCCCACATCAAATTATCCCGGTACGCGGTTAAGTTTTTCGCCCGGTTTAGGAGGTGATCCAATGGCGACCGCGAGCAAAGGGGGAACTAATAACGGGTTTTTTAGTTCCTTCTCATCTACGCTAAATACTGTTGCGTCGAATTTAAGTAGTGCGGCGCAACAGATTTTGCCGGTATGGTCTAGCTTTACGCAAAAACAGCAAAGCAAGGATCAATTATCTCAACCCACCGTCAATCAATCGGCTTTGCCGAAGTCGCTAAATGATGTGGGGGGTTACATTCAAAGTAATCCCATTACATCATTGGCGATAGGCGCGGCGCTGGTTACTGGCCTTGTCGTTTTGGTTAAGGTGTTGCGATGATAGGCAAAGAAAAAGTCAAGCTTAAAACTGGTAAGGTTTCCGGTGTCGGTGGGCCGCAAGGCGTACCGGCAACCGGACCCTTAAATAGCGGCGCTATTTTGCTGAACGTGATAGGTCCACGCGTGAACGGCGGTAAAATCGCGAACATTCCCGCGCCGATGGGCACAAAGGTAAAAGGCAAAAAGGCTAACCATACACACCTTTCTAAAATAGGGAAATAGGCAATGGGATTTTTTTCAAGTCTATCTAAAGCCGTTTCCAATATCGGGAAAACTGTAACGCAAACAGTACAGGATATTCCCGGCAGCGTTAAGGGGTTTGTCAATAACCCGTTGCAGAGTGTTGAAAAAGGTTTAGGGCAAACCGTTAATGCCGCTAGCTTAGGGACTATCGGAAAGGCTGGCGGCGGTAAATTGGTCAAAGATGTAGGCGCGGGTGTACTTACCGCCGGGACTGGCGTATTAGCCTATAATGCCTTAACGCCTAAAACGCCAGCGACACCGACACCGACACCGACGCCGACGCCGACGCCAGCGCCGGTAACTACCGCGCCGGTAGCGCCTTCTGTTCCGATTCCAACGCCGCCAGTCGATGTAAGCAAGCAGGTTTTAAGTACACTAGGGCAGATAAAGGCTATATCTGGCGATAGTGGTTCTACAAAGCCGACACAAGTCCCCGTCCCTGTTTATAGCTTGGGCAATAGTAGCGGCCCTGTTGCGCAGCCTAAGAGCAATACCGGCCTTTATGTTGGCGGTGCGGCGGTAATAGTCGCCATATTATACGTTTTAATGAGGAAATAGAAAAAGCATGGATATTCTAGCCAAATCGTCTAACAAGGGGGCAGTTGTTCCGGTGGCTATCCCGGCAAATGCCGTGCCGGAATTCGGTTTAGACCCGAATGCGATACGGGTTATCACGATACCGCTCGATACCGCTCTAAATGATTATGAGGTGGACGTTACCGGCAGCGTATTATGGGCCGTAGATGCTACGAGTCTCAATGCGAGCATGAATGTAAAATTGCAAACACAGCGAAATGATAAAATTCCGGTTAGTAAAGGTTTCTTTTTACGCGGTGCGCGTTTTTCGCATTTATACATTACTGCGGCTGCGCAAGCTGGCGAATCCATCACTTTGTTAATGGCAAAAGAGACAAACGATAAACTAGAAATCATTAACCCATCTTCGGATTTTTCCAGCGTTAGCGTCGATAAAGGCACGACATATGGCAGCGTTGCCGATGTAACAGTGGTAAAGGGTGCCGCAGCCGCCGTCATACTCGCAGCCGATGCCACGCGGCGCGAAGCTCTTATTTACAATTCTGGCGCGGATGATATACGTATCGGCGATTCTAATATTGGCGCGGCGCGGGGCACTTGGTTACCCGCTGGTCAGGAAATGACATTAAGCGGTACTGGCGCAATTTACGGTTATTGTCCCGGTACAGCTTCGGCTAATGTTACTTTGGCTATCACCACAACAAACGATTAGGTAATAATTATGAAAAATATATTTTTCGCATTTTTACTTTTACCTGCCTTGGCTTTGGCTAGCGGTTTGGGCGGCGGTAGTTCCGCGTTACATGGCGTACCGAAAAATTTAAACGTAACCACGTTAACGGCAACAGGTAAAATAACTGGTTATCAGTTTTACCAATCGGCTGGCGGTGCCTCTAATAGTTTTACCGGCGCGATAAGTGTAGCTGGAACTGGTTCTACATTTCCTAACTTAACGTCGAGTGGATTAATTACAAGCGGCGGTCTTACCACAACGTCAAATGGTCACATAACATTAGGGCCGGATGCCGATTTTAAAGGACCTCTTAATAAGTATTTAAATGCGAATGCAAGTTATTTCCAAGCGACTAGCGGCCAAACATTTTTATCGACTATCCCATATGGTGCTACGACTACATCCGGTTTTTTCGCCGTCGATAGGAGCGACTATAGCAATAATTCGAATGTAACGCTCGGCATTGATTCGTCTACGGGGTACGCCTTTATTAATGACGGCAATGCTGGCGGATCGCACGGCACACTACCGTTCGCTATTCAAATGGATGGTTCTAATAAAATCGTAATTGCTACCGATGGCAGTATTTCGAGCAATAAAGCTTGTGCTAGCGGCTATACTAGGATTAGTCCTAATTATTGCCAATTGACCGGCACGGGCAGTGGCGCGGCATTAACGGCTAGTTCGTGCACTACAATAGCGGCACCCGCTAGCGACGCTAAAAGCGTAGATTATTTATTGCAATTAACTGCGGCGGCGGCTAACGTAGTCGGACAAGTACGTTATGCTCAAGTAGTTCCATATACAAGTAGTGGTTGCTCTACTACTGAAGGCGGCAATGCGCAAGTACAAGCATTAGAACAAGTTGCTTATCCTGCCTTGACAGTATTGGTTAAATCGCAGCAAACCATAAAGCTGAATGTTCACAGTGGAAATAGCTACGTGCTATTTACTCGCGATACCGGCGGAAATAGTGGCGCATATGGCGTTATAGTGGGATATACAGATTAATGAAAACTGCTATCATTACATTAATTATCGCTGCCCTTTTGGGTTTATCCACGCTCGCCTTGGCGCACGGCGTACGAAATAATAATCCCGGTAATATAAGGGCCGGAATCGATGTATGGAAGGGGCAGGTGGGAGTTGATTCGGATGGTTTCGTTATTTTCGACACTATCATTAATGGCTTCCGCGCGATGTATAAAACCCTTCTAACTTATCGCCGTAAATATGACTTAAACACTATAGCGGGCATTATCACGCGATGGGCACCGCCAGAATCGAATAATACATCGGCATACATTGCAAAAGTGTCGCAACGTTTAGGTATTAAACCGGATGCGCCGTTAAACCTTAGCGATTATCCAACGCTTATGTTGGCGATAGCTAAACAAGAAACGGGGCGTACATATAATTTAACCGATGCAAAAACGGGAGTAAGTTTGTCGTGAGTATGACCGGAATAGGCGAAGTCGCGGATTTGGCTAAAACTGTTGTCGGTAAAATTTGGCCGGATCATAGTGCGGAGGATTAAGCGAAAATT
>Ga0102953_1002650_pt1 | contig 10422 bp, 9 predicted proteins | sample SalPon2A_C_D2_MG_FD_78509 | JGI IMG/M metagenome (GOLD analysis project Ga0102953, IMG submission 78509) | Soil microbial communities from South San Francisco under conditions of wetland restoration - Salt Pond MetaG R2A_C_D2_MG | ecosystem: Environmental > Terrestrial > Soil > Wetlands | place... | reverse complement strand
TTTTACAGAATGCATTGAATACAAAACCACTTGGACTGATGGACTGGGTGTTAATATTCTCACTTGGATTACCCGTATTGATCATTAATGAATTATTTAAAGTAATATCATGGAAACGTAAATAAAATAAGATTATGTAATAACATTATTATATAATCCTCCTGAGAGGTAATTTATGGCTGATAATTACGGAATTGAAGGGATTGAAGACTACGAAAAATACATAGGTTCTAAATCCGTTGAACGTATTCTAAAAAAGGCAGAACCTCTTAAAGACAGCCATGTTGTTCACATAAACTCAACCTTCTACGGCGGGGGTGTAGCGGAACTGTTATCTTCTCTGACACTTCTAATGGGCAAGACAGGTATAAAAACAGAATGGAGGGTGATACAGGGTTCGGCTGACTTCTTCAGTGTTACAAAAAAAGTTCATAATGCGCTTCAGGGAGGCAGAATTAATCTAAGCAACAGAAAGAAAGAGATCTATGAAAAGATCATATATGAAAATTCTGCGAGAAATATTCTGGATAATCACGATTTTGTTGTAATTCACGATCCGCAGCCGCTGGGCATGATCCATCATTATAAAAAGACATGTCCGTGGATTTGGCGGTGTCATGTCGATCTTTCAAAACCTAATGCCAGATTATGGAACTATCTGGCACCGACGATCGAGAATTACGACGCCGTAATACTTAGTATTAAGGAATACGAACAAAAAATAAGGACACCTCAATTACTCTTCATGCCGGCGATAGACCCATTCAAGATAAAGAACCGGAAACTCAGAAAAAAAGAAATAGACGAAAGACTGGAACACTACAATATCCCTACTGACCTGCCTCTGGTAGCACAGATTTCAAGGTTCGACCGCTGGAAAGATCCGGAAGGAGTTATCGAAGCTTTCAAACTGGCCAGGAAGCAGGTCGACTGTACGCTTGTGCTGCTTGGGAACACCGCAATTGATGACCCCGAAGGACAGCAGGTTTACGAATCAGTGCTGAATTCAAAGGAAGAAAGGATAATAGTTCTCTCAGTTCAGGATACCGCCCTGGTCAATGCACTTCAGTCAAGAGCAGCAGTGGTAATACAAAAATCACTAAAAGAAGGTTTCGGTCTTACAGTAACAGAAGCGATGTGGAAGGGAACACCGGTAATAGGAGGAAATGTCGGAGGCATACGTCATCAGATAAAAGACGGTTATAACGGTTTCCTGGTATCAGGTATTGAACAAACGGCGGAAAGAATGGTTCAACTGTTAAAAGACCGGGATTTGAGAATGCGGATGGGCAAATATGCAAAAGAAACTGTCGAAAAGAATTTTCTTCTGCCGCGGCTGCTGGAACAATACCTTGACCTGTTCAGTTCATTCGAGGTTGAATTCAGATTAAAAAAAAGCTAATGATCGAATACAACCCTGATCAATACCATCAATATTATCCCCGCCAGAAATGTCGAGAAATAAAGTAAATTCTTGAAAACCGATTCGTGATTTTTGAATTCCGGAACCAGGTCTGTAGCACCTATATAGATAAAATTCCCGGCAGCAAAGGGAACGAGAAAGGAAATATCGAAGCTCTTTGAGACAGAATACGATATTAAGCCACCTATAAGAAAAGTACTTGCTGATAAAAAATTGAATAGCAGTGCCTTTTTCTTTTCCCAGCCTCCGTGCACTAAAACGCCGAAATCACCAAGTTCCTGCGGGATTTCATGAGCTGCAGCAGCTATCCATGACATTATCCCGAGCCTTATATCCACCAGGAAGATGCCCGCAATAGCAAGTCCACCTAAAAAATTGTGAATAGTATCTCCGATCAGAATAAGATATGTGAGAGGTTCTTTTTTCTCCGTAACCTCAGTGTGGTGATGATGCCAGTGGAGGACCTGCTCCAGTGCAAAGAAGACAGTAAATCCACTTACCAGCCATAGATAAAATGGTGTGTTGTTGCCGTATTCATCTATTCCGGCCGGTATCATATGGAAGAAAGCGCCACCAATAAGGCTTCCGGCAGCAAACGCTACGAGGGGAAGTATAACTTTCTGCAGAGTTTCCTCCCTTAGGATCAGAGTTACACTTCCGATCAGCGCGATTAAACTCATCAATATACTGCTGCCGAGAATCCAGAAGAAAGTTTCCATTCAGATTTATACTTACTCCTCTGTTAAAATAATAGACATTTAAAAATTATGTTGTAAGAGCGGATAAATAACTAAAATCTTTGACCTTTTGAGTACACTTACTGTTTATTCAAAACAATTATTTGAATAAAATCATCAATGATGATAAAAAACTTCAATTATATCCCCTATAATCCCACTGTTCATAATAACATTTGTATTATTACTGATTTCCCTGATCGCAGTAACAGTAATGTCGTTTACAATATATAAACTCTCAAGGCCTGTTCCGGGTCTTGGTATAGCAGTACCGGTTTTGATCCCTCCCGTAGCACTTTTAATATGTTCCGATTCCGCCCCTGCTCTGGTTTATATATCAGGCACGCTGGGAACTTTAATAGGCGGGGACATTATGAACCTGGGAAAAAAGGATGCTCCTGTAGCTTCAATTGGAGGTGCAGGGACTTTCGACGGTATATTCATTACAGGAATTATTGCAGTATTGCTCGCATGAGCGGTGATTTGAGTTAACCAGCCAGGCTAATCCATTTTTTCATATCTTATAACCGAAATCCCTTAGGAGTTTTTCTCTTTCAACTATATCTTCTTCGGTCTCTACACCCTTTGGTTTGTATCCGTCAATGACTCCCAGTATTCCTCTTCCCTGCTCTGATTCCGCAATGACAACCTCCACAGGATTTGCAGTTGCACAGAATACCCTGCAAACTTCCTGCACGTTTTTGACCGAATTAAGGACATTTATCGGATATATCCCCTTAAGTAATATTATAAAGCTGTGTCCAGCCCCTAACTCCGCAGCGTTGGTCCTGGCCATTTCCAAAAGTTTATCATCATTGCCCGAGTATCTCACAAGGCACGGACCGGATGATTCGCAAAATGCGATACCAAATTTCCCTCCCGGAACAGAGGTGACAAGAACCTCATGAAGATCCTCCACGGTCTTTATAAAATGTGCCTGCCCGAGTATGATGTTAACATCTTCAGGTTTTTCCAATCTGACTGTAAAGATTTCCATCATTTCACCTCATCTGAAAAAATCATTTCACAGGTAATTATAATATCTTAGGACTGACAAAAGCTAGGCAACTATATTTTTCAACTCAAGACTGCGATGAAGTAATCGTACTTCTGAATCGAAGAAGTGCACCGATAAAAAACAGGGAACCTATTACAGCTACTCCTAGAAATTGCGGCCACACGATACCAAGACCGGCCCCTCTGAACAGAACCGCCTGTGCAAAGCTTACAAAATGCCTTGTAGGGGACAGTGTTGTCATATAGTCAATTATATCCGGCATGGCATCCAGCGGTGTGTAACCGCCTGAAAGCAGCAGCATGGGAAATACTACAAGAATCGACAACAGACCAAGCTGTTGCATAGAACGGGCGATAGTTGCCAGGAATATCCCGATAGATGTCATAGAGAACAGGTATAGCACTACACCGGCAGTAAATATCAGGATTGATCCCTGGATCTGAACATTTAACAGGAACTGGATTATGAAGGTCAGACAGAACAATACCGCTATTATCATAACCAGAGCATTTGACCAGAATTTCGCGCTCATGATCTCAAACGGGGTCAACGGCATTACCAGCAGATGATCTATAGTTTCCTTTTCCCGCTCCCTTATAACAGCGGCCCCACTGGTGAGAATAGCGATCAGGGTCATTATATTTATCATCTCCATAACGCTCATGAACCAGTGACCCTGAAGATTCGGATTGAATTTGATTTTTATATCCAGAGACGTAGGTATTGGATCGTTCTTAAATCCGTAATCCCTCATAAAATCATTTATTTCGCCGTTTATAATATTCCTGATATACCCTGAGCCAATTGCAGCCTGACTGATAGCAGTTGCGTCAACATTGACCTGAATAGTAGGATCATCTCCACCTACAATATCTTTCTGAAAATCAGGGGGGATGTCTATTACAAAAGTATAAAGACCGGAATTCATCAAATGATCGATATCCCGGACTTTTATAACTTCGGGAGGAAGAAAATATGGTTTTAAGAACGCATCCTGTATCCGGTTTGATAATGCGGATTGATCTTCATCCGCAATAGCTACAGATGCGTTGCGTAATTCAAGACCAGCATTCTTAGCAGCAGTATAAACAAGAATGGTAAACCCGTATACAAGAAAAATTATAAGAACCTTATCACTCTTCAGACTCAAAAGCTCCTTTATCCCGAGATTGAATATATTCTTCAGTTTTTTCATTTCTATTTTTCCTGCCGTCTCATAAAAAAAGTACTGAAACACAGGTAAGCAACCGCGAAAACAATAATATAAAAATAGTTCGGATAAAGTTCTTTTATACTAAGAGCCTTGGTAAATATACCCATGCTTATTTTCATGAAATACGTCGTTGGAAATGTAATTGCGATGAATTTCCCCGCTCCGACGAGTGATGAAACGGGTTGAAGAAATCCCGAAAACATCATCGAGTTTATCATTGTAATAAGGAATGTTCCTACCAGGGCCGCTATCTGTGTAGATGTAAATGCTGAGACAAGCAGACCAAAACCGGTTGAAGCGATTACAAAAATAAGTGAACCGGCAAGAAGCGACAAGAAGCTCCCTTTAACATCAACACTGAATAGTAACATGGCAAGCAATATAAACGAAAAAAAATTCAGTAACCCTATGGCTACATAAGGAAGCTGTTTCCCGACAAGGAACTCGAGACGGGATGCCGGGGTTGAATAAAGGTTTGTTATGGAACCGAGTTCTTTCTCCCTTACTACACCGACCGCCGTGAGTATGGAAGGAATTACGGCGAGTAACATTGCAATAATACCCGGAACGATCGCAGAAGCACTTTTCAGATCCTGGTTATAACGGAACCTGGAATCGAGATCGTATAACTCCGTTTTTTGTGAACCTTCAGGATTGCCGGTCTTCAAGTCCGAAAGATATTTGTTCTGAACACCAAGGATATAGTTGCGGGCCAGTTCTGCACGATATGGAAATCCACCTTCAAGCCATATACCTACTTCAGATCTGCTGCCGCTCTTTAGATTCTCTCCGTATTTCGGTGGTATCTCTATGCCGAACCTGAGTTCTCCGCTCCTTAACCTATTATCCATAGAGTCATAATCCTCGATGGGTTTGTGTTCGGTAAAGTAACGAGAGCCGGAGAAATTCTCAAGGTATATCCTGCTTTCCGGTGTCCGGTCTCTGTCAAGCACTGCATAAGGCAGATTTTCAACATCAAACGAAATGCCGTATCCAAAAACCACAAGAAGAAGTACAGGTCCCATAAGAGCGAATAATAATCTTACAGGATCTCTGGTAATTTCAATAGATTCCCGGATCACAAAAGCCCACAGCCTGTTAAGTGAGGGATATCGCAACCTGCTCTTTTCTCCTGATCCTTGGGTTGATAGGTTTTCTGTAAAATCACCTGATAATTTATTACTTTCTATTGACACACCTTCACTTGATTCACTCAGATACGATACGAATGCATCCTCAAGAATATCGCAATCCCTGGACCTCATGATCTCTTCAGGAGTTCCGGTTGCAAGCACTTCACCGGCATGCATAAGTGATATTCGGTCACATCTTTCTGCTTCGTTCATAAAATGGGTTGAAATGAATATGGTTACGCCCTTGCTCCTGGAAAGGTTGATAAGGAGCTCCCAGAATTTATCTCTTGCCACAGGGTCTACCCCCGAGGTCGGTTCATCAAGTATGAGAAGTTCGGGAAAATGTATAATTGCTACGGCGAGTGAAAGACGCTGCTTGATCCCCAGTGGAAGGTCATCGGCTTTCTGGTCCGTAACTCCTTCCAGTTCCATGCGTTTTATGATCTCGTCAATGCGCTCTGGTATCTGTTTTTGTGGAAGATGAAACAATCTTGCATGAAGCTCAAGATTTTGTAATACCGTCAACTCCGAATAAAGTGAAAACGACTGTGACATGTACCCCACTCGCCTTCTCATATCCAGATCTGATGTCTCGGGCTTTCGTCCAAGTAATTCTACCTCCCCACTGGTTACGGGCAACAGGCCTGTAAGCATCTTCATAGTTGTTGTTTTTCCACATCCGTTGGAACCTACAAATCCGAATATTTCTCCCTTTTTAATCCTGAAGCTTACATTATTAACAGCAGTGAATTCACCGAACTTTTTTGTGAGTGCATTTGCTTTTATCTCGGTCTCGCGATCTTCAAAATTGATCTTCTCTATCCGAAATTTGATGTGTTCTCTTTTCTTACTCTCAGGTAGCAAATTTATGAATGCTTCTTCAAGTGATTCGGATTCGGTTTTGGACTTGATATCCTCAGGTGTCCCCGTTGCAAGTATCCTGCCTTCATCCATAGCTATAAGCAAGTCAAATTCCTCCGCCTCTTCCATATAGGCAGTTGCAACTATAACGCTTATATTACGGTTTCTGGAGCGGATATTCTCTATTAGTTGCCAGAATTGCCTTCTGGACAAGGGGTCAACACCCGTAGTAGGTTCATCAAGTATAAGTAAAAGTGGTTCATGTATCAGAGCACAGCAAAGTCCGAGTTTCTGTTTCATGCCCCCCGAAAGTTTTTCCATCGGCCTGTCAGAAAATTCGTCAAGTGAAGTACTTATCAGCAGGTTTCTGATCCTGTTTTGCCTGTCTCTGCGATCCAGGCCAAAAAGTCTCCCGAAAAAATCTATATTCTCATAAACCGAAAGGGACTGATAGAGATTTTTGCCCAGTCCCTGGGGCATAAAGGCAATCTGGTTATATAATTTACTCCTGATATGCTGACTGGTAATATCTTCACCGAGAACAAGCAATTTCCCTTCCTGTATCTCTTTAACCCCGGCGATCAGGGAGAGGAATGTAGACTTACCTACTCCGTCAGGACCTATTAACCCTATAGTTAAACCAGCAGGGAGTCGGAGAGAAATATTATCAAGCGCTTTCTTTTTACCGTAATAATGGGATAAGTTCTCCAGTGAGATAATACTCTCTAATGATCCGACATCTTCATTCATCTTAGGAATTCCGGCCACTTTGCGGCATCATTTATTCTAACAAAAGCTTCACCAGGCATGCCCGGTTTTATAAAAAACTTGTTTGTATCAACAAGGGTCACCTTAATCCTGAATGAAAGTTTCTGCCTTTCTGTCTTTGTTTCAACTTCCTTGGGTGTGAACTGTGCTTCCGAAGCAACAAAAGTAACCTTCGAGTGCAAAGGTTCGTCCGGAAGTGCATCAAGCAGGATACGGGCATCAGACCCGATCGATACTTTGCCGGCTTCAAGTGTTGGAAGAAATATAGTCATGTAAACATCTCTCAGGTCTATGACCGTTAATACCCTGCCACCAGCAGGGAGTACTTCTTCGGGTTCGGCAAGTCTGTACTGAACCCTGCCGTTAACCGGCGATATAAGTTCACTTTCATTTATTTCGACTTTTAATCTGTCTATCCTAGCATCAGCGGCATCTATGGCAGCCTGTGCATTCTCCACCTCAGCTCCGGCAGCTTTATACAATGCATTTGAGGATTCAGCGGTAGTTTCAGCCTGATCCATATTTTCTTCTGAAATAACGCCTTTTTGGAAAAGTCTCTTTGAGCGTTCAAGGTTTCGCTCGGCTAGTTTGTTTTCGCTTTTTCTCTGTTCCATTAAGGCAACTGCACGATCTTTTTCCTTTATAGCTTTGACCTGCATTGCCCGGGCTTCTTTTAATTCGGCCTCGAGCGAATCGGTATTCATTCTTGCAAGAACCTGTCCAGTTCTAACTTCATCACCTTCATCAACATAAATCTCCAGAACTCTTCCGGCATATTTAGTCGAGATATCGACCTCTTCTGCTTCAAGTCTCCCATTCCCCGATACTATTCCTTCCAGAGGCTGTTTCCTCAGATATTCGACCCATAACACAGTTAATATTAGTATGATTATTAACAGGATGGCCAGTGCAAGCAATCTTCCCCTTGATATTTTTAGCATAATAAATCTACAAATGAGCCTTCAGAAAATTAATTTCCCATTCATTTAAAATAGTTAACAAAAAGGAGCGAAGAAATTTAAAAAAAATATGCAAACGATTTATGAAATAAATAAGTCTGATAATACACTAAATCTATCCCATTTTGATACTCAGGCAAATAACTGATTTTTTTTGGAGTACAGCTACAAATTATAGTTGCAGTGCCGAATAATTACAGACCCGAAGTTATTTAAATCAGAAAATCATGAAATCTGCTATGATTGCTTGTAAATATTATATACAGTAAAGACTGGCACATACATTGCTACTCTAAATATATAGATTTAAAATTATTAACAAGAGAAAAATAAATGGAATTTGAAAACGAACGTAAAAGAATGGTAGATGAACAGATTATATCTCGTGGCATCAGGGACAAAAGTATTACTGATGCAATGTTAAAGATCCCGAGGCACAAATTCGTACCTGAAGATTACAGGGAATATTCCTACATGGACGGTCCGCTTCCGATCGGGTTCGGACAAACTATCTCCCAGCCCTATATCGTAGCTCTAATGACGGAGCTTCTTGAAGTTTCCGAAGGAGATAAAATTCTGGAGATAGGCACAGGTTCAGGATATCAGGCTGCTGTTCTCGCGGAAATAGGGGCTCATGTATACACAATAGAAATAGTTAAAGAGCTTTCCGACAGAGCAGGGAAGGTTATAGAAGAACTGGGGTATAATGACGTTCATTTCCTTATAGGTGACGGTTATGAAGGATGGAGCGAAAATTCCCCATACGATTCAATCATAGCTACTGCATGTCCTCCACAGATCCCAGAGCCTCTGCTTGACCAGTTAAAAACCGGTGGAAGAATGGTGCTGCCTGTTGGGGGAGATCGTCAGGAATTGCAGCTCATCAGAAAAACAAAAAAAGGTCACGAAATAAAAGACATTATTCCTGTCGCTTTCGTTCCTATGACAGGAAAGGCGCATGATAAAACTCATTTATAGAACAAAAAAATAAAGAGATAATAAAAATTATGACAGATATAAAAAAAGCCAAACTTGATCCGACATCCGTATACAATAGCCCAGCAGAGGTTGTGGAAGACAATACCGTTACAAGGGAAGACAAAATTGAGATATTGAGGGTGTGGGAATATGATGCCAGAGAGATACAGGTAGCCGAGGAAGAAAATATGCCTGCTGCCAATAACAACATCCTTGATGAAGTACTTCTGGCGTTGAATAAACTCGGAGCCGGACCTGAATCTAAAAAAAGTGCTCCAACTAAACAGGGTGGGACCTGATGGATTCAGGCAATCTCGTACTCTCCCCTGATTACCTTTTTCCACTGTCCAGGAAGTTCTTGCAGCATATGCATCGATAAATCCCTGACAATATCGGATTTGACAGTCTGATTTCTGAGTTTAATATCCAGTATCTGCGGCTCTGTAATTGGCTTGCCAATCTGAGAGACAATATTAACAATTGCTTCTTCAGCATAGGATCTTTGTACTAATTCCCTGCTGAGATCGATCGCAAAAAGATTGTATAACTTACCTACATGGCTTATAGGATTTTTTCCCGCGACCGCTTCCAGGGTCATTGCTCTCGATGGTGTGATAAGTCCGTTTGCCCTGTTTCCCCTGCCAACTTCACCGTCATCTCCCTGTTCTGCACTTGTACCGGTTACTGTGAGATATATACTTCCACTCTCATATGAGTCGGCAGTATTGATATCAATCATATAATTGTCCCTGATCCACTCCTGATCTTTTATGAGTTTTTTTACCAGCTGTTTTTTTTCGACGTAATCCTCCAGATCCGATACCTGACTGCCGACAAAAGCTATCGCGATAGTGAGATATATACTTTCATCCGTCCTGATCCCCATGATCTTTATATCTTCACCGATAAATCCGTATGAGGATTTTACATCTTCACCGTTCAGGAACCGCTCCGTTTTGTAAACCGCATTCTCAAGTTCATCGAAAGGATAAAATCCGACACCGTAGGATGTATCGTTCGCTAATGGTAATTCACCCTTACCAAATCTTCGAAAAAGATCGATCAGGTCTTCACTGCCAGCTCCGATCCTGGTTGTCACATGCACATCCCTTTCCGGATTCAGGAATCTGAAATGATCCCTCACATAATCCCTTATAGCCAGAGATGCCAGTTCTTCAATGGATAGCTTACCGTTTATTTTTTCCATTACAGCTCTTCCGGCAATTATGATCTCGATCGGTTCGATCAGCCTGCCATTCATGAAGGCAGGCTGTGCCTGCCCGCCGACAAGTAGTGCTTTATCAACATTATGGTGCATGATACTTCCGTATT
>Ga0102953_1002649_pt1 | contig 10427 bp, 6 predicted proteins | sample SalPon2A_C_D2_MG_FD_78509 | JGI IMG/M metagenome (GOLD analysis project Ga0102953, IMG submission 78509) | Soil microbial communities from South San Francisco under conditions of wetland restoration - Salt Pond MetaG R2A_C_D2_MG | ecosystem: Environmental > Terrestrial > Soil > Wetlands | place... | reverse complement strand
TTTCAACTCCACCCTCGTCGCCTTGACGCGAGTAGATCGAAGCCTGGTGCAGCGCATTGGCATCATGAGCGGCGCCGGCTGCCGTGGGGCCGGCTGCGGTCGGATCGAGTTCCGACAGATCGGCACCTTCCAGGATCGCGCCTTGCAGCTCGGCCAGCTGGTCGACCCGATCGTCGGGGTAATCGTCGAGACCGGCAAAAACGCTGTCGTCGAGCAGGACTTCGGCGCTTTCGCCGAGCTTGAGGCTGAGACCGTCGTAAAATTCCACCACGATTCGGGTGTTGAGGCCCGTAACGAGAAGATCGCCCTCGTGCACCTCGTCGCCGATACTCAGCACGCGAATCACGCCGTCCACCGAGCGGACTTGCGCTTCTCCAGTTAATTCGACGATATAGCCGATGCTTTTGGTTGCCATGACAACACGCTCAATTCAAATTCGAACCCCTTATATAGGTCATATTTCGCGACCCTGTTTCATACTAAAGTTGTAGGGAAATCCGAAATTTTCGCGGTATTGAGAGCCAAATCACACTCCCTGTCGAAAACTGCCGAGTCAAGTCTGTTTCAGCAGCAATATGAGTCCGATACGATCCTTGAGATCCAGCTTGCGGAAGATGTTGGTCAGATGGGTTTTGACGGTGGGCTCGGAGATTTCGAATTGCACGGCTATCTCCCGGTTGGACTTGCCGTCGCCGACCGCCAGCGCGATTTCACGCTCGCGTCTGGTCAGCGATTCCAGGGCTCCCGCCTCGGACTTCCGCCGTGAAGCCTGCCTGGCGAGATCGAAAGTCTGTTCGAGCAATTGCGGGGGAAACCAGCTCTGGCCGTTTGCAACCAGATTCAGCATCTGGCGATAATGGATCTCCGCCATATAACTGTTGCAGTAGGCCTTTACACCGAGTCTCACGCCCTCCAGCATTTGCCGAAGGTTGGGCCGATCGGAACATAACATGGCGAGCGCACAGCGAGCCGGCACGTTTTGCTGCAACCATTCGAAACATTCGTCTTCCATACCGGCCAGATGCAGCAGGTGTAGGCAGTCAGGGTCTTCGTCCGGAGGACCGAGCCGATCCCGCAGATCGAGGGGCAGTTGCAGGTGCTCCTCGATAAAGGCCGCGAACGCGGTGGAGACCGTGAACACGACCAGCCGCATCAGCGTTCCCTTAAAGCCTTGTCGATTCCCCGATGCATCGGCTCTGTCAGGTAGGACAGGATAGTTTTCTTGGTAGTCAGAATGTCGGCTTCCACGGTCATGCCGACCTTGACAGGCATTTCTTCGGGGTTACTGCCCATATATGACCGGTTGGGCTTGATCCGGGCGAGGAAGAAACTTTCACCTTCCTCGGTCGTGATCGAGTCGGCGCTGATAAATGTCACGATGCCCTGCAGGCTTCCATGGATCGCGAAATCGTAGGCGGAAAATTTCAGGCGCGCGAATTGCCCCACATGGATACTGCCGATATCGGCTGGCGCGATGCGCACCTCTACGAGCAGCGAATCTTCGCGGGGTACCACGTCGATGATTCTTCCTCCGGGATTGACCACGCCGCCGATCGTATTGACGTAGAGACGCTGCACGACCCCGTTTACCGGCGACCGCAGAGTGGTGCGCCTTACCCGGTCCTGCAGCGCGGTTTGCGCTTCGCGTATCCGCCCGATTTCGGCATTGACCTCGTTCAGCTCCCGCTTCGCCTTGTTCTGAAAATCGAGGCGCTCCTTCTGCTTGCCGAAACGCGCCTCTTCGATCGTCGATTCGATACGCGGAATCGACAATCGGACCGATTCGAGATCACCCTCGATCTCCGCCTCGCGCTGTTGCAGCTGGAGAAACTCCACCTCGCTGATAATGCCGCGCTCCTTGAGCGGCCTCTTGATCTCTATTTCCTTACGCACCAGTTCGAGCGATTTGGCCAGTTGACGCTGCCTGGACTTCGCTTCGAGCAGGGCCGTTTGCTGCTGGTTGGTCTTTTCCTCGAGAATCGCCAGTGTTTCCCCTAACTGCTCCCGGTTGGATTCGAAAAGGCTGGCCTCCGAGCGCATCAACTGGGGCGCCTCCGCTTCGACTTCTGGATGAGGTTCGAAATCGCGGCCAAAGGCTTCCGCTCTGAGCCTGCTGGCACGGGCGAGCAATTCGAGATAGGACAGGCGGTTCTCTTCGAAGGAACTCGAAAAGGCGATATCGCTGATCTTCAGCAGCGGCTGGCCGACATCGACCTCTTCGCCTTCCCGGACCAGTATCTCCTCGACGATTCCACCCTCGAGACTTTGAATGTTCTGCACCTGGCTTGCCGGTGCCACCTTGCCCGAACCGCGAACCACGACATCGATTTTCGCCCAGTTCATCCACAGCAGCGCGCCGATGACAAACAACGCAATGACCAGGATTACGGTGATCAGGTGACGCGGCGTTCGGTGTACTACGGCGGCCGACAAACTGCGCATGTAGACCCTGTCCTGTTTGCCGTGGGCTCCCAGCTGGGTCTGATCTTCCAGTTCGGTTACGTCTTCGCCGCTGACCTCAGGCATGCTTCCTTCCCTTCAACGCGTTCAGAACCTCCGCTTTCGACCCATCCATGACAATGCGGCCGTCGTCGACGACGATGATTCTCTCCACCAGGTCGAGCATCGGCGCCTTGTGCGTGACCAGTAACAGCGTCTTTTCACGAGTGTATTCGAACAAGCGTTTCTTGATGATCGATTCGGTCGTATTGTCGAAACTGTTGGTCGGCTCGTCGAGGATCAGGATCGGCTCGTTAAGCATCAGCGCCCGGCCGAGTGCGATCGCCTGGCGCTGGCCGCCGGAGAGAAAGGCGCCCTGTTCGCCGATCTGGGAATCGAAACCCTGCGGCAACTGATTGACGAAAAGGTCGACGCCGCAGACTTTGGCCGCCGCGAGCAACATTTCGTCATTGGCGTGTAAATCTTTATATGCGATATTGTTGCGAATCGTGCCGCGCAACAACTCGATGTCCTGGGACAGAAAGCCAACATGGCGACGTAGATCGGCCGGGTCGATCTGGTTGATGTCGATGTTATCGATGGCAACCGATCCGGATTCCGCCTGGTACAGGCCGATGATCAATTTCAGTAGCGTCGACTTGCCGGAGCCCACCTTGCCGATAATACCGACATGTTCGCCAGCGGCGATGCTGAAACTGACCTCCGACAGAGCTTTTTTTGTCGATTCCGGATATCCGAAATTGACGTTGCGAAATCTGATAGCGCCGTCGAAACCTGTTCGCCGCACGTAAGATTTCCCTTCGGGTCTCTCGGTTTCCAGCTTCATGAGGTCGTCGAGGGCGCGGTATGCAGTACGGGTTTGCTCGAAACTCGTGATCAGACCCGCAAACTGGCCCAACGGCGCCACCGCGCGCGACGACAACATTACGATCGCGATCAGGCCGCCCAGGCTGAGTTCTAGTGAGCCGATACGATAAACACCCAACACGACCAGGCCGACGGTATTGAATTGAAGTAGCAAGTTCGTAACTACCGAAAGGGACGAGGACAGCTTGCGCGCCCGCATCGACCGATCGGCGATATTGCCGGTATTTTCTTCCCAGACCCATTGCGAATAGTTAGCCGCACCCAGTGTCTTGATCGTCTTGATCGTATACAGGGTTTCGATCAGGTGTGAATTCTTGGCAGCGGTGGCCTCGTAGGTCGCCTCGATACTGTGCTTGAGGGGTCTTTTTAAAAGCAGGCTGTAAGCGAGCAGCAGTCCGATGACGATCAACGGTACCGAGATCATCGGGCCGCCGATGTAGTAGATCACGAACAGAAACACGATCGAGAAGGGCAGATCGATCAACGTCGCCAGGGTCGACGCGGTAAAGAAGTTTCGAATGCTCTCGAATTCGCGCAACTGGCTCGCAAAGGAGCCGACGCTTTGCGGCCATTGCGACAGCTTCAAATTGAGTACCTGGGAGAAGACCAGCGACGACATGATGACGTCACTCTTCTTACCTGCGATCTCCAGCAGGTAGGTGCGCATGAAGCGCAGAAGGTTGTCGAACAGGTATATCGTCACGATACCCGCGGCCAGTACCCAGAGAGTTTCGATTGCATCATTGGGGACGACCTTGTCGTAGACATTCATCGTGAATAGCGGCGTTGCCAGCACAAACAGGTTGATGAGGATCGACGACAGCGCAACACTCCAGAAAATTTCGCGCGATTTCCTGAGCGTTCCCCAGAACCAGTGACTGGAATCGAGCGCCAGCGGTTCCCGGTTTTGAGCTTCCGATTTCAATTCCTGCTTGAGCAGGAACGCGTAACCGAGATACTCCTTTTCGAGGTCCGCGAAGTCCAGCCATTCCTCGCCCTCGCCGATCTCGGGAAAAATCACCTTGGCGCGCCGATTCTTGCGATCCAGGCTTTCGAGAATGCAGGCTTTGCCATTGCGCAGTACCAGGATGCAGGGCAGCAGCAAACGCGAAAGGTTTTTGAGGTCGCGGCGGATCAGCCGGCTAGCGAAACCAGCCCGTGCGGCAACCCGTGAAAACAGCCCCTTGGGCTTGTCGATACTGAACAGTTCCGGTCCGTTTGCCCCGGGTTCTACCGGCAGTCCGGAGATCAAGGACTCCACGCTTACCGGGCGGTTGTTGATCCGGGCAAAAATAACCAGGCACTCGAGTAGCGGGTCGTATTGGTAATGCGGTTCGCTCATTTCCGGTATTGATTCCCGATGACGGTCGGCGCAGCCCGGCCAGTGATGAGGCCGCGGCCTGAGGCAGCTGGTTTTTCGTTCGCCAGGCTTCGGAGATTGTAGTTTAGATTCGCGTTTGGGCAAGGCATTATACAGGTTTCGCCTGGTCGAGATAGTCGCCCTGCATGACCTCGATACCGAAGCTGTGCAATTGATCGAATACCTGCTGTGAATCGACTCCGACAGCAAAAATGCGAATGCCGAGAGTATCAGCGATCGTTTTCAGCGCCTGGTAGCCGGCGGGCTGATCATCGCACGCGATCGCGAACAGAGGCAGAGCGTTGATTTTTACATAGTCGAACTGACCCGATTGCAGCAACTTCAGCGATTGCCCCGGATCGAGATTGTCGATACCGAACTGGTGCTGGTGTCGCCGAACCCGTTCCGATAACTTGCTGCACATAATCGGATGTTGCAACAGGATGGCGTGGCTGGTCTCGATGCACAGTTGACGATTGAGCTGGCCGCAGGTAATCAGCAACTCGTCGAATTCCTCCTGCGCCTCGGCAAGCTCGAAAAACGCCGAGCTGAGATTGATCGCGAGCGGGATATCCCGGTCCAGGTTCCGGTTTGCGGCGACCAGACGAAATACTTCGCGATCGATATCGAGCGCCATACCGAGGCTGGAGGCCATCGGCATGAATGCCCCGGCGGGGACAACCTGATTCGCCTGGTTCCGCGTGCGCACGAATAGCTCGCGCTGCACCGGACGCTTTTCAGCGTCCAGCGCCAGCTGTCCGACGAGAAACAGCTGCCGCGACTCGAGTATCGATTCGAACCACGCCCGCCACTGCATTTTACCCTGCGGCAAATCCAGTCCGGTCGATACCTTTCGCTCGATAGAAAACGGACCCTGGGCAGCCGCCCGCGACAGACAGTAATCGATGCCCGACAGCACCCTGCCAATGTGCTCTCCACCCTGCAGCGAACAGATACCCGCCTGCAGCGGCGCCTCGGCCAGCACCGCTTCGTCCATTGCCAGGTCGCGGTAGGCTTCGAACAGGGAGTCGATGAAGGCGCTCACCGATTCGTCGTCGGCAGTGCTCAGGAATGCGAACTCATCGTCGTTGAAGCGCGATACGAAATCCACCGTCAGGCCCGAATGATCTTGTCGCAACAGGTCAGCCAGGGTTTGTAACAGCTTGTCTGAAAACTCGTAGCCATGTTGTTCGCGCAGGTGTTCGAGTTCGACGATCTTGATGATCGCCATACTGCCGTACTGGGTCGATCCTTCGGATTGAGACTGCTGTAGCTGGTCGAGCAAATATCGCCGGTTGCCGAGGCTCGTGAGCTTGTCGCGATAAAGCATTTGCTGGTAGCGAGCCAGACTTTCCTCCTGTCCCTGGAAAATCCCCTGCACCCTCGAAACCATCAGATTCATCGCCTCGACCACGCGCCTCAACTCGATCGTCGACGGGATCCGCTCCTGCAGGACAAAGCGATTCGCCTGGATTGCTTCCGCCTGTTCCCTGACATGCCTCAGCGGCCGCAGCAGGTAGTGCAATAGCAGCCACAGGATCAACATCGACACGGCGAACAGCAGGGCGAGTCCCCGCAGGGTAGAGATCAGCGATTCGTACAGACCGCGGTAGGCGAATCCAGGGTGAATCTCGAGCTGTAGCTCGCCGAGCTGACTCCAGCCACGCATCACCCGGGTCGAGCCGCGTGCAGTCTTCAGCGAAACCAGTTCGATGAACCAGTCCGGGACACCCTCGATGTCGATTTGCCGGCTCTTTTCGTGGATCACCGCACCATCGGTCCCCAGCATTCTGATACGGCTGTAGTAACCGCTGTCGAACACCGCATTGAACAGGGCCTCAAGGGTCGCCGCGTCGGCCCCGTCCGGCTGGTTGCCGATCGCGACCCCGAGCGTCGTCGCCATATCCCGGGCCATGCTCTGCAGCTGCCCTTGCTGGGACTCTCCTGCCCGGCGAATATCGTTGTAGACCAGGATCGCCAGCAACAGCAGAAATACGGCTGTCACCAGCAGTGCGATTTGCCTGAACAGGGTCATTTTCCGCTCTCACCCATTTCGCCGAGCAGCTTCTGCCACTTGCTGCTGCGGACCCTCTCGTTCGGCAGGGAACGTCCGAGGCCGGCGGAGGCGTTGCTCAGGAACAGCGATTCGGCGTTGAAACTGTAAACCGGCAGCAGATCCTGGCGAGCACTGGCGGGTTCGATTTTCGGGTTGTAATTGTCGAGTATCAGGGGCTCACTGGTAGGATTTTCGAAGTAACTCAGCACCATATGCGCGACATTCTGTTTCAGGGCCTTGACGTAAGTTAGATACAGCCGCTCGTCGGGTACCCCTAGCTTGCGCAGTGCAAAATACTTGGCTATGACAAAATCCTCGCAATCACCACGTTGCCTGCCGACAAACTCGAACGGCGTGGCCCAGTAGTCCGCTTCCCCCCATTGGGCCTGATCGGTCTGATACTCGAACTGATTGAAAAAACGATTGATTTCTCGTAGCTGGGTGATCGAATCCCGTGCGCGGAGATCGTCGATAAGGCGATTGATTGCGATGCCTCGCCGGTAGGCTTCATCGGAGTATACGGTTCTCAGCCGATTCAGCATTTCGTCGCTGACCAGAGGGCTCGCGAAATGGGCGACCGGGATCGCGGTCAGTACAACGGCGGCCAGAAAAATAGACGCCGATCTCACTGACAACGCATCCGGGACCGGGCAGGCATGTTGGTAAACCGTGAAATCCTTCGGACCGGATGGTGGCGGCCAGGGCACATTTCGATCATTATATTCAAGAAGTGCTGCCAATCTTTTCCTAGTTCCGTCGAAGTTTAGATTATTTGGCCAGACGCGAGGCCGGGATTTACTCGAGCTGAGTATTTGTCTTGAAAATGAACTCGGCGCGCCGGTTGATCGCCTGACCGGCCACGGTCGAATTATCGGCGATCGGGTTCGCCTCCCCCTTGCCGACGGCATTGATTCTGGCCGGATCGATCCCGCTTTGCACCAGCAGCTGGCGCAATGCATTCGCCCGTCGCTGCGAAAGATCCAGATTGTAAGCATCGGAGCCGGTACTGTCGGTATGCGTGTAAATATCGATCTCGACGTCCCTTGTGTTCCGAACCCGCTTGATGATCGAGTCGACCTTGGTCCTCGAGTAGCGGGTCAAATCGACCCGGTCATACTCGAAGTTAACCAGCTGGACCTTGCCGAGATCGATAGTCGCGGGTTGCCGGACACGGATCCTGACCGTAGCCGTGGCGGATACCGAGGCGCCCTTGGTGTCGGTCACGGTATAACTGAACGAATCGGTACCGCTGAAATCCTCGGTGGATCGATAAATCAGGTTTTTATTGCGGTCGAAAGCCAGCCGGCCTGTTTTTGGCTGGCTGACCTTGACGACCTCGAGGGTGTCCTTGTCGGTGTCGATATCGTTGGCGAGGAGCTGTTGGGGCGTAATCATCAGGATACCGCCGGATTCGATTTCGAAAACGTCGTCGGCCGGGGCCGGGGGCGTATTCGATTTATAGCTGCTCGGCTCCAGTTTGCGGAGGTCGCCATCTTCGCGGCATCCGAACTTGTTGACCCCCAGACCGAGCAACGAATTGTCGCAATGATCCATCGGGTCGTTTTCCCGATCGGCATCTTCGTCGACGGGAATCGGCAGCTTGTCGGTGCCCCTGGTATCGAGGCGCGCCACGCGCAGCCGCCCATCTTCCAGTTTGAAATCGACACCGGCACCCTCGAAAAGTATTCCGATTCCCTCGTATACGCGGTAGCGGGCTTCGAGCGCGTCAAAACTTGCCGAGACATACTGGTTGCGGGCGCTGTTGAGCTCGTTTTCGGCATCGAGCAGATCGAGCAAATCGCGTTGGCCGATAAAAAATTCCTCGCGGTACGATTCGACCGTTTCACCCGACTTGATCACGTGGGTCTGGAGGTAACTGAGTTGTTGATTCAGCGAATTATCGGCGATCCAGGCCAGGCGCAGGGTATTGATCACCTGGCGGCGGACCCGCGCGGCGAACTCCTTTTGTTCGTACACCGAACTAATCTGCTTTTGTTGCTGGGCGGAATCGCGCCCACCTCGATACAGGTTGTAGGTCAGCACCAGTGTCACGCTGGATTGGTCCGTGGTACCCGGTATACCGTCGAGATCTTCACCGTGTTCGGTGGCGAGTCGCAAGTCGAGATTGGGGTAGCGGGTGCTCAGTGAGCGCCGATATTCGGACTGCGCGGCAAGCACGTTGCTTTCCGCGACGCGCATCGCCGGGTGACCCGAAAGCGCGAGATCGATCAGCTTGTCGAGACTCTTGGCCGGCAGCCGCGGGGTGGTCGGCGGCGTCATCGACCAGGGATCGACATAGCGGCCGAGAATTTCATGCAACCGGCTCGCCGCATCTTCGAGATTGTTCAGCTGCGCGACCAGGCTGGCCTGGGCGCGCGCGAGCCTGCCCTCGGTTTGCTGCAACTGGGACCGCCGGCCCACGCCCGACTGGTTGCGGTCGCGGATCTGCGCCAGGATTCGCTCATGCGCGGCGACGTTATCCTGGGCGAGACTGTAAAGCTGGCGTTGCCTGATTACGTCGAGGTAAGCCTGTATCGCACGCAGCGCGAGATTATCGGCGGTGTCATAGACGTCGAACAACGCGGCCCTGGCGAGAGCATCGGTTTGTTCGACCTGGTAGGTCGTCGAGTAGCCGCTGAACAGGTTTTGCGTTAAAGAAAGTTCGACAGCCGAACTTTCGTAGTCTGTCGACGTATTGCCGGTGGCGGGAGAGTCGGTTTCGAAGCTGCCGGTCGAAGCCTGCAGATCCACGCTCGGGCGCCAGCCGCTGGATGCGATTTGCCGATCGCTGACGACCTGCCGGTAGACGTGAATTTTCTCCTTGACCTCAGGATGCGCGCTGATCGAATCGATCAGCATGTCGCTCATGTCGAGCGCGGCGGCCGGCGTGGCGACCGCGGCGCAAAGTATCATCCCCCAGAGCCAGGCCAATGGCGACCGGCCATCCGACATATCGCTGTTTCGGATTCCAAAAATAGGTAATCTTCCTTCCCGCCAGCTCTCGATTCAACACACTTCGAATCCAGGTAAAAACGGCCTTTCCGGGAAAGATTCGCCGGAAATTGCCCGAATTCTTCGACGCCACCGAGATTAATTAATATTTAAAGTTAACAAATCGCGTTAAGTTATTGATGATAATAATCTATATCCGAGTTTATTCAACCCGAATAACCACTTTTCCACAGCCCGCGAGGAGCAGAATGTGATCCACATTCGATTTTCGCGGGCAGTCCGGCAGCTCACCTAAAAAACGCTACGATTCAAACAGCTAGATTGAAACCGAAATTCGAAAACCGGATACAAGCGGGGTCCTGGTTAGCGGATAAAGAAAATCCACCTGGCCGGCTATCGTATTTCGGTATCGCGCTCTCCCCCGGACAGGCGCTTTCAGGCCGATGTGCGAAAGTCATTTAACCGCACATGTGCGCGGCCAGGTAAATCGGGAAAACCGGCAAGGAAGAATTGACGAGATAACTTTGCCGGCAGAGAAACAACCCGGGGCCAGGGTCGGCGCCGCCGCCGGCCTATTGCCGGTAGCCGGACAGGAAGTGTTCGATGCGACCGATGGATTCCTCGAGGTCTTCGACATGCGGCAGGAACACCACGCGGAAGTGATCCGGTTCGGGCCAGTTGAAGCCCGTGCCCTGCACCACCAGCACCTTCTGGTTGACCAGCAGGTCGAGG
>Ga0102953_1002648_pt1 | contig 10427 bp, 6 predicted proteins | sample SalPon2A_C_D2_MG_FD_78509 | JGI IMG/M metagenome (GOLD analysis project Ga0102953, IMG submission 78509) | Soil microbial communities from South San Francisco under conditions of wetland restoration - Salt Pond MetaG R2A_C_D2_MG | ecosystem: Environmental > Terrestrial > Soil > Wetlands | place... | reverse complement strand
CCTACGAGGGGTCCTGGTTCACCAACAAGAACGACTCGCTCACCTGGGACGGTGCATTCACCAACGCCGGCTGGGACGATTCCAATCCGGATCGCGGGCGACTCGCTTTGCCCCCCGACAACCAGTCGCACAGGATAAGCCTGTCCGGCGGCTACAATCTGACCGACACGACGCGGCTGACCGGCGTGTTCTCCTATGCGCGCATGACGCAGGACGAGAATTTCCTGCCCTACACGATCAATCCCGACCTGAGCGTGCCGGTCGCCCTGCCGCGCAATTCGCTGGACGGCGAGGTGAACAACATTCTGGCGAACGTCGCTGTCACGGCGCGGCCGATTCCCAAACTGGAACTGGGCGCCCGCTATCGCTACAACGACCGCGACAACAACACGCCGCAGGATGTATTCCTCCACACCGCGAACGACGTCGGCGACCAAGCCGCCAACAATACATCGGATGCGCGCGTCAATCTCCCGTACAGTTCGACGCAGCATCTGGTCGATCTCAACGCGGCCTATCGCATCCTGCCGAGCACCAAGGTTTCGGTCGGCTACGAGTTCGAAAACAAGGACCGTACCTTCAGCGTGGTCGAGACCACGCGCGACCACACCTTCAAGGGCAAGGTGCAGAGCGCGCCGCTCGATTATCTCAACGGCTATGTCGCTTATGCGCATACTATTCGGGACGGGTCGCAGTACGACGGCAACAGGCCATATGTCGACAGCCATACGGCGACGTTCATCGCCAACAACCCGGATGAGTTCGACAACCACCCCTTCATTCGCAAGTTCTTCCTGACCGATCGCAACACGGACGACTTCAAGGCCGGCGTCTCGGTCATGCCGAGCGAGCAGGTGACTCTGGGCTTGAGCGGCGGGTACAGGTTCAACGACTACGACGATCCCACCTTCGGGCTCGACACAAGCACCATGGGGCACGTAACCGTCGACGTCGGCTTCAGCCCGCGCGAAGACGTGACCGCCTACGCCTTCTTCACGCACGAACGCAGCACTTACAAGCAGAAGGGGTATGGTTTCAGCCCCTTTGGTGCCAGTAACGCCCTGCCCGTAAATCCCGCCGGTCTTTGGTCCATCGACACCGACGACCAGGTGGAAACCCTCGGCGGGCGCGTCGAGTGGGCCGCGATCCCCGACATGCTCGATTTGGCCGCCGAGTACACCTTCTCGACGGCGTCGACCGGGTATTCGTTCACGAGCGGGTCGCCGCCGGTCCTTCCGGTTCCGGATATCAAGAGTCGGATCCACAGCCTGGGCGTTTCGGCCGACTATCACTTCGACACCAACATGTCGCTGAAGTTCGCCTACCGCTTCGAGGCCTTCAACTCCGAGGACTTCGCGCTCGACGGCGTCGGTCCGGCCACGATCGACCAAGTGCTCAACCTGGGCGAGAGCAGCCCGGACTATGTGGCGCACATTGTCGCGGTGTCCCTCAAGTACAAGTTCTAGATACGGCAGTTCCACCTTTCCTTGACTGGGGCCGTCGCGCAGCCGCGTGACGGCCCTTTCTTGTGGCGCCTGCCGGGGCGGGCCGCAGCCGGCGCCGCTTGGCGCGCGCCACGCAAAACGCGGCGCAAACGGGCTTGGCGGGCCGCGGCCGGGACCTCTATATAGGCCGGTGCCGGGATCGAGAACGCCGGCCGCCGCAGATCGCCGCGCGGCCGGGAGAAAGGAGTGGGCGATGGAACGCGAGAGCATGGAATTCGACGTCGTGATCGTCGGCGCCGGGCCGTCTGGTCTGTCGGCCGCGATCCGGCTGCGCCAGCTGAGCGCCGAAGCGGGCAGCGACCTCTCGGTCTGCGTGATCGAGAAGGGCTCGGAGGTCGGCGCCCATATCCTGTCGGGCGCCGTGGTCGACCCGCGCGCCCTCGACGAATTTCTGCCGGACTGGCAGGCGCAGGGCGCGCCGCTCAACACGCCGGTCGGCGCCGAGAAGTTCCTGTTCCTCACCGCCAAGGGCGCCTTCGGCCTCCCCGTCGGCCTGATGCCCGGGCAGATGCAGAACCACGGCAACTACATCGTCTCGCTGGGCAACGTCTGCCGCTGGCTGGGCGAGCAGGCCGAGGCGCTCGGCGTCGAGGTCTATCCCGGCTTTCCGGCGGCCGAGGTGCTGTACGACGACTCCGGTCGGGTCTGCGGCATCGTGACCGGCGACATGGGCGTGGCCCGCGACGGCACGAAGAAGGACACCTACCAGCCCGGCATGGAGCTGCGCGGCAAATACACCCTCTTCGCCGAGGGCTGCCGCGGCTCGCTCACGAAAACGCTGATGAAGCGCTTCGACCTGCGCGCGGACGCCGACCCGCAGACCTACGGCATCGGCCTCAAGGAGCTGTGGCGGGTGGCCCCGGAGCAACACAAACCCGGCCTGGTGATGCACACCGCCGGCTGGCCGGTCGACAGCAAGACCTGGGGCGGCTCCTTCATCTACCACATGGAGGACAACCAGGTCGCGGTCGGCTATGTCGTCGGGCTCGACTACCGGAACCCGCATCTCTCGCCGTTCCAGGAATTTCAGCGCTTCAAGACTCATTCGGCGATTCGTCCCATGTTCGAGGGCGGCGAGCGCCTCTGTTACGGTGCCCGCGCGCTCAACGAGGGCGGGCTGCAGTCGATTCCCAAGCTGGTCGTCCCGGGCGGCCTGCTCGTCGGCTGCGCCGCCGGCTTCCTCAACGTGCCGAAGATCAAGGGCACCCATAACGCCATGAAGAGCGGCACGCTGGCTGCGGAGACGGTGTTCGAGGCGCTCTCCGGCGGCGACGAGGGGCAAGGGGTGCTCGAGAGCTACCCCGAGCGCCTGCGCGGCTCCTGGGTCTACGAAGAGCTCTACAAGGCGCGCAACTTCCGTCCGGCCTTCAGCAAGTGGGGCCTGTTCGGCGGCATGCTGTACGGCGGGCTGGACCTCAAGCTGCTCGGCGGCAGGGCGCCCTGGACCCTGCACCACCGCACGCCGGACAACGAAACCCTGGCGCCGGCCAAGGACACGCCGAAGATCGACTACCCCAAGCCGGACGGCGTGGTGTCGTTCGACCGCAACTCCTCGGTCTATCTCTCCAACACCAATCACGAGGAGGACCAGCCGGTCCACCTGCGGCTGACGGACCCCGCCATCCCCGTCCAGCACAATCTGGCGCTCTACGACGCGCCGGAGCAGCGCTACTGCCCCGCCGGGGTCTACGAGATCCTGCGCGACGACGACGGCGGCAATCCGCGCCTCCAGATCAACGCGCAGAACTGCGTGCACTGTAAGACCTGCGACATCAAGGACCCGACGCAGAACATCAACTGGGTTACGCCGGAGGGCGGCGGCGGCCCGAATTACCCAAATATGTAAGGGGAATTGGCGGCGGGCCGATTTGTGACAACCCCGGCAGAGGCGTTGTGGAGCGCCGGGGCGGTCGGATAGACTGCGCCGCGGAGGATCGGTATTTGACGCTGCTTCGGCCGTCTCGGCCCACCCTGAAACGCCCAGCCCTTAGACATGCCCGGACCGCCCTGCTGGCCGGCTTCGGGCTGCTGCTGATGGGCTGCGCCCAATTCACGGCGGCGGACAGCCGCAGCCCCGGGAGCGTGGTCCTGATCGCCGCCGCGGAAGGCGAAATCGCCAGCGACGCGCTGCCGCAGGGCGGCTCCGCCTATGGCTCCTATCTGGCCGGGCTCTACGCGGGACAGCAGCGCGACCTCTCGGCGGCGGCCGATTTCATGCTCGAGGCCCTGGCCGACGATCCCAACGACGAGCAGCTGCTCAACCGCGCCTTTCTGCTGACCGCCAGCGACGGCCGCCTCGAGACCGCCGCGAACCTGGCAAAAAGGCTGCTCGCCATCGACCCGAAGCAAAGCCTGGCGGCCCTGGTCGAGACCGTGGACGCAATCCATCGCGGCGCCTTCAAAGAGGCCGAATCGCTGCTCGTCGGCCTGCCGGACCGCGGACTGACCACGGTCACCGGGCCGCTGCTGCTGGCCTGGATCCACTCGGCGGAGGGCGATCTGCCGGGCGCGCTGAAGGCCATCCAGGCTCTCGGCGACCAGGACGGCTTCGGCGTGCTGTACAATCTGCACGTCGGCCTGCTGAACGACTTGGCGGGCGAAAAAGCGGCCGCCCGGGCCGCCTACGAGAAGGCGCTGGAGACCGCCGGCCAGCCCAGCATGCGGCTCGTCTGGCTGGTCGGGAATTTCTACGAGCGCAGCGGCGATGTCGCCGCGGCCAAAAAGCTGTTTACCGACTTCCAGGCCAACAACCCGGATTCCTACGCGATCGGCTGGGAACTCGACCGCCTGGAGCGCGGGGGTGCGCCGACGCCGTCGATCGCGTCGGCCAGCGACGGCGCCGCCGAGGCGCTGTTCAACATGGCCAGCCTGCTGTCGCAGGAGCGCGCCGAGGAAGTCGCTTTGATCCACGCCCATCTGGCGCTGCTGCTGCGCCCCGGCTTCGAGGTGGCGCAGATCCTGGTCGGCGAGATCCTGCAGGGCCAGGGGCGCGGCGAGGCCGCCATCGAGATCTATCGCAAGATCAAGAAGGATTCGCCCTTCGGCTGGCCGGTCCAGCTTCGCATCGCCGAGGAGCTCGAGCGCCTGGGGCGCGTCGACGACGCCGTGGCCCAGCTCGAGAGCATGGCCGACCAGACCCCCGACAGGTTCGAGGCGCTGTTCCGTCTCGGCAACCTGCTGCGCGGTCAGGAGCGCTTCGCCGAGGCGGTCAAGGCCTACGACCGGGCGGCCGAGCGCATCCCGGGCGACGAACGGCGCTTCTGGACCTTCTATTATTTCCGCGGCATCGCCCTGGAGCGGACCGGCGACTGGGACCGGGCCCAGGCCGACTTCCTGCACGCGCTGGACCTCGAGCCCGAGCAGCCCCTGGTCATGAACTATCTGGCCTATTCCTGGGTCGAGAAACACATGAACCTCGACCGCGCCAAGAAGATGCTGGTCCGCGCCGTTGAGCTGCGGCCGGACGACGGCTACATCGTCGACAGCCTGGGATGGGTCTACTACCGGCTGGGCGAATACGACAAAGGCGTGACCTACCTCGAGCGGGCCGTCGAGCTCAAGCCGCAGGACTCGGTGATCAACGATCACCTCGGCGACGCCTATTGGCGCGTCGGGCGTCGCCAGGAGGCCCGCTTCCAGTGGCACCGGGCGCTCAGCCTCGGCCCCGACGACGACCAGGCGGTAAAAATCAAGAAGAAGATCGACCACGGCCTGGGCGAGCCCACCGAAAACATCTGACGGCACGTTGCCCGGACCCGAACGCGATTCCCAGGACCGGCCGAGCGCCGCCGCGGGGATTCTGCGGCGCACCGCCCGCGCCAAGGTCAATCTGACGCTTCACGTGACCGGCCGGCGGCCGGACGGCTACCACGAACTCGACAGTCTCATCGTCTTCGCCGAGCTCGGCGACGTGCTGACCTTTGCGCCGGGCGAGGGGCTGACGCTCGAGGTGGTCGGGCCCTATGCCGCGGCGCTCGCCACGACGTGCAGCGAGGGCGCGGACAACCTGGTGCTGCGTGCGGCGCGGGCGTTGCGTCCGCTCTGCGGCGCTGCGCCGGGAGCTCGAATGACGTTGGAGAAACGCCTGCCGGTCGCCGCCGGGCTCGGCGGCGGCTCGGCCGATGCGGCCGCCGCGCTGCTCGGGCTTGCGGCGCTGTGGCGACTCGGCGACCTGCCGCCGCCGGGTCTCATGGCCCTGGCGGCCGAGCTCGGCGCGGATGTCCCGGTGTGCCTGGACGGCCGGCCGAGCCGCGTCGGCGGCATCGGCGAGCGCCTCACGCCGGTAGCGGCGCTGCCGCCGGCCTGGCTGGTGCTGGTCAATCCGGGCAAGGCCCTGGCGACCCCGGCGGTCTTCGCCGCCCGCCGCGGCCCGTTCTCGGCGCCGGCCGGGTCCCTGCCGCGGCTCGCCGATGCCGCGGCGCTGGCTGCCTGGCTGCGCGGCGGCACAAACGACCTGGAAGCGCCGGCCTGCGGCTTGGTGCCCGAAATTTCCGAGGTGCTGGCGGCGCTGCACCGCACCGCAGGCTGCCTGCTGGCGCGCATGTCGGGCAGCGGCGCGACCTGCTTCGGCCTCTATGGCGATGCGGCGGCGGCGCGCGCCGCGGCGGCCGCCGTCGCCGCCGAGCGGCCCGAGTGGTGGGTCTGCGATACGCCGATCGCGCGCGACGGCGCTTCGCACCGGGATCCGGTTTAGCGGGTAACGGCCGCGGGGCCTGCGCAAGGCCTCAGTCGTTGCTGTCCATTATCCGGACGACCTCGCGCATGTCGGCCAGCAGGGCCGAGGAGGGGCGCCCGTCGATCGGCAGGCCGGCGATCTGCTGGTAGAGCCGGATCGCCGATTTGGTCTCAAGGTCGATGACGCCGTCGGCCCGGCTCGGCTCGAGGTCGAGGCGCGCCAGCATGCGCTCCATCTCGACCAGGTCGTCGCGGGCGAGCGGTTCGGACGGCGCTTCGGGCGGCGTCACCGGCGTGGCCAGCCCCAGCTCGGTGGCGCGAATCGGATCGCTGATCATGCCGGGGCCGCCGTGCGCCAGGGACGCACTGAACGGGGCGGAGGCGGTGCGCGCGGCGGAGACGCGCTCCAAAGGCATGACATCCGGCGGCGCCGACTGGTCGGCCAGGATCAGCACGCCGATCAGAATGGCCGCGCCGACCGCCAGCACCGCCTTGTTCTGATGCCAGCTCCGCTTCAAGCGCCGTCGGGTGGCGTGCACCGCGTTGGTGGCCAGCAGGCCGGTCTTGTGGTGGATCTCGCTGTCGCTCTCCGGCTGACCCGCCGTTGTGGGACCTCGCAGCGGACTCGGGTGACTTTCGGCCGCTTGGGGAGCGGACGTGGGATGGTCGTCGTGCGCCGGGACGATGATGTCGCTCGACACCGGCGGAGTCAGGGAATTTGCGCCGAGGGTCGGCGCGGCCGCGACCGGCGGCTGCGCCTTGCCGGGCACGGCGTCGGGGCACTTTGCCGGCGCACTCCTGGTTGCCTTCTCGGTCGCCGACTTGGCCGCTTTGGTCTTCGGCGCCGGCTTTTTGGCGGCGGCCGCGGCTTTCGACGGGCCGGCCGTCTTCGGCTTTGCCGGCTTGGCCTTCGTTGTTTCGGCGGTCTTCGCCGGAGCGGTCCTCGGGGGGACGGGCTTCTTGGTGGCAGCTGGCGCGGCCTTGCGGCCCGCGGCCTTCCGGGTCGTCCGGGCCTTCCGGGTCGTCCCCGCGGCCGCCTTGGCGTTGGTCCCGACGGATGCCTTTCCGGGCGCGGTCCGGCTCTTTGCCCGTCCCGCTTTGGCCGGGCCCGCTTTGGCCCGACTCGTCTCGGCCCGACTCGTCTCGGCCCGTCCCGTCTTGGCGCTCGCGCCGGCCTTGCTGCGCTTCGCCTGTCCGGCGCGCACGGCCGCCTTATGCGTACGCTTGCTCGTCTCGCTCACGAGTCCCACCCCGCTCTGATCGTCCCCGATCCTGGTCGGTCGCGACTATTCTGTGACAAAAGGTGTTAAGCCGGGATTAACCGTGGCGAGGTTCCGAACGGCCGGATCTCCGGGCCGTGGCCGTTGGTGCCGGATCCCGCGGCCTGCGGGATCGCCAAAAAAAAGGCCGCCCGGCGGGGGGTCCCTATCCGAGCGGCGCATAAAGATGGACAACAACATTGGCCCGACTATCCTTCCCGGACGGGCGCCCGGGGGCAACGTCCCAGAGATCGCAACCGGGGCCGCAGGGGAGGGATGCGCTCCACCCAAAGGGGGAGAATGCCACCGTAAGGGGGAGGCCGGCCGGCTTTCTGCGCAGCCGTGCCTCCCTCAAGATCGGGGACCTCCGGCGGGCGGCAAGGCGGCGGACTGCGATGATTCCGGCGGACCGACTCTTCGAGACGATCGCGAACTACACCTACGACTGGGAAACGTGGTTCTCGGCCGAGGGTCGCGCCCTGTGGATCAACCCGGCCGTCGAGCGCATGACCGGATTCGGCGTCGAGGACTGCCTCGAGATGCCGGACTACCCGCTTCCGCTCGTCCATCCGGACGACCGGCCGATGATCGCGCGCCATCTCGCCTCGGCCGGCGAGGGCAGCAGCGGCAACGACGTCGAGTTTCGCATCATGCGGAAGGACGGGGCGATCGGCTGGGCGGCGGTGTCGTGGCAGCCGATTCTCGACGACGACATGAACGCCTTGGGCTTCCGCACCAGCATGCGCGACATCAGCCAGCGCAAGCAGGCCGAGGAAGCGTTGCGCCGCGCCATGGCCGATTCGGAGCGCGCCGGCAACGCCAAGTCGCGGTTCCTGGCGGCGGCGAGCCACGACCTGCGACAGCCGCTGCAGGCCATGTCGATGTTCGTCGGGGCGCTCGACCACATAGAGACCGACGAGCAAAGCGCCGGGATCATCGAATCGATCCGCAAGTGCCTGCGCAACGCGGACGAACTGCTCGATGCGCTGCTCGACGTGTCGCGGCTCGACGCCGGCGTGTTCACGCCGGACCCGCGTGATTTCGCCGTGGCCGACCTGCTCGAGATTCTCGAAACCGCCTATCAGGGAACCGCGTCCGAGAAAGGCCTGCGCTTTCGCACCGTGGCGAGCGACGCCATCGTTCATTCCGATCCCGCCATGCTGGGACGGATGATCCAGAACCTGGTTTCGAATGCGATCCGATATACCGGGGAGGGCGGCGTTCTGGTCGGCTGCAGGCGGCGCGGCGACAAATTGCGGATCGAGATCTGGGATACCGGGATCGGCATCCCGGAAGACCAGCTCGAGCTCATCTTCGAGGAGTTCTATCAGGTCGGCAATCCGGAGCGCGACCGCACCCGCGGGCTCGGCCTCGGCCTGGCGATCGTGCGCCGCCAGTCGCGCCTGCTCGATGTGCCGGTGCGGGTGACGAGCCGAATCGGCAAGGGCTCCGTCTTCTCGGTCGAGGTGCCCCTGATCGAGGGAGACGGCGCCGGCGCGTTGCCGTTCATAGACAACGGCCCGGTCGGGCGCCTCGACGGGCTGATGCTGGTCGCCATCGACGACGAGCCGGTGCAGCTCGAGGCGATCCGCGCCTTCCTGTCGACGTCGAACTGCACCGTGGTTACCGGGACGACGCCCATGGAAGCGGCCGCCAAGCTGAAGAGCGCGCGCCACCTGCCGGACGCGATCATCGCCGACTATCGGCTGCGCGACCATCTGACCGGCGTCGAGGCCATCGATTTCCTGCGCCAGAAGCTCGGGTCGAAGATTCCCGGCATCCTGCTGACCGGCGATACCGAGCCGGGGCGGATCCTCGAGGCGCAGTCGAGCGGCTATGCCCTGCTGCACAAGCCGATCGAGCCGGATCGCCTGATCGGCACGATACTCGCCGCCATCACTCCCGTTATCTAACGCGAGAGATAGTCGCGCGGCCAGCCGAGGTCGGCGGCGATCATCGCCGCCTGGGTCCGGTTCGTTGCGTTCAGTTTCTGCAGGATGACCTTGACGTGCGCCTTCACGGTGCTTTCCAGCAGCCCGAGATTGCGGGCGATCTCCTTGTTCGACTGTCCCTGGACCAGCAGCGCCAGGGTATCGCGCTGGCGCGCGGTCAGGCTGCGCAGCGGATTGTCATGCGGCAGGTGGGCCAGCGCCTCCGGCAAGGGCTTGCCGGCCGTCGCGTTGATGGTGCCGAGCACGCTCGACGGCATGTAGATCTCGCCGGACAGGATCAGGGAAGTCGCGTGCTTGAGAACCTCCTCCGACGAAGACTTCAGGATATAGCCGCGTGCCCCCAGGTTGATCGCCTTGAGGATCTCCTCCGGGTCCGAATGCGCCGAGAGCATGACCACCGGCACCTCCGGCGCCTTCTGCGTGAAGCGGGTCACACCGGAAACGCCTCCCATGCCCGGCATGGAGAGGTCGAGCAGCACGAGGTCGGGCGGCGCCCCCTCGTCGAGCCGCGCCATGGCCTGGTCGGCGTCGGCCGCCTCCATGATCTCGGCGTCCGGATAGAGGCGGCCGAGCAGCAGGATCAGCCCCTTGCGGAACAAGGCATGGTCGTCTGCGATCAGGATGCGCATCGGTTCGGTCGATTCGCCGGCCGGCTGGCCCGGCCGCATGCAGGGATTGGCCATCACTTCGGCTCAACTGATTCCAGACCGCAGGATACGCCACTCCCTCCCGATGCTCTAGTCCACCGACCGGGGAAGGGGACGCCCGGAGAGGGCTGCCGTCCGCCGTCCTGGGCTCGAAGCCCTCGGCCATGCGTTCTCCGCTCTCGTCGTCACCGGATCATGTAGACCTTGCGAACCGTCTCCTGCACGCGGCAGGTGCCCTTCCAGCCCTCCGGAAAGAACGCCGCGGTATCGGGCTCGATCTCGATGACTTCGCCCGACTCGTGGGTGTAGGTGCAGCGCCCTTCGAGGAAGTGGCAGAACTCGTCGCGCGTGACGTGGCAATGCCAGAAGCCCGGCGTGCAGACCCAGATG
>Ga0102953_1002646_pt1 | contig 10428 bp, 9 predicted proteins | sample SalPon2A_C_D2_MG_FD_78509 | JGI IMG/M metagenome (GOLD analysis project Ga0102953, IMG submission 78509) | Soil microbial communities from South San Francisco under conditions of wetland restoration - Salt Pond MetaG R2A_C_D2_MG | ecosystem: Environmental > Terrestrial > Soil > Wetlands | place... | reverse complement strand
TAATAGTTTTTCGGCTGCCTGTTCTAATTTATCATTGTCTTTGGCAAAACAAACACGAATGTACTTGGCCCGTGTTTTTTCGTGGTAAAAAACCGAAGCAGGAACCGTGGCGATTCCAAAATCACGGGCCAGGCGTTCAGCAAACTCAACATCCGGCTCATCCGATAATTTGGAGTATTCAAGCAATTGAAAGTAACCACCCTGTGCATAAACAATGTCGTACATGCTTCCCTCAAGCAGGCGGTTAAAGTAATTTCGCTTGCCTTGGTATAGCTCAGAAACTTCTTCAAACGAATTGTTTTGCGGTAAATATTCGGCCAAGGCGTATTGCAAAGGCGTATTGACATTGTAAATCTGGAACTGCTGCATTTTGCGGAATTCACTCATCAACTTTTCGGGAGCCAAACAATAAGAAATTCCCCATCCGTTGACGTTGTAAAACGGTCCAAACGAAGAAATCATGAAACTACGCTCCACCAATTTTTCGTAGCGAGCCACACTTTGATGAACTTGGTTATCGAAAATAATCGATTCAAAAATCTCATCGCTTAAAATGATAATGTTCGTTCCATTGGTCAGGCGCTGCAACTGTAGTAAATCGTTTTCTGAAAGCACAGATCCTGTTGGATTGTGTGGTGAGTTCAGAATGATCATCCGTGTTTTAGAAGTGACCACTTTCCGTAATTCCTCCCAGTCAATTTTAAAAGCCGGAGCTTTCAACGAGACGTAAACCGGCCGGCCACCATTGATGACGATGCTGGGTACAAAAGACTCAAAAGCGGGTTCAAAAATAATGACTTCATCATCATCTTTAATCACCGAGCTAATGGCCGTATGAATGGCCTGGATCGTTCCGGCAGTCACCGTTATTTCGGTCTTCGGATTGTATTCGTGCCCGTAATTTCTGCGAACCATTTCTCCAATTTCTTTACGCAACGGAAAAATACCTTCCAGCGGCGCATAATTATTGTATCCTGCATTCAGATATTTGACCGCTAAATCAATGAGTTTCTGGGAGCATGGAAAGTCCGTCTTTCCAATCGCCATATCAATGGCACCCGATTCGTCCACCAACTTACTGATGGTTGAAAAAACGCTATTTGCAGTATTGGGTAGTTTAGATTGTACCATGCTAAATTATGAGTTCGCAAAAATAATAAAAGAGACGGTTGCTGACAGATTATTCATTCAAATTTAAAGAATTAATTTGGCTTCAAAGGTTATTCTAGAACTTCTTTTAAAACTGTTAATGATTTTACGTCTCCAATCAAATCCAAATGAATTTTGTAGTATTCCAGCAACTTGGCTAATAATACAGTTCGTTGTGTGTTATTGTATCTGAGTTGGTCAATTTTTCCTAATTCAACCTGAAACAATTCCCTGAATTTTTCGGTTGTTTCAACATTCATGAACTGGTTGTGCAATGGTTCCGAATTTGAAAAGGAAGACGAAAGTAAATCAAAATAGTTGGCATGTAAACGATCTGGCAGTTGGGGAAAGACTCCCAAAAACCGGGTCAGATTGAATAGAAAAGCCAAATGGAAATTAGATACTCCTTTTTCCAACATGTCCAACAAACAAGCTGCGTGAAACAGGTACTCAAAAAGGTCTGCATTTGGCTCTTCTTCCCGAAGGCATTTGAGTAAAATTTCGGACAGGAAAATGGCCTGTGAACTTTTACGGATGTCAAAAGGAATGTGGTCAAATGGAACTGAAATCCGGGCATCATTCAGGCGTTGAAGATCACGTCCGGGGCGATAATACACTTCCAAATCCAGTAAATTAAAAGGCTGAAAAAGATTCATCCGCATGGATGATTTCTTACGCTTTACACCATTGACCATGTACGATTGCCGACCAAATTTTTCGGTGTAAATTCGGGCAATAATGCTGGTTTCCGAATAATTGATGTGGTGTAAAAATATGCCACGGGTTTTTTCCTGCATTGGTGCAACAAACCGTTAATGGATGAATAATATTTTGGTCGTAAACGTCTGGTCTCCCAACTTATCATTCCCAAAAACCATATACACGCCAGTACTCACTCGATGCCCATTCAGATTGTTACCATCCCAGACTGCCTGTCCACCCAACGACTTGGTTTTGTATACCAGGTTACCGGCAATGTCTGTAATCCGCACGTCGGTGTTGGCAACCAAGCCTGTGATAACAATGTCACCATGGTAATCTTCGCGAACCGGATTGGGGAATGCATAGACATCATCGTAGGCATTTTTCCCTTTAATCGCTTGTCCACGATAGGAAATAATTCCATCAGTAGTCCCAAAAAAGACTTCTCCGTTATTGTCATTTATGGCAATTGAGTTGACTGAGTTTGACAACAGCGGACTATTGCTTTCATTAAAATTCTGAAGTTCATGTTGTCCATCCGCCGAGATAAGATATACACCGGAATTTGCCGTTCCTATCCATTTGCGGTTGGCTCCGTCAACAGCAATGGCAGTAATTTTTTCTTTGGCTAGCAACGGGTGGTAAATTCCATCGTTCAAATCAACGCCGGGTTGATTGGCGTAGAACGAACTGTTATCCCAAATTTCACCTGGACTAAAATAAACAGTAACACCCTGCGATGTTCCCACCCAGATAGCTCCGTCCAAATCAACGGCAATGGAAAAAACATCATCCATCGGTGTAAATTGTTCTTTTTCTCCATTGTTAAAATAGGAGACGACTTTCAAGTGTCTCCCCTCCGAGCCATCAGCTTTGCGAACATAAAGATCATTCCCCCGCGGGACGACAATCCACTGATCACCGTTATCACCAACAACAATATTACCCACATTATCATCAGCCGTAATCCCATTCAATTTAAACGATTCCCAGGTTCCGTCCGGATGCATGACAGACAGAGGTTTTCCCACAATGGAGTTGGTCACATATAAATTATAGTCTGAATCAAAAGCCATTCCGCCAATACGTACAATTGTTGATGAATCTTTTGCAGGGACAGATTGTAATGATGCGTTTTTATGGGTAAAATGATTAACCAACTGGTCACCTTGAAATTCGAAAATGCCTTCGCCCCAGGTACCCGCAAACATATGGTCCGGGTCACGTGGATCGATCGCAATATTCACCAAATCATGAATGCCCTGAAGACCTTCAATTGTTCGATTACTAATTTCATCCCAGCTACCTGCACGATATCGTGATGCCTGCGCCCAGTTGTAAATTGGCCCCCATGCATCATTGTAACCACCAGCAGCAACCCAAAGGTCGTTGCCATTGGCAACCATCGAAAAAATTTTATCGTTCGGTGGACCTTCAGGAATTAATAATTCATCGCCCCCGTCTGCTACGCGAATAAGCCCATTGTTCGAGTCAGCAAGCCAATATGCGCCATCGCTGCCAATGATGGCATCCTCTATATTCAAAATATAATCGCGAGAATCATTCAAGTTGTATGACCTTATTTTGTCCACCATCTGTTCGCTGGCGTCAAAAACATGAAGTTCATAGCCCCTCGAAACCAACAAAAGATTGTTGTAAATCTGCATTCCACGTAGATATGCGACATTCATATCGAAGCGTTTCCATCCATTATCGAGCACATAAAGCTCACTGTGGTCTTCTTTTGTACCATCGGTTTTTAAAGTTTGATAGTAATAAGAAGCAAGCAATTTCCCGTTAAAAACTTCTAGCTGGTCAAATTGCCCATCCGCATGCGGAATGGTTTCATCTTTCACCCAATTGTGAAAATCCTGAAGGTTCTCTGCGTTAATATCCGCTTTATAAATTCCTTGTGTAGTGGCTGCATACAAGTAGGTTCCATCGAAAGCCATGTCCAACACCACCACTGGCGAACCATTATCTCCAATGTAGTAGGTGTCTTTTATCTCATGTTTTTCCAGGTTGACTGCGACAATACCAAAACCACATGACAGGTAAGCCGTTTGGCCAACAACCAAAATATTATAAATTCGTTTATCACCTTGAATTTGCTTCCGCTTGATGGCCGAAACGTTGTAAATGTTATCTTTCGTGATGAGATCGAGATTGCTGTTTGCATATGCCACCAGCACCACATCCGCTTCTTTCCCATAACCCAGAATGGTAGGATTGACATCCGACAGCCCATTAATTTGATTCAATTTCTGCAAACTATTATCCGACGTGTCGTAAGTAAAAAGCCCGCCTGTGGTGATGCAGAATATTTTTCCATCCGCCTGGATGACCTTCTCCGCTGATGCGTAGGACAAATAATCTGTCCAGTCTCCAACAGCAGCCTGGGCAAAGAGTTTAACGCTGAATAAGAACAGAATCAGGCTCAGGTTAACATGTTTCATAAAGCTGAATTTAAAGATTTCAGATGGGCTACCAACTTTTCAACAGCACGCCCACGATGGCTAATTTGGTTTTTCATTTCCAGGTTCATCTCAGCAAACGACTGCTGATATCTATCAGGCTGAAAAACAGGATCATAACCAAAACCTTCATCGCCATGTTTTTCCTCCAGAATGTGGCCTTCAACAGCGCCTTCAAATTGTTGTTCCTCCCCATCAATCACCAATGAAATGACAGTTCTAAAACGGGCTTTCCGGTTTTTTATTTCTTTCATTTTTGCCAATACCTTTTTCATGTTTGCTTCGGCACTTTTTTCCTCTCCGGCATACCGCGCAGAATACACGCCCGGTTCACCATTCAAGGCGTCGATTTCCAGACCGGTATCATCGGCAAAACAGTTGTAGCCGTAATTTTTGTAAATGAAAAATGATTTTTCAGCGGCATTCCCTTCAAGCGTTTCCTGATTTTCAGGAATTTCCTCCTCACAACCAATATCGTTTAGGCTGAGCAAGTGAATTTCATCACCCAACAAATGCTGTAATTCCTTTAATTTATGTAGATTATTAGTGGCAAAAACTAGTTTCATCGATTTCTGTTTGATGGCAATTTCCTATTTTTAAAGCCATCAAATTTACAAAAACCTGACGATGACGAACAATGAAATTGTGAATATACTGATTGAGGATTTGAAAAAGGCTTCCTCTGCCCGGCATAATACCAAGGGTGTTACCCCTTTTACAACCCACATGAAATGGTTGGGTGTAAGTGCTCCTCAACTAAAATCCATCGTCAAAAACTGGAGGCCCATTTTGTTCGATTTCAGCCCGGAACGCTGGATCGAAGTCTGCTTGTTGCTGTGCATGCAAGGTATTTTTGAATGCCAAATTCTAGCTTACGAAATTCTCTGGAAAGTAAAACCTGCCTTAAAAGCGCTCACAAAAGAACAAATCCTGGAGCTGGGAAGTGTACTCGACAACTGGGTTTCAACGGATGCGTATTGCACCATGATTGCCGGTTGGCATTGGCGCGAAGGTACCTTGCCGGATTCGCAGATTAAAAAGTGGCTAAAAAGTGATGATCGATGGTTGCGTCGTGTGGGCGTTGTTTGCACCATTCCTTTAAATTTAAAAGCCAAAGGTGGAACGGGAAACACTGGTCGCACGTTGATGGTCTGTGAACGGGTGATTGATGACCGCGATGACATGGTTGTCAAAGCACTGTCGTGGGCACTACGCGAACTGTCAAAGTCCGACAAAGCTGCTGTAGAAAATTTCATGCGGACACATTGGGAACGGCTCCACGGCCGTGTTCGCCGCGAAGTGACAACCAAACTGGAAACCGGCCGAAAAAACGGCTAAGCTTTTGCGTTGTAATCTTCCCGGATCAGACCATCTTCCAAACGAACGATCCGTTTTCCATAGCCTGCAAACTTTTCATTGTGTGTTACCTGAACAATGGTCATCCCTTCGGCATTTAATTCCTTGAGAATATCCATGATCATTTCGCCTTGCGAGGAATGCAAGTTGCCGGTTGGTTCGTCGGCCAGTAACAATTTGGGTTTTCCAACAATGGCCCGTGCAATACCAACCAATTGTTGCTGCCCTCCGGAAAGTTGGGGCGGAAACAAGTCTTTTTTGGCAACGATGTTGAACCGATCGAGCAAATCAGCCACCATCGCTTTGCGGTCTTTGCTTTTCACTCCTTTGTAAATCAGTGGCGTTTCAATATTTTCATACACAGTCATGTCTTCGATTAAATGATAAGCCTGAAAAATGAAGCCCATAAAATTGCGATGGTATTCCACCGTTTTACGTTCCTTGAGTTCCAAAACCGGCTGATCATATAACAAATATTTTCCTGCAGAAGGGTTGTCCAATAAGCCAATAATATTGAGCATGGTTGATTTTCCGGAACCACTGGGTCCCATGATGCTGAGAAATTCTCCTTCGTCAACGCTTAAATTAATCCCTTTTAATACAAAAGTCCGCTGAAATTTAGAATCGTAGTACTTATCGATTTCATTTAGCTTAATCATAATTGTGCTTTTAGATCAAATCAGGCACATTTCAAACCAAAACTATAAGCCACTCCATATTAGCGCTTTACAAAACTGGACACGACCAAACATGTCAAATATATTGACAGCGATTGTAAAAATTTCACACAAAAGAACCGAAGCGTAATCGAAGTTGAATTTTCTGAAAACCTGGAAAGTACTCAATGACCATAAGCAGCCCTTGATTTTTCGATGGTTTCAAAATTGTTGTTTGCCCAATTTGCCAGGTTTTGGATGTGCGGAAGCAAGCTGGTGCCCAACGCAGTTAGCTGATATTCCACTTTGGGTGGAATTTGCGGATACACGGTTCTGTTGACCAGGCCGTCAGCCTCAAGTGTTCGCAGAGTGACAGTCAACATCTTTTGCGAAATATCATCGATTGCAGCGTTCAAATCCTTGAAACGCATCACTTCTCCTTCGCCCAAAACCATTAAAATTAGGATGGACCATTTGTCGCCAAATCGATCCAAAATATTCCGTACCGGACATTTTTCACTGTTCGCGTATTTTTCTAAAACTATTCCCATTTTTTCTCCAATCTTTTAAGCTGAATATCAGCAAATCTAACTCGAAAGTAAGCAGCACACGAGCCAGTGCCTTATTGGTTATTCAATTCATGCTTGCTATCTTCACTCTCCAAAAGTAAGTAATTTTATATAAGTAATTAAACAATTCAAAATAATTGAGTCATGAAAAAAATATTGGTAACCGGAGCCACCGGACATCTTGGTGGACAAGTTTTAAAATTTTTAACTGAAAAAGTAGAACCATCATCCCTGGCTGCTATTTCGCGGGATCCATCAAAATTAGCTTCATATAAAGAAAAAGGAGTCACTGTTTTTCAAGCGGACTACGATGATCCTCAATCATTGGAAACTGCTTTTACAGGTATTGATGCGCTGTATTTCGTGTCAGGAAGTGATCTTTTTAAACGGATGGAACAACACGAAAACGTAGTTGCTGCCGCAAAAAAAGCCGGGGTAAAGCATATCGTCTATACGAGCATTCAACGTAAAGATGAAACCGACAATTCGCCCGTCGCGCTGGTTTCAGGTTCCCACTTAAAAACTGAAGAATTGTTGAAAGAATCAGGGATGGCCTACACCATTATGAAACACAACCTTTACAGCGAATATGTTCCCGTTTATATTGGCGACCAGGTAATTGACACAGGTGTCGTCTATTTTCCAGCCGGAGATGGAAAAGTTGCTTTCGCAACACGGACGGACATGGCTGAAGCAGGAGCCGTTGTTTTGACCACCGACGGGCACGAAAACAAAAGCTACGAGATTTCCACAGAAACCGCCTATTCGTTCCATGATATTGCCAAAATGCTCACAGAAATAGCAGGGAAACAGATCAACTATGTTTCGCCACCAGTTGATGAATTCAAAAAAACATTGAAAGATGCCGGCGTTCCGGAAGGCGGAATTGAAGTGGGAGCTATGTTTGCACAAGGCATGAGTGCAGGCGAATTTAATTTTCCGGACAATACCCTTAAAAAACTGATCGGGCACAAACCGGAAGATCTATCCGAAACTCTCCAAAAGATTTATGGAAAATAATTCAGGATTAAAGGTTTAAGTTTATTGATCCGATGACTCCCAGTCATCGGATCAATCGTTTTAAAAAAGGCATAAAACAATAAAGGTTGCCGGGACAGCAACCTTTTTGGGAATAATTCTGATACGGGAAAGGGAAGATCGAGAATGACCCTGTTACCCTATTGATACTTCAGTTAACAGACTCACTTTCGCGTTTGTCATTATGTTCTCATTTTAATTTTCAAGAACTTAACTATTTACACCCACTAAAGTAGGCCCCTTATTTGAACTAAAAATTAGCTTTGTTTTACAATAGCATTATTCAATTGTTAAAATTGAAGCGGTAAATATTAACTCATTGTCAATAAATTATTACACAAATTGTAATATCTTTTCTTAAAATTTTCCACCTCATGCCGGTTATAAACGAATATTTCAATGCTTTTCTGGAGCTATTTTATCCCCGTCTTTGCTTTGTATGCGGACAAAAGCTGATATCCAACGAATCACATGTTTGCATGAAATGTTTATTGCATATGCCGCGAACCAACTACCACGACGAACCGGAAAACCCGATGGAAAAACTGTTTTACGGGCGGATTCGTATTGAGCGGGCAACTGCACTGATGGAGTTCAAAAAAGGAAGCCCGTACCAAAAAATTTTGCACCAGTTGAAGTACAAAGGTATGAAAGAGCTAGGTGAATTAATGGGGCAACAACTGGCCCACGAAATTAAAAACTCCGAATTTATTCAACCTATCGATTTAATTTGTCCGGTTCCACTTCATCCTAAAAAAGAACGAAAAAGGGGCTATAACCAGAGTTTTCATTTTGCAAAAGGATTGGCTGAAATACTGGATATTCCAATTGACAGCCAAGCTGTTCGACGAAGGGTTTTCACAAGCACACAAACCCAAAAATCGCGTTTTGACCGCTGGTTGAATGTAGATGGTATTTTTGAATTGACGGAACCGGAAGCCTTCAACAACAAACACGTCCTGTTAGTTGATGATGTTGTCACCACCGGAGCGACACTTGAAGCCTGTGCGCAAAGCATTTTATCGAGCAGCGATTCCAAAGTCAGTGTAGCTACACTTGCGATTGCTTAATCGATAAACTACTTGGGTTGCTTTTCTCCTTCTCCGTTATAAACGACTGAGCTTCGTTCCACATCCATAACAGCAAAAAATCCCAACGCTCCGTTGCTAATGTTTCCTTTCACATTGGCTGATGGACCGCTGAACATCGGTACTTTTTCTGAAATTTCATCCAGTATCCCATTGATGAAATCATTGTATTCACGGGTAATCCCATCCATTTCAATGGTAATGGTATCGCCTTTGTACACAAATTCACCCTTGTCTTTTGTAAAAAACTGAACGGTTGTCCCATTAATCTCATTGGCATTGAGAAAACGCTCATCAGTTGTCCAATATTTACTCAGCGAATCGGTATACAGCACACCATTTTTATAAACTTTGAACAGGTAATAATGCCTGTCTTTAACAATGCTTTCACTCGAAACCATGACTTCCCACCCCCTCCACAGTGGATTGTAAACCACCTTCGTCCACTTGATTGGAGCGGATGGTTTCATGACCGTTTCGGCATGGTAGCTTTCCATCTTGCCATCTTCATTGATATCAACATGCGAAATAGCCAGATGGTACTGGTGACCAACTTTTCCCGAATAATCAGGAGGCGTCAAATAAACGCCTGTACGGATCGAATCTTCTTTTAAGGTAACTTTTTGGTCGCCATCAGCAACCGTAACTACAGCTCCGGGAACAGGCTCAACGGGCTTGTTTGCGAAATAGGGCGCTGATTTCCCCAGGCGAATTTCATGCTGTTCCGCCTCATTGGTAATCTCCCCCCAAACGACTAATTTGGAAGCACCCGCAGCCTGTAAATCCATTTCAACACGCTTTGTACAAGATGCCAGCGTGACCAGAATGACGAAGTAAAACAATCGATATCTGGGCTTTAATTTCATGCTTCTAAAATTTAAAATTGTAAGTGACTGCAGGGATTACAGGAAACAGGTATGTTTTTTCAGCATAGGTCACATTGGGATTTGCCTTCTCTTGAAGAAAGTTCATTGCCCACGTATTTTTTCGGTTGTAGGCATTGTAAACTGAAAATACCCATTCGCCATTCCAAGAATGTGCCTTCTTCTTTTTCCCGGAGATGGTCAGCGACAAGTCCAGGCGGTGATAATCTTCGTAACGCGAGCCATTGCGTTTTGAATAATTGGGCACGATTGTCCCATTGATTACAAACCGCTGAACTGGCAGGGTGACCGGCTGTCCGGTGGAATACACCCAGTTTGCGGCAACAGCCATCCGACTACTGATCTTGTAATTAAGCACGGCACTCACCTCATGTGTTTTATCGTACGGGGCCAAATAAGTTTTGCCGCCATTGATTCCGGGAATTGTCCGCTCAACGCGAGAATACGTGTAGCCCAGCCATCCTGTCAAAGCGCCTTGATTTTTCCGTAAAAGAAATTCACCTCCATAGGCT
>Ga0102953_1002645_pt1 | contig 10431 bp, 10 predicted proteins | sample SalPon2A_C_D2_MG_FD_78509 | JGI IMG/M metagenome (GOLD analysis project Ga0102953, IMG submission 78509) | Soil microbial communities from South San Francisco under conditions of wetland restoration - Salt Pond MetaG R2A_C_D2_MG | ecosystem: Environmental > Terrestrial > Soil > Wetlands | place... | reverse complement strand
GTGAAAAGAAATTACGGCAGGGTGAATGGCTGGATCAGTTACACGTGGTCGAAAACCATGCGGCAGTTTGATGCCATCAACAACGGAAATCCATTCCCGGCGCGGTACGATCGCACACACGATGTGTCAGTTGTTGGAATTTTCGATATTAATGATAAATGGAAAGTATCGGCTACCTGGGTGTACTACACCGGAAATGCAGTTACTTTTCGAAGTGGCAAATACGAAATTGACGGACGTATTGTGGGATACTACACTGAAAGAAACGGCTACCGGATGCCGGATTATCATCGGCTTGATTTGGGAGTAACGTGGCAACGCAAAAAAACAAGTAAATTTGAATCGAGTTGGAATTTTTCTGTATACAATGCTTATGCACGTGAAAATGCTTATTATATAGATTTCAGGGAGAATAAAAATAATCCCGGTACAACTGAAGCTCTACAGGTGGCACTGTTTAAAGCCATCCCTTCGGTGAGTTATAAATTTAAATTTTAGTGATTTAGTGAATGGGTGAGTGAGTAAATGTATTAATGAGTAATTGAATGAGTTAGAAAAATCCTGAAAGGATTTAATAAAAATAGCCCCAGGGATGAATCCCGGGGGGAAAGAGAATAAAATAGAAAAGGCGCATCCACGACTAATCAAAAAAGTAAAGGTTTTCCATGCGTCTGAAACTGAAATATTACATTGAAAAACGCAAGATAAAAAGCATTTGAAAAATAAAACCTACATATTATTGTTTCTTATTCTGCTCTTTTCAGGGTGTGAAAAGGTAATTGATGTGAATTTAAATGATGCTCACCCGGCCATTGTCATAGAAGCCAATATTACCAACTCGGAAAAACTGGTGGAAGTAAAGATTTCGAAAACCGGTAGTTATTTCGGAACTGATTCTGTTCAGATGGTTTCCAATGCATTGGTTATTATTGAAAACGATGCCGGCAACAAGATTACGCTTAACGAGGTCAAGGAGGGAATATATAAGTCGCGGGATTTGCACCCGATGCCGGGCCGAAAATACAAAATTACGGTGGTAGTTGAAGGGCAAACCTATGAAGCGGAATCGGTTTTGAATTATGCTGTGGAAATCGATTCATTGTCGTCTGAATACAACGATGGTTTTGCGTTTTTGAAAAGCGGGTACAATGTGAATCTGTATTTCCACGATCCGGAGAATGCCAAAAATTATTACAGGCTGAAAATTTATGTCAATGGAGAGCTTGATCAGGATGATGAAGATTATATCATTTTCGACGATGAAAATATAAACGGGCAGTATATTGAACTTAAAATCCGCCGAAAAATTTTTGATCTTGGCGACAAAGTAACGTATGAATTAATTTCGCTTGACAAAGGCGCTTACGAATATTTCAACACACTGCAGGAATTGGTTACAGTTAATCCGGGTTCTGCAGCGCCATCAAATCCAGTTTCCAATTTTTCAAACGGCGCACTTGGCTATTTTTCAGCCTGGTCGTCCGATGTCAAAACAATTGTTATTGAAAAATAATTATCTTCAAATATCTTTTTTGATTAAAATTCAGATTTTATGAAAACCAATAAATACTGCTGCCGGATTTTCCCTGTCATTTTGATTGTTATTGCATTTGTTATTGCGCTTGCTGTTTGGTATTTCGAGGAAGGAATTCATTCTTTCACTTTTCTGAGGAATAAAAACGAAATCTTTAATTTTCTTGGGACTGTGCTGTTTATTGCTATCCTGCCCATTGGTATTTTCTATCTCGCTACCGAAAAAGAACGGTTTCAAAACAACGCTAAAAAGTTGGCCCTGCTCGGATTTCTGCCGGCGCTGGTTTTCTTGCTGTTTGTGATTCTGTGAACATTTTGTATTCATTTAAATCATGGATTTTATATACTTATCGTGGACGCAAAATTTGAAAATCCTGTTTTTTTTCTACCTTGTGCCGGTAATCTGTTTCTATTTGAAAAATTCTGCCGATTTTTAGGATAAAGTCAAACCCTATTTTTGAATAGATATAATGTTAAAAATTCTTATTGATTTATTACCCGCCCATGGACATTTTCATGCAATACTCAAAATAGCATTTAAGTTAAAAAATGATGGTTATAACGTAATTTTCGGTAGCCATTTGTCTATGCAAAAGGAGATCGAAAAGTACGGATTTTTGTTTGTTGAGCTTCCCGATGTGCCGGTTACCAAAGTAAATTTTGCGGTCAGGCTATCAAAACAGAATAAATTTATAACCTATTTTTATTGGTTTCTCAGCCGTGAAAAATACAGGAAGTCTAAAAAAGATGTTAGCGTATTTCACAATGCCATTCATTTAATTAAACCTGATTTGATTTTACTCGACGAGCAAGTGGCAATTAAAGCGTTTCTATATGAAATGATTGATTTTCCGGTTGTGGTATTTCAAACCAAACCCGATACCCGTAAAATAAATGGCATACCACCGTTTACCTCTTTCTATTTACCCAACGGTAAATTAACAAGAGAAATATACAGCAACTTTCTCTGGTTTGCGAAACTATTAAAATATAAATTTATTTACTTGTATAACAGGATCCTTTCGTCGGGGCAGGATAATTATTCTATCCTGAAAAAAATAGGAAAAGATTACAACATTGATATGAATAAAAGGATTGAAATAAAACGTTCGTTTGGTGTTGGAATTAAGGGATTATCCAGATTTATTATTTCACCGGCAGCCTTCGATTTTCCGCATCCTGAAAAAGAACAGGTTTATCGGATTGGGCCACTGATTGATATTAAACGTGACGGAAATATTTTGGATGCACGTTACAGTTCTTTACTTGCCCGGATTGAAGCAATGAAAAAAGATAAAAATGGTTTCATTGTGTATTGTTCATTGGGTACAATTTCGTCGAATTTTAAAAAAGAAGTGACCAAATTTTTTAAAAAAATGGTTCAGGTTTCAAAAAGTAATACTGATTGTTTATTCATACTTTCTACCGGTAAAGATTTTAATATCAACGATCTTTATCCAATCCCCGACAATTTATTTGTTTTCGATTTTGTTCCCCAGGTCAATCTTCTAAATTACTGTGATTTAATGATAACGCATGGCGGGATGAACAGTATTACCGAATGCGTTTACAACGATGTGCCAATGCTGATTTATCCGTTATCGCTAAAATGGGACCAACCCGGAAATTCGGCACGTGCAGTGTTTCACGGATTAGGTTTGCGCGGTAAAATAAAAAAAGACTCTGTTAAAATGATTTCTAAAAAACTAATCAGGATAAAATCAAATCACGTTTTTTACAAAAAAAATGTAATTGAAATGAAAAAGAAATTTGAAGAGAAAAATCAATCGGATGAATTGCTTCAAATAATCGACAACATGCTTACTAATTTTAATTCATTATGAATTCTGCTGATCTAAAAAGAATTAAAACGGATTTAGTTAAAACAGATAGTCAACATCAGGCGGGAATAGCATGTTTGGCGTCTGTAATTAAATATTACGGTGGAAATGTGGAAATGAAACGGTTGTATACCAACAGTGGTGCAGTATCCAATGGAATCAATCTGTCAGGATTGTGCGCAGCAGCCCGTTTGGAAGATTTTAAAGCAAATGGGTTTAAGGCATCAGTGGAAGCTGTAAAGCAAATTGTAAATCCGGCTATTCTGCATGTTTCAAAAGGTTCAGGAGGCAATGATTATATAGTCTTATACGGATGGCATTCGAATAAATTTATTATTGGTGATCCTCAATGGGGTTTAGTTGAATACCGGGAAGAAGAGTTGGAGGCAGTATGGAAATCAAAAACGTTAATGTTGCTGGAGCCAAATAGTACATTTAAAACAGCCAAAGAAAAAGCCATGTTAAAACGTAACTGGTTTTTTGAACTTATAAAGAATCAAAAAAGGGCATTTTTTGTGTTGTTTTTTTTAGGATTTATCAAATCAGTACTGCTGGTAATATTGTTTTTATCTGTTATTGAAAAAGGAAATGAAATTTTTGAGACTTACGGAAGTAAACAGTTTATTATTTACGCTTCTTTAATCCTTATCGTTTTAATACTGCTTTTAGTTTTTGAACATTTCACCAATACACTTAAGGCCCTCGGGACCAAAAGTTTTACATCAGAAATGAATCATCAAATTTCTGAAAATATGTTTTGGAAGAAAAGTTTTAAAGGGGAATTTTCAGAAACGAGTGCAAATGCCCATTCAAACGCAGCTTCTCAATTCAGTAATTTCATTTTCAATCTGAGTTCAAATGTTCCGTTTTATATGTTCCTTTTTATCGCCTCGATAATAATTATTTTATTCCATTACTTTTGGGCAGGATTTATACTTATTATTGCAACTGCCTGTTTTACATGGATTTTTCGGTCGTACAGTAAAATGGTAAAACAACAATTCAGTTCTAATTTTAAATCTGAAATTCAAAAAAACCAGTCACTAAATTCCAGTTATCATATTTTGAAATTAATAAAACTAACGAACAGCGAAGTATTTTTTACAGAAGAAACTGCTAAATTACTGGATGTTATGCCAGAAGTCAAATTTGAATTGGCAAAACTGCAAAACCGTTGGCGAAATCAGTTTATTACAGGAGGAGTTCTGGTAACTTTTCTTGTAATTTTGACATTTTTAATTTTTTCCGAATTCAATTCAGAAATAACATTGTTGCCTTTAATATTTTGGCTGTTTATCAATATTTTAACGGTGAAAAAAATAACTGATTCGGTTTATACCTATTGGAGGGCAAATAGTTTGTTCACGGTTCTTTACAGGAATTTAAATAATGATTTTTCCACGAAAATGGAAAGGAATCCGGAATCTAAACTTCAGGTTCCTTTCAGTAAACTTTCCATTCAAAAACTGCGATTTGCATTTCCGGGCAGACCACCTGTTTTTCAGGATATCGATATAACCTTCCAGAAGGGAATGATTAATGTTGTGTATGGTAATTCAGGGAGTGGTAAAAGTGTATTAATGTCAGTATTAAACAGGTTGTTGCCCGCAGGACAAGGAGTTATTGAAATTGACGGTAGAAATTGGGAAGAGTGTGATGATTTTCAATGGAGAAACAACATTGCTTCTGTTTTGCAACCTGTACTTTTATTTAATAAATCAATACTTGAAAACATAGGATGGGGCATGCCCTCAATTGATGTGAAGAAAATTGTTTCATTCTGTGAGAAGTTTGAATTCGACAATTATTTTAATGCACTTCCCAATGGATATGACACACCAATAAATGATTTATCTGCCGGGCATAAACAGTTGATTTCATTTGTTGCTGCCATCTACCAAAATCCGAAGATACTATTGTTGGATGAGCCATTTGTTTTCATGAACGAAGAAATAGAAAATTTCTGTTTACAACTGTTGAGGAAATTAAAGAATGAAATGGTAATTATTATATTTACGTGTAAAAATTCAATAAAGGCAGAGGCTGATTCTGTTTTTTGTTTATAAAATAGTGCATTACAATCAGATTTAAATCGAGATAATAGAAATGAATTTTTTATCTTTCGAAATTAAATAAAGACTATGCCAAATTTCCCGTTTTTTCAACAATATGATGCCATGGACTGTGGCCCCAGTTGTTTGCGCATGGTGGCCAATTATTACGGGAAACACTTTTCACCTGAATTTTTACGGGAAAAATCATACATCACCCGCGAAGGAGTTTCTTTACTTGGAATCAGTGATGCCGCCGAAGCCATAGGCATGCATTCAACGGGAGTAAAAATCACTTTTGAGCAACTAAAAAAAGAAGCTCCATTGCCTTGCATTGTTCACTGGGATCAGGCGCATTTTGTGGTGGTGTATAAATTAAAAAAAGGGAAAGTTTTTGTGGCCGATCCGGCTTTTGGACGTCTTGAATATTCAGAGCAGGAATTTAAGGAACACTGGCTGGCCACGGTAAAGGAAGGCGAAGAAAAAGGCATTGGTTTATTGCTGCAACCCACACCTGAGTTTTACAAAGAACCTGATGAAAAAGTAAGCCGTACGGGTTTCAAATTTATTTTCAATTATCTGAAACCATATAGGAAACTGGTTAGACAGCTTCTTTTGGGATTTCTAATCGGGAGTGTAATTCAATTGATTCTTCCATTCCTTACACAGAGTATTGTCGATATTGGTATCAGTACTCAGGATATTGCTTTTATTTACCTGGTGCTTATGGCCCAAATGGTTCTGTTTATAAGCCGGATGTCGGTGGAATTTATACGATCGTGGATTTTGTTGCACATAAGTACGCGAATAAACATTTCCATTATTTCCGATTTCCTGATAAAATTAATGAAACTACCACTGGGTTTTTTCGATTCGAAAATGATAGGCGACATTTTGCAACGGATTGAGGACCACGGCCGGATTGAACGCTTTTTAACGGCACAGTCTATTAGTGTGCTTTTTTCCATGTTTAACCTTGTAGTTTTTGCCATTGTACTCCTCATTTACAGTTTAAAAATCTTCCTGATTTTTATTTTGGGATCGGCACTTTATTTTGTGTGGGTGTATATTTTTATGAAACGCCGCCGCGAGCTCGATTACAAGCGGTTTACCAAATTGTCTGAAAATCAGAGTAAACTCATTCAGATAATAAACGGAATGCAGGAAATAAAACTAAACAATTACGAAAAAGAAAAACGATGGGAGTGGGAACGTGTACAGGCTGGTTTGTTTAAGTTGAGTATAAAAAGTCTTTCGCTTGAACAGTACCAGAATGCCGGTTCGGTATTTATAAACGAAACAAAAAATATTATCATCATTGTTATTGCAGCCACGGCTGTAATTAACGGCCAGCTCACCCTTGGTATGATGCTGGCCATACAATATATAATAGGACAACTGAATAGCCCGCTGCGGCAGTTAATTAATTTTATGCACCAGGCACAGGATGCCAAAATAAGTTTGGAACGCCTGGCCGAGATTCATGAGAAAAAAGACGAACAGGATGTTTCTGCCGCCAATATTAAAATGCTGCCTGAGAATAAAAGTATTTCGGTTTCAAACCTCGTTTTTCAGTACGAAGGGCCGCGATCTCCTAAAGTTTTAAATAATATTAATCTTGAAATTCCTGAAAACAGAACCACCGCCATTGTTGGGGTAAGTGGCAGTGGAAAAACCACATTGATAAAATTGTTGCTCGGATTTTATCCACCTGTTGAAGGCGATATAAAAATTGGTGGAATCAGATTAGCCAATTTTGCACCACCCATTTGGCGCGATAAATGTGGAGTAGTGATGCAGGACGGTTTTATTTTTTCGGATACCATTGCACGGAATATTTTGGTTAGCGAAGGCGAAATAAAGGAGCAATTGCTGTTGCACGCCGTAAAAATGGCAAACATTCAGGATTTTATTGAGTCGTTGCCGCTAAGTTATAATACAAAAATCGGGCAGGAAGGAGTTGGATTAAGTCAGGGACAGAAACAACGTATTTTAATTGCGCGCGCCATTTATAAAAATCCTACATATCTGTTTTTCGATGAAGCAACAAACGCACTCGATGCCAACAACGAAAAAATGATAATGCAAAACATGGAGGAATTTTCGAAAGGAAAAACGGTAGTGGTTGTGGCGCATCGGCTAAGTACAGTAAAAAATGCAGATCAAATTGTTGTTCTCGAAAAAGGCGAGATAGTGGAAAAAGGGAAACACGAAGAACTGATCAATAAAAAAGGAAAATATTTCGAACTGGTTAAAAACCAGTTGGAGTTAGGAAATTAAGAATATACGTTTAATGGCTGAAAACAAAAATAAAATTGAAATTCGTTCGAGCGAGGTTCAGGAGATACTTGGTGGGGTACCTTCCCGGATTGTCCGTTACGGAATGTACATATTTCTTCTTGTACTCGCCTTAATCATTGCAGGATCGTTTATTTTTAGATATCCCGATATCATTACCTCGAAAATTGTTGTCACCACAGAAAATCCACCAGTAACAATTAAAGCGCGCTACACAGGTAAAATTGAAAAACTTTTTGTGACCGACAATCAAAAAGTTAAGGCCGGACAGGTTCTTGCACTCATTCAGAATTATTCCAATTACGAAGATGTTTTGAAATTAAAAACGATTATTGATTCAGTACAACCTGAATTTGATACTTTGGGGTTGGCTCCTGTTGGAATATTTGATAAAAATTTACAACTTGGAACTATCCAGGAATTTTACTCCCAGTTTTTAACCCGATACAACGAATTGCTTGTTTTTGTGCAGCAACAGTATTATCTGCAGATGAATAAATCATTGAAAGCACAACTCGAAATGGCAAATATTCAATATAACCGTTTGTGGGAACAAAAGAATGCAGTCGAAAAAGAATATCAAATAAAGCTCCGGAATTATGAGAGACAACAAAAATTAATTGCCAAGGGAACAATTTCATCTCTTGAATTTGAGAAAGTTGAATCAGAAATGTTAGGTAAAAAATCAGAACGAGACGGTTTGCGTTCTCAACTGGCTCAAAAAAAGGTGGATATGAGTAATTTGGAGCAGGGAATTATTCAAAATAAAAAAACCTATTTCGATCAGAAAAGTAAATATTGGTCGGAAATGATACAGGCATTTAATAACCTGAAAAGTGAAGTAAGTAACTGGGAACTAACTTATCTGATGCGTTCGCCGATTAACGGAACAATTACCTTTACTAAATTTTACAGCGAAAATCAGAACGTGGTTGAAGGTGATAAAGTGTTCAATGTTGTTCCTGAAGATCTGGGTGAACTAGTAGGCAAGGTCGAATTGGATGTTCGTGGTTCGGGAAAAGTAAAACCGGAACAGGATGTGAATGTGAAATTCGATAATTATCCATACATGGAATACGGACTGGTTCGTGGAAAGGTGAAAAACGTTTCACTGGTTCCGGAAGACAATTATTATATGGTAGAAGTAACTTTCCCTAATGGGCTTGTTACAAACTACAACAGGCCTCTTGATCTTCAAAACAATTTGATGGGACAAGCAGAAATTATTACCGAAAACCTGAAATTAATCCAGCGCATCTTCAATCCACTGAAATCTTTGTGGAAAGAGCGTGTAAATAACTGAACCTTTTAAAAACAGCCATTTCGCATTTTCCCTTCTTGGTATTTCAACCTTAATTTTTCGAAAAAATAACAGAAAACGTATTGTTCTTTGCTCAGAATTAGTACTTTTGCGTGCCGTTTTTAGGGGGTGGTATGCAATTTTCCCTCTGAAACGTATCGTTTTTAAGGATTTTTGCATACTTTTGCAGTCCATTTTTAAAATGATTATTAACTATATAAAAAACAGGTATTTATGCCAACTATTCAACAGTTAGTTAGGAAAGGAAGACAAAGCAAGGTGGAGAAAAGCAAATCTCCGGCCTTAGATTCATGCCCACAACGTCGTGGTGTATGCGTTCGTGTTTATACCACCACACCTAAGAAACCAAATTCGGCAATGCGTAAAGTTGCAAGGGTAAGGTTGACCAATGGCAAAGAAGTAAACGCTTATATTCCGGGTGAAGGACATAACCTGCAGGAACACTCCATTGTTTTGGTACGTGGGGGCAGGGTGAAAGATTTACCTGGAGTACGTTATCACTTGATTCGTGGTGCGCTGGATACAGCAGGTGTTGAAGGACGTTTGCAGCGTCGTTCGAAATATGGTGCAAAAAGACCGAAAAAATAAAGTTAAATATAAGTAGTTAAAAAGTTATTTGCAGTGGTTTGGTTGAGTAAGTGATTCTCTTAAAAAGTCTTCCGGAGAAAAGCTGAAGACCGCCTTAGGGCAACCGATTTAAATAACACTAAAAACAAACAAATGAGAAAGACAAAACCCAAAAAGCGAATTTTGCTTCCGGACCCAAAATTTAACGATATTTTGGTAACCCGGTTTGTCAATGATTTAATGGTAGACGGTAAAAAATCTATCGCTTATTCGATTTTCTATCAAACATTGGATTTGGTGGAGAAACGTGTAAAGGATACTGAATTACCACCGCTCGAAGTCTGGAAGAAAGCATTGGAGAATATTACTCCTGCTGTTGAAGTTAAAAGCCGCCGCGTTGGTGGTGCAACTTTTCAGGTCCCGATGGAAATCAGGCCGGAAAGGAAAAATTCAATCAGCATAAAAAATATGATTCTGTTTGCCCGGAAACGTTCGGGTAAATCAATGGCCGACAAATTATCTGCAGAAATTGTAGCTGCTTTTAACGAAGAAGGTGGAGCTTTCAAAAAGAAAGAAGACACACACAGAATGGCCGAAGCAAACCGTGCATTCGCACATTTCAGATTTTAGTTTGGTAGAAAAAATAGTATAGTTTAGTTTTTAGGAAAAGGTAAAAAAAGGGTTTAGAAAATTGGGTTAAGAAATGGCTAAACAAGATCTGAAATATACAAGGAATATTGGAATTATGGCGCACATCGATGCGGGTAAGACCACGGTAACAGAACGAATTCTGTTTTATACCGGGTTAACACACCGCATT
>Ga0102953_1002643_pt1 | contig 10450 bp, 8 predicted proteins | sample SalPon2A_C_D2_MG_FD_78509 | JGI IMG/M metagenome (GOLD analysis project Ga0102953, IMG submission 78509) | Soil microbial communities from South San Francisco under conditions of wetland restoration - Salt Pond MetaG R2A_C_D2_MG | ecosystem: Environmental > Terrestrial > Soil > Wetlands | place... | reverse complement strand
CTGCATCTCCTTCACCACATTGATCTCGCCCACGGCCGCCTGGTAACAGGTTTGTCCGAACGATTTGGCAATGTCCTGGGTGACATTTGAAGATGAAAGATTGGTGGCACAGGGACCGGGTTCGTTTTCCATCATGAACTGGGTGGCAAGAGCCAGAGTATACTCCTCGCCCAACAGTTCCCCATTATTCATCACCAGGGCCAGACGGTCGACATCCGGATCGACCACCACCCCGAGATCGGCCTTTGTCTCCTTCACTTTATCACAGATATCCGTCAGGTGTTCGGGGATCGGCTCAGGGTTATGCGGGAAAAGGCCGTTTGGCGTACAATTCATACAGATCACGTTACTTACACCCAGACTGCGAAGCAAATAAGGCACAGTCTCCGAACCGGCTCCGTTTACCGCGTCGATCGCAACGGTAAAATTATGCTTTTTAATAGTCTGGACATCAATGTATGGGAGGGCAAGAATCTTGCCTATATGATAATCGAGGATTTGATCATCCCGTGTAACTTCGCCCAGGTGCCGGTAGTCCTGGTAGGCAATCTCACGTTTGGCAGCGATCGACATGACCTCAGCTCCCTGTTCCGCATCCAGAAACTCACTCTTGCCATTCAGGAGCTTCAGCGCGTTCCATTCGGCCGGATTATGGCTTGCAGACAAAATGATGCCGCCGCTTGCCTTATGTCTGAGAACTCCCATCGCCACTGTTGGAGTCGGAACAACACCAAGTTTCACAACGTCGCAACCAACGGATTGCAATGCAGAGACGACCACCCGCTCGCACAGCTCGCCGGTTACGCGTGAATCCCTCCCAATCACTATTTTGCCGCCCTTTGCCCACGTTCCAAACGCCGCTGCATACTGTGCCAGATTCTCCGGATTCAGATCTACACCAAATATTCCCCGAATCCCGGAGACAGAAACCATTAAAGCCATAATGTTAGTAGTGAGTCTTGAGTAATGAGTGTTGAGATTTCAACTAGTTGCCTTCCAAACATTTTCGGTGCCGCCTGACTGGTGGTTTTCATACCGTGCCATCACAAACAACAGGTCAGAGAGCCTGTTGAGGTAATGAATGCAGTCATCCGAGATATCTTCCTCGATACGCGCTTCCACCGTTTTCCGTTCTGCTCTCCGGCAAACCGTCCTGGCCATATGTAGTGAAGACGCCGCCCGGGTACCGCCAGGTAGGATAAAGAACCGAAGTTTCGGCAATGTGTCTTCAAGACCGTCTATAAAATGTTCCAGACGAATAACATGATCATTTGTAATGCGATCTATTTTTACTCTCGAACCCGGCGGTGTTGCCAGATCTGCCCCTAAAACAAACAGATCGTTTTGAATCGTTTCACAGAGGCGCTCTCCTTCTTCGGTAAGTCCAAAGGATCGGGCCAGGCCGATTATCGAGTTGAGTTCATCTACTGTTCCATATGCCTCTATCCGCAATGAGTTCTTTGGAACCCGTCCCCCTCCGAATAGCGAAGTATCACCATTATCCCCGGTCTTTGTATATATCTTCATAGCATGATTTGATTAACGAGATATTTAGCAAAATACGAGCCTCTGGTGTGGGGCACAACTGTGTGTTGGTTCGTATTATTTTCAAAACAATGATTGAATCGATAAGGTGGGGAGGTAATCAGTTACTTAATTCCCTAAAAAAAGGACTTAATGCAATATCTGAGATCAAAATTATCTACATTCACACTTGTTTCAATATAATTAACCAAAATTTGGTCTTCCACGGGATAGTCACCTCATTTCGGGACAATATATTTAAATACTCCCTTATTAGTGCCGAAAAAGAGCACTTCTTTGCCCTTGACCATAGTGGCGACAAGATCATTGATACGTATACCCGTTGAACCTGATGTATCGCTAACCATTCTCCAGGTATCCCCAAAATTATGACTGACAGTATAAAATAGTGTATGTGTCTGGTTGAACCCTGCTCCGTAGACAGTTTGGGGATGAAATTGATCCTGACCTAATGTAAAGATGCTGGCTTTGTGGAATACATACCTCCACTGCTGTCCACCATCTGTCGATTTATAAATACCAATACCGAGGCCTGCCAGGACCGTATCAGAGTGAAAAGGATGTATCATAAAATCAAAGGCAGCAGTTTCCGGAATGGGCTGGGCAGGGTTAAGGTGTTGCCAGTTTTGCCCACCATTCGTTGATTTTATTAAAAGGGGACCGATACTCGCACCCCCCGCCCAGACAATTTGAGAATTATTCGGATCGACCCTTACAAAGAATCCGGAACCTGCCTCATCCCATACCCCCCATACAAGTTTCCAGCTTTGTCCATGATCTGTGGATTTTGCAACACTACCCCCATTTACCTCAGCATAAATTACATCCGTATTGTTTGGATCCAATTCCAAGTCAAATGGATAAAACGGAGTATCTCCCCCAAAACCGTTTTGATACTTTTGCCAGGTTTTACCCCCTGTAGTAGTACGATACAATATGCCCTTGTGTTCTGCTAAAATTTCTTGATCGGTATAAACTACAAAAGTCAGATGCATCCCTGGATCAAGGGTGCTCCACTGCTCATCATTCAATGTACACCTGTATAATCCGCTATCTGCAGCAGCATATAAGTAGTTGCCATGTATTTTCAACTGCCATATGTAATGACCATCCAAACCATTTGCCAAAAACCTACCGTCTACCTCTTTCTTATGTTTGCCGCCAAAGAGATTACACCCAGTTATAAAAATAATTGCACTAAATATTAAGACACTGCAGCTGAACCGAAATAAAAACTTCGTTTTTGAGAATTTCATTGTAACAAATATAATATTAGTGTCTCTTATTTATACGGAGCCTTACTGAGCATCCCATCTCGCAAGACTTCATCACAGAAACACTCATCTTTTAAAAGGAGGTTGTGATGAAACAATTAAGTCTTCATCTCGTGTTCCTTTCAGGTATCACATTGTCCATGTTGATAATGAGCTGTGATAACAAAAATCTAGTGCAAAGTACCCCCCCCCCGCATAAAAGGTCAAGCATCTGCCACATTATCTAAGCAGCCGGTATCTGTCAACCAAGATTACAGACTGATTCCACGGCAGTATATCGTAGTGTACAGGGACGAGTGGAATGGGAAAATTGATAATACAGTAGCTAAGAAAGTACATTCGTTTCTCCAAACACGTTTATCTAAACTGAACATTCCAGACAGTTTGGTCAAGAGTCGATACGAATATGCCTTGCGAGGGTTTACCGCGAGGTTGACTCCTAAACAGGTCCAGTCTCTGCGAAGTGACTCGTATGTAAAATACGTTGAACAGGATCGGCGATACAGAGTCATGGCACCTGCAAATTGTTGCTTATCCCGAACAACAGAGTCAGTTAGACCGATAGTCTCAACCACTTCGTCTGGTCAACTAACTCCATGGGGAATAACCCGTGTCGGCGGTCCCCTCGACGGCGCCGGAAAGAAAGCATGGGTTATTAGTACTGGTATTGATCTGAATAATGAAGATCTGAATGTGGATGTGGCCAACAGTGCTTCATTTGTAGCCAATGAAAGTGCCCAGGATGTGACAGGGCGCGGCACTTATGTTGCTGGAATTATAGCGGCGAAAAATAATTCTATTGATGTCGTTGGTGTAGCAGCTGGAGCTAGTGTTGTTGGAGTAAAGGTAATAACAGACAATTATGATTCGGTGGATGTATCTAATATCGTTGACGGTATTAATTATGTTGCCAGTAAGGCATCACCTAATGATGTTACAGTAATTACTCGAAATATTCATGATCCGAATGATAATGTTCATTCGATAGATGATGCTGTAACCAATGCAGCTAATGCAGGATTGAGATTTGTTATTGCTGCAGGGGATAATTCTGACAATGCTAGTAACTATTCTCCAGCACGCGTCAACATTGCTAATGTTTGGACAGTAGATTCTTTTAAAAAGGGAGATATATTTGATTTCTACTATGATTGTTGGTACGGAGCAAGCTCCAATTACGGGGCTTCCACTGTTAATTATTCCGAGCCCGGTGATAGCATTCCTTCCCTGCATGTTGGAGGTGGATGGGGATATAGTTTCAGATCAACCTACGGTACGTATTTTTGTCCCGATGGCACTCCCTTTGCTGCTGCACATTTGGCAGGACTTCTACTGGCTGCTCCACATGGAGTCGCAATTGGCGGCTATGTGTCAGGTGAAACGAATCCTGATCCAATTGGTGTGGCCAAAACCCTCAGCGTCACCATTTCCGGCCCCTACGAAGTACCGCCGGGCAGTTATCCAACCTGGACGGCCAACCCTTCCGGCGGGACTAGTCCTTATCAATACAATTGGCAAGAAAAAATTGACTACCGGAGTGGTGGATGGACCGGGTGGTCTAACTTCGGGAACCAGCAAAGTGAAGGACAAACCTGGGAATCCGACATTTACGAAGTGGAGCTAAAGGCGACGGTCACCGATGCCAATAGCAACCAGACATCCGCCACTTTCAATTCCTATTTTGATCAAGGTAGTGCCCCGGCTACAAGCGATACCGCTAAAACCGATTCAACTGCTCTATAGCAGCATTTTTGAATTTCTCCCACCCTGTCATGTTATCCACCCTGACAGGGTGGATAACAATTTAATCGCTACTTCCCCGGGTCATCCATCCCACACTTTTAATCTGAAACTGTACTCCCAGGTATCCCAGCCTTTCCAACTCTCCAATAGACGCATCTTTATGAGCTGAGGACAGAGCTACCACTTCCGTAACCTTTTCCATATACTGCGAATCCTGAACCACGGCATCCCATTTCTGGATCCACTGTTTGATATGCCGGCTTTGATCATAAGAATAAATAATCTCAACTGTAATTGATGGAATCAGCTCAGCCAGCCTGGTTTTCTCCAGGCACAGTTGAGCGGTAGTCCCGTATGCCTGGATCAATCCGGGTTTGCCCAGTTTGGTACCGCCAAAATACCGGATTACGACCAGACCGCAGTTCGTTGCCTCGTAAGAACGCAGCCGGTTCAGGATAGGAAGTCCGGCGGTTCCGGATGGTTCCCCTGCATCACTCGCCAACTCATCAACAGGCTCCGTTCCAAAGCGGCAGGCATAACAATGATGCGTGGCATCCGGGTATTTTTCCCTGATATCATTCAGTTTTATTTCGAAAGAATGATGATCATCGCTGCGAAAAAGAATCCCAATAAACCGGGATCCACGATCCTGATACTGATCAGTCGCTTCATTTTCAACCGTATAAAACATATGGAAATTTGTACTTATGACAATTCACTCCTGAACCTTATGTATCAAAAATACAATTCAGAAACCATTCAATTTCAGGCCGTGTTAAGGTACCATGTTTCAGTGAGACCATCGGCTATCTTAGAACAGGTACAAATAAGTATGGACGTCTGAAAGAAAGGTTATAATTATGTAATTTGGCACGTCAATTTGTAAGCGATTCCGAAGTCATTACTACGGATAATCTTAATCAATTTTGTAAAGTGGATAACCTAACGTTATGAGTGCGACTGAAAGAGCTTCAAAATTTCGAGCCTGGTCTACACTGGGCCGGAAAATAATCACCGGCATCACGGCTATGGGCCTGGTGATATTTATCATCGAACACCTGATTGGCAACCTTTTGCTGCTAAGCCCCAATCCTGAATACTATAATGCGTATGCGTATGACCTGATGAGCTGGGGAGTGTTCCTGTATATTATCGAGATAGGATTGTTATTGTTTTTCCTGTTTCATATCGCTGCGGGAACGGCTGTCTACCTTAGAAAACGGCAGGCACGGCCAGATAAATACATGAAATACCAGAGTACAGGTGGCAGTAGCCGGCAGACGATCAGTTCAAAGACAATGATATGGACAGGATTGCTCCTGCTCATCTTCATCGTGTTTCACCTGATCACTTTTAAATACAACCCGAATCTTGCGACCAAGTATGTGACGATGATCGACGGCCACAAGGCCCATGACTTCTACCATCTGGTTTATGATACATTTGCCAGCGGATGGATAACACTCTGGTACGTTATCATCATGGTACTGCTTGGTTATCATCTTCGCCACGGATTTTGGAGCATGTTTCAATCCCTGGGTGCTATGAAACCCAAAATGACTCCGATTATTTATTCCCTCGGCGTGGCCCTCGCAATTATTATAGCATTTGGATTCGTCATTATACCTATTTGGATACATTTCGGAGGCATGGCATGAGCATCAACGAAAAAGATTTATTTACCCTCAATTCAGATACCAGCTTTTTAAAATCGCAGGAACCTGCCGGACCGCTGGAGGAAAAATGGCGGCATCACCGGCAAAAGATTCACCTGGTATCTCCAAATAATAAAAGGAAACACAACATCATCGTTGTCGGTACCGGGTTAGCAGGTGCTTCGGCAGCCGCGAGTCTGGCGGAACTGGGATACAATGTCACTTCATTGTGCATTCACGATTCCCCGCGGCGCGCGCACAGTATCGCGGCACAGGGTGGCATTAACGCTGCCAAGAACTATCCCAATGACGGCGATACGATATGGGGACTTTTTTATGATACGATCAAGGGCGGTGACTTCCGGTCGCGCGAGTCCAACACCTATCGCCTGGCGGAAATCAGTAACAACATCATCGATCAGGCCGTAGCGCAAGGCGTACCGTTTGCACGTGAGTATGGCGGATTACTTGATAACCGGTCGTTTGGTGGCGCCCTCGTTTCCCGGACATTTTATGCCCGCGGCCAGACGGGTCAGCAGCTTTTGCTCGGCGCTTACTCTGCTTTGATGCGTCAGGTCGATGCGGGTCATGTCAAGATGTTCCCACGGCGCGAGATGCTCGATCTCGTCGTTGTGAATGGCAAGGCGCGGGGCATTATCGCCCGCAATCTGCTGACCGGTGAGATGGAGCGTTATGTCGGCGATGCCGTTATATTGGCAACCGGCGGATACGGTAATGCATTCTTCCTCTCAACGAACGCGAAAAACTCGAATGTCACGGCAGCCTGGCGATGCTACAAACGGGGTGCCTATTTCGCCAACCCCTGCTATGTTCAAATCCACCCGACCTGTATCCCGCAATCGGGCCACTATCAGTCGAAGCTGACATTGATGAGTGAAAGCCTGCGGAACGACGGAAGAGTTTGGGTTCCGAAAGAAAAGGGTGATAAGCGTCCGCCTAATGAAATTCCGCAGGAAGAACGCGACTATTACCTGGAACGGAAATATCCAAGTTTCGGAAACCTGGTGCCGCGCGATGTGGCATCACGTAACGCCAAGATGGTCTGCGATGAAGGACGCGGCGTGGGTGCCACGGGTAAAGCGGTCTACCTCGACTTCAGAACTTCGATCGAACGTAATGGTGAAGATTACATCCGCGACAAATACGGCAACCTGTTTGAGATGTATGAGCGGATCACCGGGGAAAATCCCTACAAGGTACCGATGCGTATTTATCCTGCTGTTCACTATACGATGGGCGGTCTCTGGGTCGATTACAACCTGATGTCCACCATACCCGGCCTGCATGTGATCGGCGAGGCTAACTTCTCTGATCATGGCGCCAACAGACTGGGTGCCAGTGCATTAATGCAAGGGCTCTCGGATGGTTACTTTGTCATTCCCTATACGCTGGGCGAATACATAGCCGCCAACGATATCGAAAAAATCGATACTTCGCACGAAGCATTCGAGGAGGCTGAGCAGGCTTCTATGAGCAAGATCGACAAGATGCTCAACATCAACGGCGAAAAGACGGTGATGGAACTGCACCAGCAACTGGGTGCCGTGATGTGGGAGAAAGTCGGTATCGCCAGGACGAAGGAAAGTCTGACTGAGGCCATCGACGACATCCGCAACCTGAAGGAAGAATTCTGGAACAACCTGCGACTGACCGGTGAGAAAAACACCTTTAACAAGTATCTCGAATTTGCCGGCCGCGTAGCCGACTTCCTTGAATTGGGAGAACTGATGGCGGTCGACGCACTGCACCGCAACGAGTCGTGCGGATGTCACTTGCGCGAGGAATACCAAACCCCTGAGGGCGAGGCACTGCGTAATGATGACGACTTTGCATACGTAGCCGCATGGAAGTACCAGGGCGACGACCAAAAGCCGGAGCTCAATAAAGAGCCGCTCAAATTTGAAAATGTGAAGCTATCCCAGCGTAGTTATAAGTAATTAAATATAAGTGTCGATATTATGAATCTTCATCTGAAAATCTGGAGACAGGAAGGCCCCGATCAACCGGGCAAGTTGGTTGATTATAACGTCAAGGACGTAAGCACAGACATGTCGTTTCTGGAAATGCTCGACGTGCTCAACGAAGAGCTGATCCAAAAAGGCGAGCGTCCCATTGAGTTCGAACACGACTGCCGCGAAGGCATCTGCGGATCCTGCAGCATGGTTGTCAATGGCATTGCTCATGGTCCCCAACACAAAACCGCAGTATGTCAGCTTCACATGCGTCACTTCAAAGATGGCGATACGATCTACATTGAGCCCTGGCGTTCGAGAGCATTCCCGATTATCAAGGACTTGGTGACCGACCGTAGCGCATTCGACCGTATCCAGCAGGCCGGCGGCTATATATCAGTTAATACCGGTGCTGCGCCCGACGCTAATACGATTCCGATCGGCAAGGAAGTCTCCGATAAGGCATTCGACTTCGCCGCCTGTATCGGCTGCGGAGCATGTGTCGCTGCATGCCCGAACTCATCGGCAGCCTTGTTTACCGGTGCCAAGATTGCTCATCTGGCACTTCTTCCACAAGGTCAGCCAGAGAAGAGGAAACGCGTACTTGCAATGGTCGAACAAATGGAGACCGAGGGTTTCGGCGACTGTTCCAACCATGCCGAGTGCGAGGCTGTCTGTCCGAAAGGTATTTCCATTGAGGCGATTGCCCTCATGCGCAGGGAATACTTCAAGGCTCTCTTTAAATAGTTTTTCCTATACTCACTGCAAAAAGGCGCATGTTCTGCAAAGGGCATGCGCTTTTTTTGCTTCATGTGAGGAGCCTTTAAAGAAGTCTTTTAAGACTTGCATGACGACTGAATAAACAAGAGATGCCATCGTTGCAACCCATTTGTTATATTGTTGCAACGGACAATTAAATGGAGACCATTATGAGCAGCGCACAGAAAAAGAAAAAATCCGTCGTTTGGCTAAGTCACGTGGAGTAAGTCAGAAACATATAGTACTACAGCTTGTTGACCAGGCTTTGGACAAAGAAGAAAAGCAACCAATGGAAGGTTCTTTTTACTGGAAAACTTTTACCGCTCTGTTCGAGATCTTCATTCCTTTGTGGAAGAAAATGGCGTTAATTGTGATTTTTCCTATCAAGAAAATCATACTAATGTTAATCGGATTATCGAAAAATATCACGATCTGCCTGTCTCCTTCGCCGATGCCTGCCTGGTATATGTATATGAATGATCCCGATAGCCGGATATTCACGCTGGACCAGCATTTTCATATTTACCGTGCCGACCGTAAAAAAATACCTGTTATTAATCCTCATTAAACTAAAGAAGCAGGCGATGTCAATCATTCTCTATTCACTTCCCTATGTGTTGCAAGTTGAATATTGAAGGTTACAAGTTATTCCAATCACCGCTGCAACTTTCAACCTGTAACCTGCAACTTCCAACTTTATCCTTCACCAATCCTTCAAGTCATGTAAGAATTTCGTCACCCATTTAACTATTGAATGACTATCTTATGACCACTGAAAGACTATTGAATGACCGGCAACATAAATTTCTATGGCTGACCCTTCCCTTTCAACTGAAGTGCTTACTGTTCTAAAAAAATATTGGGGATTCAATTCTTTTCGGGAAGGTCAGGATAAGGCGGTTTCAGCCATGCTTGAAGGAAGGGATACTTTCGTGATCCTTCCAACGGGAGGCGGTAAATCCCTTTGTTACCAGGTACCCGCCGTGATTAAAGATGGGCTCACGCTGGTTATCTCACCTCTTATTGCACTTATGGAGGACCAGGTAAACCAGTTGAATGCCCGTGGAATACCGGCTGCGGCGATTAACAGCACGCAGTCGATGTTTGAAGTGGAGCAGCATCTGGTCAACGCGCGTAACAACATGTACAACCTGTTGTATTGCTCGCCGGAACGCCTGGAATCACAAATATTTCAGAACGAACTGCCTCAGTTGCCCCTGTCCATAGTTGCCATCGATGAAGCACACTGCATCTCGGAATGGGGACACCAGTTCAGGCCCTCCTACCGTCGGATCCGTGATGCCCTTCAGAAGGTTGATCCGGCTGTTCCCTGGATTGCCCTGACGGCCACGGCGACACCTGAAGTACGAAAAGATATCCTTGAATTACTGGCCCTTCGCGACCCTGAACATGTCGTGGGTGGGTTCGATCGTCCCAATCTTCAGTGGTGGGTCAGATACACCGAAAAAAAAAGAGAAAAGCTGATCGAGATGGTCAAACG
>Ga0102953_1002642_pt1 | contig 10454 bp, 6 predicted proteins | sample SalPon2A_C_D2_MG_FD_78509 | JGI IMG/M metagenome (GOLD analysis project Ga0102953, IMG submission 78509) | Soil microbial communities from South San Francisco under conditions of wetland restoration - Salt Pond MetaG R2A_C_D2_MG | ecosystem: Environmental > Terrestrial > Soil > Wetlands | place... | reverse complement strand
TGAGTATGGACGCTAGTGCGTTTCTGATTCGGAAACGAGCAATTTTTCGCAAGGTCAAGGAAATCGAGGTATTGCGCGGAGACGTACATGGTACGTCGCACAAGCAAGACCGAAGATTGACGCAGAGATTGCGGAAAGGGGCCGTTTCCGGACAGAAACTAGGTAGATATGCTGCTCGCAGACTATCAGGACTCTGGAATTGTCGGGTTGTATTATTAACGCGGGCAAGGCTGACAGGGGTTGAAATAGGGGAGATGGAAAAGAGGTCGTTGATTGGAATCGATCTGAGTTCCGGTCCTTACACGGAATTCATCGAACGGATCATGGCGCTGGGAAAAACCAGGACCTCCTCTTATGTCTGTCTGGTCAACGCCCATATGACAATAGAGGCGTACTGGGATAAACGGTTTTCCGAAGTTGTCAACGGCGCCGATGTCGAAGCCCCCGACGGAATGCCGCTGGTCAGGGCCTTCAAACTGCTCCACGGCATCAGGCAGGACCGGGTGGCCGGCATGGACCTCATGCTGGACTTGCTCCGCGAGTCCGAAGGACAGGGGTTGTCCATCTATCTCCATGGGTCCACGCCGGAGGTCCTGGAGAAATTTACCGAACGGCTCAAACGGGAATACCCGGATCTGACCATAGCCGGCACCTGTTCCCCGCCCTTTACGCCACCGACCGGCGAGGAGGAAAAGGCGGCTGTCGAAAGGATCAATGACTCGGGTGCCAACATCGTGCTGGTGGCGCTGGGCTGTCCCAAGCAGGAAAACTGGATGGCCCGGAACAAAGGGAAAATCAATGCCGTCATGGTGGGCGTCGGTGGAGTTTTCCCTATTTATGCGGGGTTCCAGGGTCGCGCGCCGAAGTGGATGCGGGATCACTGCCTTGAGTGGTTTTACCGCCTCTGCAGAGAGCCGAGACGATTGTTCAAGCGGTATCTGGTGAGCAATACGCTGTTTCTGTGGCTTCTGGTGCGGGAGATGGTGAGAAAGGGCCTGTCGAGAGGGGGGCAATAGAGCCCGGACAAAGTCAAGGACTTGACTTGTGTCCATCCGGAAACGGCCCTTTTCCGGACAGAAACCAACTTGGCGATCGGATGGCGGACTTTTGAGAACTGCGGAGACGGAATGTGCTGAAGGAGCAGTTAGGTCACAAGGTAATCGACCTGATTTTGACGGCGCTGGCCTTTTTAACCGCCTATTACCTGAAGATATACTGGCTCGGCGACTCTCCCTTCTCGAGAGAAAACGCCACCTTGCCTTTCCTGGTACTGGCGATCATGGTGTGCTGTGGTCTTTCCTACGATTTTTTCGGATGCTACGAACTTCACCGGCAACAGAATTTCGGGCGGGTTTTTCTCCGAATCGCAAAAAGCGCGTTATTCGGAGCGGCGGGCGTCATTCTGCTCCTGTACCTGCTGAGGATGTCCGAAGGAAGCCAGATACTGATCGCCTCGTTTGTCGGCCTCGATATTCTTTACCTGACAATATGCCGGGCCACAATCCTTTCCAGGAGGAAGAGGGGCCTGCACAGGAAGGAGATCCTCATCATCGGCAGCCGGGAGCGGGCCAGGGAGCTGATCCGCTATGTAACGGCCAACGAGGAGATGGGATACCATATCATCGGCTGCCTCGATGTTGACCCGGCCCCTGTCGGCACCGAAGTCGCCGAGGGGATCACCATTATAGGGACCCTGGGTGATTTTCGCCAACTCCTGCTGGACAGTGCCGTCGATGAAGTCATTTTCGCGATCCCCCTGATAAAGGTCGACGGGGTTATTGATTACATCGGGTTCGCCGAAGAGCAGGGGGTGAATGTCCGGGTATTGCCCGATTGGCAGATACCGGAACTGATGTATCAGCCCAGGCTTGCCTCTGTCTTCATCGAGCCGTTTGTCGGCATTCCGACCCTTGCGCTTTCCTCCACGCCCCGCAAGGAGCTTGCCCTTCAGATTAAAACTTTGCTCGACCGGGTTTCGGCGTTCTTCGGTCTTGTCGTCCTGCTGCCGCTTTTTCTCGCCGTCGCCGCAACCATCAAGTTGACCAGCAAGGGGCCCGTTTTTTTCCGTCAGGTTCGGTGCGGACTGAACGGCCGGAAATTCGTCCTCTACAAGTTTCGCACCATGGTTCACGAAGCCGAGAAAATGAGGGCAGGTTTGCAGGCGGCCAACGAAATGGACGGGCCCGTGTTCAAAATCGAGAACGATCCCCGGTTGACCGCGATCGGCAAATTCCTGCGCAAGTCCAGTCTCGACGAGCTGCCCCAGTTGATCAATGTCGTTCGGGGAGAGATGAGTCTCGTGGGGCCGCGGCCTCCGCTTCCCTCGGAAGTGGCGGAGTACAAGCACTGGCAGCGCCGCCGTCTTTCCATGAAGCCGGGGCTGACCTGCATCTGGCAGGTCAGCGGCCGCAACGAGGTCCGTTTCGAGGATTGGATGCGCATGGACCTGGAATATATCGACAACTGGTCGCTGGTGCTCGACCTGAAGCTGTTGCTCAAGACCGTACCAGCGGTGCTCTTCGGCACGGGAAAGTAGGGCGCGGGGCGGGTCGGCGCCTGCCCGTCGGCAGGGTTTTTGGAGCCGCCCGGAAAATTCCGCCAAACTGGCGTATGGCGGGTAGTCTGATATGCTTGAGATTACGGGAGAAAGTGAAGGCGCGGGGCATCGTTTATTGGTCGCGGGTGCCGGCGTTCAATGGCTGGAGGATTTGATTTCACAAGGAGGTCACGGCAATGAGTTGGAAATGGTTGGCGGTTATGGTCGGAGCGTTTATCCTTCTTCCCACCTGGAGCAAGGTGGGCTTGGCGGTTGCCATGGAGTCGAGTTCATCCGCCGAATTCAGGCCGGTGGAGGAAGGTGAGGGCTACGGAGAGCTCTTCCAGGAAGAGACGGGCACGGCCGGGGAAATCTTCGGCAGCAGGGGAGGCTATGTCCACCCGTTTCTCTCCCTCGGAGGCTATGTCACCACCAATCTCTTCCGCACCGAGGACAACGAAGAGAGCGATAATGTTCTGGTGGCCTCTCCGGGAATCTGGTTCGCCCTTCCGGCGAGCAGGCAACAGTTGCTGAAGGTGGAAACCCTGAACACCGCCCCCGGAGGATTGGAGGTCAGCCGGTTCCGACCCGAGGCGATAAGGCGCTTTCAGGGCTATGCCCTGTACCGCGGGGAATTCACCCAACACGACCGGTTTGCGGAGGCAGATACGGATGACCACCGGGCCGAGGGCCTCCTGCAGTACAACTTTCGCGGCGGTCTTTCACTGGAGCTGGCCGATATTTTTGAAAACAACCACGACCCCTACTCCACCGGAGATGCCGGCGCAAGGGAGCTGAATACCTTCCAGTCCAACCTGCTCAATCCGTCGATCAGCTACCGGATAAGCCCGAAAACGCGACTGCAGCTGGACTACACCTGGTACGTCCTCGATTACGACCAGGCGCGCCGGGATTTTCGCGACCGGGAGGACAACGCCATCTCGGGCTACGTCTTCTACCGCTTTGGAGCCCGGACCTCCGCCTTTCTCGATTACGAGTACATAACCATCGATTATGACCTGCAGACCAGACCCGACAGCGATGAGCAACGATTCTACGGCGGCATTCAGTGGCGGGCCACGGAAAAATCCCGCGGCCGCATCAAGCTGGGCTACGGCAAGAGGGATTATGACGGCATCAGCGATACGCAAAATTTCTTTTCCGCCGAAGCACAGCTGATTCACCGTTTCACGCGCAAGACCATGGTCTACCTGGTGGCATCGCGAAGGGCCGAAGCCTCCGATGTTCAGGGAGCGCGGGACGTTCTGACCGAGCGCCTCCGGGCAGGATACGTCCAGAATCTGACGGCGAAGGTGACCGGAAAGGTTACGGGATATTTCTACCGGGAGAACTATGACGGGGATATCACCATCGGTTCCCAGACCGATGAACGCGAGGATAAAACATATGGCGGAGAAATCGCCCTGGGATGGTCTCCCACCAGGTGGTTCAACGCGAGTGCCGGCTACCAGTACACGGAGCGCGACTCCAATTTCGACATCCGCGACTACCAGGACCACACCGTGTTTCTCACCCTCACCGCGGCGCTCTGAGCCCGGGGGGAATATGTTCCGGCGCAGCCTACGCCTCGCCATAGCAACAGAAGGAGCTCCAAGCTATGAGAGTTAAACTGGTCTTTCTTTTCCTGCTGCTGCTGGTTCCAGGGGCGGCGTCCGCGACGGATTCGGATTACCAAGTGGGCGACGGCGACGTTCTGCGGGTGACGGTTTACAATCATGCCGATCTCAGCACGGTTGCGCGGGTCAGCGGCGGGGGGACCATCCTCTTTCCTCTCGTCGGCCAATTGAAGGTCGATGGGCTTACCGTCGACCAGGTAGCGGACAAGGTTTCCCGGGCCCTGTCCGCGGGCTACCTCGTCAATCCCCAGGTGTCCGTCTTCGTTGAGGAGTTTCGCAGCAAGAAGGTGACGATCATCGGCCAGGTGAATAATCCCGGTCTGTATGAACTCAGTGGCCAAATCTCTCTTCTGGAGTTGATATCCAAGGCCGGCGGCCTGACCCAGGACTATGGCGACACCGTGACCATCCACAGGAAAAAATCCACCAAGGATTCCGGAACGGAGGTTCTGACCATCAACTTGAAGAATGTGCTGGAAAACGGGGCGTCGGAACTGGATGTGCCTATCCTGGACGGAGACAGCGCGGTGGTCGCCAAGGCCCGCGTCTTTTTTGTCACCGGAGAGGTGAGCCGGCCCGATGCCTACAAATTCGAGGAGGGAACCACGGTTATCAAGGCGATCACCATGGCTGGCGGCTTCACCAATCTGGCCGCCAAGGGGAAGGTCAAGCTCTATCGGGAGATCAACGGCAAGAAAAACGTCGCGGAGAGGGTTTCGATGGATATGCCCGTCCTGCCCGACGATGTGATCGTCGTACCGGAGAGCTTCTTTTAGCCTGTCAGCGGGAGAATGAGGCTTCGCCATGCCGATCAAAAGCGAAGGCAATCATCTGCGGGATTATTGGAAGATCGCCATCAAGCACCGCAAGACGGTGGCGGGGTTCTTTGTCACCATTTTCCTGCTGGTGATGCTGGCAACCTTCGTGGTCACTCCGCAATACATGGCCACGACCAACGTGATCATCGAAAAGGCCTCTCCGAATGCCCTGGAGATGAACTACCGCTCCAACCTCAACGATCCCGAATTCAATGAAACCCAGTTCCAGCTGATTCAGAGCCATGCCGTGGCCCTGCGCGTGGTGGATATGCTTTCCCTGGAAGAAACCTACGACACCTACATGGGGCGGTATGAAAAACCCTCTCCGCTCCAGGTAATGCTGAACGGTCTGGGTAAGATGATGGCCCGTGTCAGGAAGCTTCTGGCCCCGGCCCCGCCTGCGGGCCAGAAGGAGAGTTTGGGAAACCTGGCGTCTACCCGGGCGGACCGGATCGCAAACAAGCTCCAGGAAAACATCTTCGTCGAGCCTATCCTCAACAGTCGGATCGTCGCCATCAGCTTCCTCTCTCCCAATCGGGAGTTTTCCGCCCTGGTAGCCAATGCCGTAGCCAAGGCCTACCTCGAGGAAACCCTCGACATGAAGACGGAAGCCACCCGGCGGACGCTGGGATGGATGACCAAGAAGGCCGATGAGGAGCGGCGAAAGCTGGATGCGTCGGAACAGAAAATACAGGATTTCATGCATGCCAACAATCTCGTCACCATGGAGAACCGTGTCGCCGTGCTTCCCGAACAGCTCTCCGAGATTGGTACGGAACTTATCCAGGCCCAGTCCCGCAGGGAAGAAATGGAAGCCTTGTACGACAAGGTCAAGAAGGTGGCCGGGAATCCAAAAGCCGCCGAGACGATTCCCGCCATCGCCTCCGATCCCGCCTTGCGGACCCTGCAGTCCCAGATCCTGGTGGCCGAGCAGAACATCATGCAGCTTTCCGGAACCTACGGAAAGAAACATCCGGCCATGATCAAGGCCCTTTCCGACCTCACTGTGCTGAAGGAGAAAAAAGCGCAGGAGATCAAGCGGGTCGTCGCTTCGATCAAGAACGAGTACGAACTTGCCCGCTCGGCCGAGAATACTCTGACGGCAAAACTGAGGAGGAACAAAAGCGAGGCGCAACGAGTCAACGAATCGTTTATTCAGTACCAGGCGCTCAATCGCGAGCTGGAGACAAACCGGCAGCTCTACGATGCCCTTTTGGGTAAAATCAAGGAGCAGAGCATCACCGGCGAAAACCAGCCGGCGGTGAATTTCTGGATCGTCGAGAAAGCGCGCGTGCCGATCAGGCCGGCGACACCGCGGAAGGTTCTCAATGCCCTGATGGGCCTTGTCGTCGGGCTGTTCGGCGGAATCGGCCTGGCCTTCATCATCGAATATCTCGACAATACCATCAAGGACTCCGAAGAGACGGAAGCCGTTCTGGGGGTGCCGGTTTTAGGAACCGTATCGCTCCATGCCGACGGGGAGCACAGCTGGGAGACGGTTCTGAAGGAACCTCGTTCCGCCTTTTCCGAGCAATACAAAGGCCTGCGCACCGCCCTGATGCTGTCGACGGTCGGCGGTCCCCCACAAAAGGTTCTCGTTACCAGCTCCTTCAGCGGCGAGGGGAAAACCACTACAGCGGTGAACCTCGCCCTGGTTCTGGCCCAGTCGGACAAACGGGTGGTACTGGTCGATTGCGACCTGCGCAAACCCCGTCTGCACAAAATCTTCAACCTCAGGAACAAGCACGGGGTGAGCACCTACCTGGCGGGGCGAAACGTCGGCGAAGACCTGCTTTCACGGGGCCCCCTGCCCAATCTCGCCGTCGTCACCTCGGGGCCGATTCCGCCCAATCCCTCGGAGCTTCTTTCCGCGGAACGGATGAAAACCCTGCTGGAGAATCTCCGCACCCAGTTCGACATCATCATCTGCGATTCGCCCCCTCTGTTGTCGGTGACCGACGCGAGACTGCTCAGCCGGCTTTTCGACGGCACGATCATGGTGGCCCAGGGCGCCCGGACCACCTATGAGGTGGTCCGCCGGTCGCTGAAGATGCTGCAGGGGAGAGACTGCCACGTATTGGGCCTGGTGATCAATGCGCTCGACCTGAAAAAGCACGACTACTACTACCACCAATACTACGCCGCCTACGTCAAGGAAGAGACGGCGGCACAAATGAGCGAACGGCTGGAGAGGATAACGGATGACCGGTGATTCCTGAGTGCCGTTTCCCGGAGGGGAGCTTCCGGCCTTTAGCCGGATCGCGAGCAGGCGCATGATCGATCTTCACTGCCATATTCTGCCCGGAATCGATTTTGACGGCCCCCCGCGCCTGGACGACGTCCTGGAGATGGGTCGCATTGCCGCCGCCGACGATATCCGACAGATCGTTGCGACCCCGCATATCAAGGAAACCATCCATCCCGCGGAATTTCTGCGCGACCAGGTGAGGCGTCTGAACGAGGAGTTTGAGAAAAACGGCATTTCCCTGGAGGTTCTCCAGGGCGCCGAAGTCAACACCATGGTCGATCCGTCGAGTTTCGGTGAGTATACCCTCAACGGTACGGATTACCTGCTGCTGGAATTTCCCCACAGTCACCTGCCGAAGGATGCCGTCGAGCTCGTATTCAATACCGTTCTCGATGGACTCAGCCCGATCATTCCTCATCCGGAACGCAACCCCTCGATCGTGCGCAGGCCGGAGCTCGTCTCGGACCTGGTCAAGGCCGGAGCACTGATCCAGCTGACCGCCGACAGCCTCCTCGGAGGATTCGGGCCCGAAGCCAGGGAGTGCTCTTTATACCTGCTGGAGCGCGGCCTGGTTCATTTTCTGGCCACCGATGCCCATTCCCCGGACTGGCGCCGCCCCATTCTTTCCCGCGGGGTCAAGGCGGCGGCCAGGGTTCTGGGCGAGGCCGCGGCCCGGCGCCTGGCCAACGAAAACCCCGCATCTATCATTGCCGGGAAACCGCTCCATGACTAGACTGGCCTACTCCACCCTGCTGATCATTCTTTTCCTGGCGCCGCTGGCCGGTCTGCCGGGAACGGCCGGTTTGGGGACGGTGGCCGCGCTGGAGGCGATCGGCATCTGCCTTCTCCTGCTCTGCCTGTTCAAGGTCGGAGAACGTCCCCTGTGGCATCCCGCTCCGGGCCTGCTCCCTCTGACGATCTTTGCCGGTTTTCTCCTCGTGCAGGCGCTTCCCTTGCCACCCTTCCTGCTCCGGCTGCTCTCCCCGAGGACGTGGGGACTTTACGGCGATACCATCTGGGTGGTTCGCCCGGGCATCTGGATGCCCCTTTCCTTCTCGCCCCAGGCGACGCTGACGGAATTTTTCAGGTTTTTCCTTCTCGCCGCACTCTACCTGGGGACCGTCCAGCTCCTGGCTTCCCGCGATCGGCTCAAGGTGGCCATTTCCTCCTTGACCGCCTATGCCGGGCTTGTCGCCCTCGTCGCAATCGGGGTTTTCCTGTTCCTCGGCAGCCGGCCCGCCTGGCTGACATGGGAACTTCCGACCTCCTTCCGGGACAATTTTCCCGGCCTGCTGGCGATGGCGTTTCCATTGGCGCTCGCCCACTATCTGGCCAGCCGCCCCCATGTGAGTCACCTCTCCCTGCGGGAAAAAGTGGTCAATTTCATTCGGCAGCTCAGCTTCCGCCCCCATGTTCTGCTGGGCGCTTCCTGTCTGTGCGTGCTGTTCGCCATTCTGCTGAGCCGGTCGTGGTCCGGGATCGTGAGCAGCCTTGGGGCGCTCCTGATCTTTTCCCTGCTGCTTCTGACGCGCAGTCGCGGACGCCGGATGGAGGTCTGGGGGACCCTGCTGCTGCTCGGTCTGCTTCTCCTGCTGGGCCTTGCCCTGGGAGGGGGCGGAGGTCAGGCCGGCCTGAGTGCCGGGGAAAAACAGCTTGTCCGGCAGGACAGTCTGAAGATTTTCGCCAACTTTCCCCTGTTCGGCACCGGCGCCGGCACCTTCTCCCAGGTCTACCCCCGCTACCGGACGCTCCCGGGTGATAACCTGGTCGTCAACCATGCTCATAACGCTCTTATGGAGCATCTCGTCGAAACGGGCCTCACCGGGATTCTTCTCTTCGCCTGGTTCCTGGTCCTGGTCCTGTACCGGGGTTATCTGGCCTGGCTTCAGCGACACAGCCGGACCTCCGTTTATCTTTATCTCGGCTGTCTCTCCGGGCTGACGGCGATTCTTCTTTACGGCTGGCGCAACTCCGTCCTCCAGGGTTTTGCCGCGCAGGTCTATTTCTTCTTCTTGTGCGGTCTCGCCATTGCGACGGCCACCACAAGTTCGCTTCGGGGGACGGAACCCGAACCGCTCCAGGTGCCTTCCGGTGTTCGGCGATGGGCCGTATTCGTGACGGTGGTGGTTTTGGCGTTCAATGTGGCCGCCGATCTCGGCGGGCTTCTCGGCAGGGCGGGGTACGGAGACCCCGCCGCCGAACAGGCGGAAGAAACGGTCCAGAGCGCCTCCAGGGCCGCTCTGCTCGACCCTCTCGCCGCCGGTTATCGCTATGCCCTGGCCGACGGCAGTCTGGCCTCGGGGGATGTGGAGCGTGCCACGGATCAGCTGGGTACCGCTTTGCGTCTGGCGCCCCTCGATGCCGAATACCTGCAGAGGATGGGCCTGGTGCTGGCCAACCTCGGGCACGAAGGGCAGGCCGAAAGGTTGCTTCGGGCGGGCGCCCAGGTCGATAGGGCCAATCCCGAGCGTCACAAGACCCTGGCTTTCTGGCTGCTGTCAAGGGGAAAGAAGGAGGAGGCGCTCGAACAGATCCGGCAGGCCGTCTACTGGGGACCGGAAAAGACCTGGGACTATCTGACCCTGATGGACCTGAACGATCTGGGCCAGGAGGAGATGCGCCGGACCCTGCCCGAGCGCTCGATGCCGATGCTCGCCTTCGGTGACTACCTGGCCAGCATCGGGGAGGACTCGGCCGCCGAACGCAGCTATCGCACCTCCGTTCAGCATGCGATGACCGAAAAACACCCGGATCCCGAACCTTTCCGGCGGACAGCGCAATTTTTTGCCGACCGTGGACGTGACACCGATGCCCTTGAAATCATCCTGATGGGGATCGAGCTCTTTCCACAAAATCCCGAGCTGAGAATGTCGGCCGCGAACCTGTATGAAAAGCTGGGGATCGTTTACCGGGCCGTGCAGGAGTACCGGGTCGTCCTCGCCTTCGACCAGGACAACGAGGAGGCACGCGAACGGTTGCAGGTGCTGGCCGGCCCCCGTCCGTGAGCCTTCCTGCCGAGTCACACCCTTCGCCGTGCGACCACGGGTCGTCAGGATCTCAAGCCCCTCGGCACGATGAGAGAAAGCCCTCGTTCAGCGGCGACGGGACTCGAGGGCGTTCATGCCGGCGAGCAGGAAGCCGAGGGAGATGAAGGCGCCGGGGGGCAGGATCATCAGCAGGAAGGGGACGTAGCCCGCGCCGAAGAGCGAGACGCC
>Ga0102953_1002640_pt1 | contig 10462 bp, 12 predicted proteins | sample SalPon2A_C_D2_MG_FD_78509 | JGI IMG/M metagenome (GOLD analysis project Ga0102953, IMG submission 78509) | Soil microbial communities from South San Francisco under conditions of wetland restoration - Salt Pond MetaG R2A_C_D2_MG | ecosystem: Environmental > Terrestrial > Soil > Wetlands | place... | reverse complement strand
TGATAGAACAGGCGTTGATAAATATTATCAATAATGCATCACAATCTGTTGATAGACAAGAAAATGCGGAAATTGTTCTGAGTGCCGAGATTGACAAAACAAGCCATCTCATTATCCAGGTACAAGACAACGGCACCGGTATTCCCAAAGATGTGATGGAAAAAATATTTATACCCTTCTACTCTACCAGAAACCGTGGCTCGGGGATCGGCCTGAGCCTGTGCAAACAAATAATGAAGTTACACCGGGGATCGATTTCAGTTCAATCGGAGCCCAACGTCAAAACGGTGTTTACCTTAAAGTTCTAGGTGTTTAGGTATTAAGGTGAATTTGGCTTGTTTAAAGATTTCATCATAAAACGACAATAAAAAAGCAATGAAGTAACGGTAGTCGTTTTAACTGTTACTTCATTGCCATATCGCTGCTGATCAGATGATACACCAGGAAATTCAGAGATCACCTTAACTCTGATAATCAGCAGAGGGTTTATTTCTTCGTAGGTATCCAGCGTTCGAGGTTGTTCATGACCTTGCCCCGAAGTTCTCCCTTGGGATGCATCGTGGTGTGGACGATCACATAAGCGCTGTCATCCTTCATAACACGGACAAGATCTTCGACGGAATGATCTTTCAGAGGTCCGGAAAGATCCTGTGAAGTGATTATGCCGGTGACAAATTGACCATCGATCGGGCCAGGCATCAATTGTGGGCTGTGTTGCCCTTTGGGATATAGCCATACCAGTTCCGGACCAATTGGCTGTCCATTAACCTCATGAACGTGAATCATGGTCACACTGTCGGCTTTCATCAGATAGATCGTATAGTATAATTTGGTTTTATCCTGATTTAAATGAAAAAAGACTTTTCCATTGGCTTCGGTTCGAACCGGATCGGGCTGGACGTGGACACCGGATAAATCCGCAACATAATGGCTGTTTGTTGCAAGTGCACGGCCTTTCAACAATGGGTTATCCTGTAATTGTGCCCTGGATACTTCATGTATCTTTTTCTTGATAACGTTTGTATTACGTGAACACCCAAATGAGATGATGATGCACGACAGGAGAATAAGCGCAGTCGATGGTCTTTTAATTAATGCATACTGAGACAACGAGTTAGCCATGATAACAGTGTTTAAAAGTTCTTTTGTTTTTGGTACCTGCAATAACACACACGCTAAGTAACAGGTGCAGTGATATGATAGTTCGTAATAGTGTCACATAGTAAACATCCCGCAAAAAAAGGTTGTTTATCAGTTTAAGTCCTTGTGCACAAATACAAAAACCTAACATGTTTTATTGTCATTTTATTGTTGAAAAATGAAAAGACAGGCAACTAAGAACTATTTCCCCTTTTGGATGTCCTTTCAATTCATGGTAACCGTTTAAAGATTCGTATTTTGGGATCCAGTCAACAAATGAATCGTAACTTTTTTATGACCGATCTCGAAAAAAAAACGGAAGCCGTAAGAGAGATAGCGGAACGTCTTGGTTTTGAAGCATGTGGCTTTTCGAGGGCTTGCCGTTTGGAAGATGAGGAGCGTCGTCTGGAAGAATGGCTGAATCATGGGCGTCACGGCACCATGTCATGGATGGAACGTCATTTTGATAAGAGAGTGGATCCAACCAAGCTAGTTCCGGGAGCCAAATCAGTTGTATCGGTTCTGTGTAGTTATAATCAGGATTTTGGAAAGATACATCCTGAAAAGAAACAACATGATCGTACTGATCCAAAAATATCGAAATACGCTCTTGGAGAGGATTATCACCAGGTTTTGAAAGAAAAACTCTTCTCTCTTTTCCATTTCACCGAAGACCTGATGGGGGGCCTGGCGGGCCGTGTATTCGTTGATTCAGCTCCTGTCCTCGATAAGGCATGGGCTGTAAAGTCCGGACTCGGATGGATTGGGAAAAACAGTAACCTGCTAAATAAAAAGCTTGGATCATGGTTTTTTATTGGGGAGATGATTCTAGATGCCAGGTTTGAATACGATAAGCAACTGGCAGATCATTGCGGTTCCTGCACCCGCTGCATCGATGCTTGCCCAACGGATGCCATATATGAACCTTATCGCGTAGACGGGAGCAAATGCATCTCCTATTTTACCATCGAGCTGAGGGGGGAAGTCCCCGATGAATACCAATCGCAGATCGGTGAATGGATCTTCGGCTGTGACATCTGCCAGGATGTTTGTCCCTGGAATCGAAAAGCTCGTAAAGGTTCCGAAGAGCGGCTGTTTGCACGGGAAGACCTGATTGGCCACGATCTCGATTTCTGGGAAGAACTGGATCTCGATACCTACCGGCAATTATTCAGGAAGAGCGCAGTAAAACGAGCTAAATTTGAAGGGTTGAAACGTAATATCGAGGTTGCATCACGAAATTTGAGGAAGCAACGGGATTAAGGGAAAAATTTTGAACCATGAATTGATCACCCCATACTTGAATTGGGAACAAGGTGTAATTCAAAATTCAACATTTAAAATTAATAATTCAGAACGTACCGCGCTTTTCCTTCAGGAACTTGTAGAGAAGTTCACGGGCCCGGAAGATATGCGCCTTTACCGTTCCAAGCGGCAGATCCAGCAACTCCGATATCTCCTGGTAACTTTTCTCCTCGATGTGTCGCATTTCGATAACGGCCCGATATTTCTCCGGAAGGTTGCGGATTGCTTCCTGTATGATATTTTTCCGCTGCCTCTGTATGACTACTTTGTCCGCCTCATAGGTGCTATCCGGAACATCAATCGCCATCTCCCCTTCATTGGTCTGAATCGGCTCATCCAGGGAAAGTGTTTTCAGTTTCTTTTTACGCAGATGATCTATGGCATGATTGGTAGCAATCCGATAGAGCCAGGTAGAAAATGCATAATCACTGTTGTAAGAACTGATATTTGAGAATGCCTTTGCGAAGACTTCCTGTATCAGATCTTCCAGAATCTCGCGATCCTTTACCAATTTAAGAAGATGATAATAAAGGGCGTTATGATATTTCTGTTCGAGTTTTCTATACGCATTCTCATCACCTTCAACGGCATGCTGCACTAGCTGTGCATCTTCAATACTGCTTTGAGACGCATGGCTTTCATGGGATACTGAGGAATGCTCATTCATGCAGATTCGTACGTAGGTGATGATTTCTATAAAGAGCGTAAGTTATCATATTCCTACCCTTGTTAGCAAATAAACAATTAAACGAGTCGGATAACCTTTTGGTTGTCCAACTGTGCTTTTGCACAGTTCAGATTGGTTGCAACGCACATTGATAAGGCGTGTTAGTATTGATACTCTTTAGCGTTGGATTCATCATAATCTGAAGTTGACAGGAAATTATGAAACACAAAAATACCGTGGGTATTTATTGTTTTCGCGAAGCCGGTTATAATCATGGCTTGCCAAAGAAATTCCATACGGAGACGCATGTTGGCGACACAAGTCGAATGGTACTGACCGTTGGGGGTTTGGGTACCATTAGCACCTCGATACATACCTACTATCATGTAGTCTACATCCCGACTGCATGATATTCCGATCCATTGTTAATCGATCGGAAACATCACGACGAGCCGTTGTACATTGATGTGTACAACGGCTTATTTTTTTGGCCAATGAAGTCCGTATGACAGCGTTAAAGTCTATTTATTGGTCTTCAATACATTAGGAATTATTTATTTACCAATAAATAGTTGCTCCTTGTTATTGTAGTTTTAAAAAAGTGCAAATACATTCTTCATGATCAGGTTATTGCTATGAACAAATAAAGAGGACAAGTATGAAATCCAAAATATTGTTTACGGTATTAGCTGTATTTTCAATAGTGGGTATCAGTAAAGCACAATTACACCTGGGCCCCTCGCTCATATACGGTACATCAGCTATAAGTGAACCCGGAATCCAGGTTAGCGGATATCTACCCATTCCACAGGTGGATAAACTGTGGGTTGGAGGTGACCTCTCATTTTATTTTGCTCATAATTATGGCACCTTTAAGCAGTCATTCTGGGAGGTCAATGCTAACGCGCATTACATGTTCTACGATGAGAAAGGTCTGAGCGCCTATGGAATTGGCGGATTAAACCTGACAACGATCCATTTTAAAGCATATGCCAACTATACGGGAAATTCTTCTTCACAATCCAATCCCGGATTAAACCTGGGTGTTGGTGGCGCTAAAAGTATGGGCTTTGGATTGGTATTCGCCGAATTGAAATACGTGATAACAAATTACGATCACCTGGAAATCGGAGCCGGAGTTCGTTTCAATATAAAAACGAAGTAGAGAAAGCTTCAGCACAAGAAATATCAGATTCAGATCAGCTGTTCGTTTGGCATTTAAACATTAAACCGGAAGAGCATGATATCCCCGTCCTGAACGACATACTCTTTTCCTTCAGATCGCATTTTCCCGGCCTCGCGAGCAGCTTCTTCTGAGCCAAGCGATACGTAATCATCGTATTTGATTGTCTCGGCGCGGATAAAACCCCGTTCAAAATCAGTATGAATAACTCCGGCTGCCTGGGGGGCCTTGGTACCTTTGGGGATCGTCCAGGCACGAACTTCCTTGGGACCGGCAGTGAAGTAGGTAATAAGTCCAAGCTCATGAAAGGCTGCCCGGATTAAACGATGAAGTCCCGGGCGATCAAGTCCCATCTCCTGGAGAAACATTTCCCGTTCATCTTCATCCAGTTCAGCAATTTCAGCTTCAATTTTTGCACATACGATAACCACTTCGGCTTCTTCTTTTGCCGCATGTTCCCGAACCTTATCCACAAATGGATTGTCCTTCCCTTCGGGCAGATCCGACTCATCCACGTTACAAACGTACAAAACGGGTTTGGCGGTAAGAAGAAACAGATCGCGGATGAGTTCTTTGTCGTCCTCATGAATATCGAATCCACGTGCCGGGTAACCCTGCTCCATAAAATCGTGCAGTTGCCTTACCAGTTCGAGGCGGTTTTTAATCGATTTATCACCACTTTTTGAATCTTTCTGCAGCCTGTCGAGCCGTTTTTCGATCGTTTCCAGATCCTTAATGATCAATTCATCCTGGATGATCGTTATGTCCCGAATCGGATCAACATTTCCTTCGACGTGAACTACTTCATCATCTTCAAAGCATCGTACGACATGTATGATCGTGTCCACCTCGCGGATATGCGAGAGAAAGGCATTGCCTTTCCCCTTTCCTTCTGAGGCACCTTTTACCAGGCCGGCGATATCTACAAACTCAATAATAGCAGGCGTTAGTTTGGCAGGATTTACCATGCTGGCCAGTTTATCCAATCGTTCATCAGGAACAGGAACGATGCCTATATTAGGATCAATCGTACAGAACGGGAAATTTGCCGCTTCTGCGCCGGCATTGCTCAGCGCATTAAAAAGTGTTGACTTGCCAACATTCGGCAATCCAACAATGCCACATCTTAGACTCATAAAATTAACTGTTCAGGTGTCGAGAGATTCTTGTTGTATAAATGTCACTTCGGGCAGAAGTACAGCCGTGAGATTACCCATACCCCTTCTGCGGCTGTAGACACATCCCGTGTCAATGCCAATCATGTTGGATCCAGTGATAGGTTCCGGACGAGGCGTATGACCAAAAACAACCGTTTTTTCCCACTTGTTATGTAACGCATGCAGATGAGACCGCTCCCAGATGAAATGTTCGATCTGTTCGGGATCAGCAATACTCTCGGAGATTGTCATATCAGGATTTAAGCCGGCATGGACAAAAAAATAGTCCGTGGTGTCATAAAAGGGTTTCGTATTCTTGAAAAAATCCATGTGATCTTCCGGAATATAAGCCTCCCCTTTTTCATCCCTGTAGGAATTGATCGTTGCCTGGCCGCCATTAATCTCCCAACCCGCATAATTATTGTTGAATAAAGCATCTAACATCATAAACTCGTGGTTCCCCTGCAACATCACGCAGTTATATTTTTCGGAATAACTGATGAGTTGATCAACGACAGATTTCGAATCAGGGCCACGGTCTATATAGTCGCCAACAAAAACAAATATTCGGTCACTGTAGATTTCCAGATGTTTCAGTAAAGCTTCAAGTGTCCGGGCGCAGCCATGGATATCACCAACGGCAACATATTTTGTTTTATCCGACAAGATTTACAATCAGGATTTAGATGAAGATTTATTCACGGAATGTTCGACCAACCCTCTGCCCATCTTATGGATACGATTCTCAGTAGTTAGCTTCTGAAGAGCGGAATCAAGTATACCATTTACGAATTTGCCTGACTTCCCCGTGGAATATTTTTTGGCTATTTCAATGGCCTCATTAATGGTGACCTTGGTTGGGATATCCTCGAATTCAAGCATTTCGCAAATAGCCATACGAAGTACAACCTTGTCGACAGTGGCCAACCGATCCATTTCCCAGTGTACAAGGTGAGGGGCTATTTCCTTATCAAGATCTGCGGTCCGATCGATGGTTTTCAGAAAAAGACTTACAGCAAATTTTTCTGCTTCTTTCGAGCTGATAGCATCATCACCACCGGAATCCGGGGAATCTTTAAAAATTTCATTAACAAAGGGTTTGAGAGTATACTGGATAACTTCGTTGACATCCTCATTTCCCATTTCATGAGCATACAGTGACTTAAGAACTGCTTCCCTCAGTAATCGTCTGATCTTCATTCCGGTTTTTTGGTTAACATTAAAAGCTCGTTAAGATAAGAAAGTTCTTAACGAAATGTGAGAGCAACAGGGCTTACATGAATTCATGTTGTTAAGTCTATTACGGCTCAGAGGGTTCCTCTATTACATATCTTGCAGTAAGGTTAATTTTGTTAGATTATAATGACTCATAGAAAGTTGATACGGAGAATTCATTCTTTTGAAAGAATGGACATATAGAACCGGCAAAAGCTGATATCGGTTCATTTTACGGTATCAGCTTCCAATCTTCCATATGCTATTGGAAATAATGGTATTGCCGGAGATATAGCAACCAAAAGACTATCGCGATAGTATCTTTAAAGCGATTTTCCGTCAGGTAGCACCGCCTTGATTCATCAGCCTATAATTCGTCCAACCTGTTCATCCGTCAGCACAGGCATAACTTCAAAGGTTAATAAATCCGACCATTCCTGGATCCATTGGCCAACGGTTTCTATTTCATTGGCTTCAGCGATGATGTATCCCTCATTTCCATTCACAGAGTGCCAGCGTCCCCTCATTGTGACCCCTTTGGGTGGCAGTGCACCGGTACTCTTGAATTTTTGTTGAACTTTGTCTCTGTTTTGTTCCCGTGTCAGATTGTACGTTATGTGAAAGGTCATCTTTAGCCTCTATTTTAATGATGATAGTTTTCAGACCAGGAGTATGAATTGGCTGGTCATGTGGATTGTGGATCAGATTGTTCCGAATAGCTGACTTGTTCATCGCCGATCGTTTTACCTTTTGTAAATGGGATAAACATCGGTACCCGTCGCTTATAATCGAGGTATTGCTCTCCAAAGAAGTGTATCAGGTCCCGTTCTTCAAGTTGCAGAGCTACCAGGATATAACCCGTTGCTGCTGCTGCGAATAACAGATGCCCTGTCGTCATAACAGGTGTAGCCCAAAAACCGATGATAAAACCAAGCATAAGTGGATGGCGTATATACTTGTAGTAGCCCGGCTGCATAAACTTGGGGTTTGATACGGGTTTGTTCAGGAGATTTTCGTATATCTGCTGAAGTCCGAACAGATGTGCGTGGCTGATCATGAAGGTGCCGGTCAAAAGGATGAACCACCCGAATGCGAAGATAGCCCTGAGTAAAATCTGCGCCCAATGAATCTGCACACTCCATAGGACCCCACCAATGGGCTGCCATTGCCAAAACAAGAGAATGAGTGCCAGACTGGAAAATAATACATATGTGCTGCGTTCCATAGATTTCGGAACTATGGTGGTCCACCACCTTTTAAAAGCAGGCCGCGCCATAACAGAATGTTGTATAGCGAATACACCAAGAAGTAACGCGTTAATAAGAATGGCCCGGCCAACCGGCCCCGTTGTTCCTGAATCTATTGTTTTGGGAACAACAATCCCTCCGATGAAACCGATGGCGTATAGAAAGACGCCAAAAAACAGTGCATAACAAATTATACCGTACAAGAAGATAAGAAATCTCTTCATTTGTATTCCTCCCATTAAGTTCCCGGTGTTTCCTAGTCACTGATTAGAATCTACAGAAAGGGAGAAAAGGCGTCATGAGACTATGGTCTCATTTTTTATCCTCATTATGTATCAAAAGTCAGACAAAATGGGACCATTGACCTAACCCGGATTATTTGCAATTGCCTAATGCCCATTTCCATTGGTAAAGAACAACATCTTAATGGATACTATCAGAATAAATACCGCAAAAATTTTTCGTAATGTTTCGTCCGATACATTTACCGCCAGTTTTCCACCAAGATAATTCCCGACCAAATATCCGGCTATGACCACCAACGCTACTTTTATATCCATTTCTCCCTGATTGTAATATTGCCATGCAGCAAGAATTCCGATCGGCGGAAGCATTATTGCCAGCGAAGTGCCTTGAGCCAGGTGCTGACTAAAACCCAGAATAAATACCAAAGCAGGGACCAGGATGATTCCCCCGCCTACTCCAGCCAGGCCACCAATGTAACCGGCACACAAACCCACGAGCAAGAGTAACAGGATAGAAAGAGGCGACATCTTTAATAAATCATACTGCATAACAGTAAGCGCACCCATGTTCCTGCGCACGCCCCACCGCCCATACGCCGGAAGGTACGATTTGGATGCCGGGCAATACGCCAGCTACCCATTCCTTCAACACTACACCGGGATCCATATTCATTTTTTGGGCTGCTGCGGCGCTACTCACAGTAAGGGCCATATGACAGGCGCAAAACATTACACCACTGTCCTGCAATTGATTGATGCCTATCTGTACGGGACCTATTCCTGGAGCTTTGAAATCATCCTGGCCCGGCTTCCAGAACGGATTGCGAAGCGATGGTTTCCCGGTAGCCGGATCATTGAATTTGAATGCATCACCCAGATGATATTTATCCCATAATTCGTTGCCGAGGGCAAATGGGATCGCCTCATGCCGCAAAACCACTACCACACTGCAATCTTTAGCTGGGGTGCCGGTCGCTTCATTGGTCATAAGAAAGACTCTGGGCCACGCAAAGGGCATCATACCATTGGGCTCAATTACATCGTACACGATACGGTGTTTGCCCTGGATCTGGTTGAACCAGCTGTCCGGATCTACCGGAGAAGTAAAGACGTCGGTGTGTTTTGTTACAGCCTGTAAGGGTGATGTGAACATAGCTAAACCCATTGCTGCTGCGCCCGTAGATACCGTTTTGATAAATCCACGGCGGGTCAACTGATATTTATTCATGATATTGAAGGGATTTGAAGGTTTTTAGAGTAAAAAAGTTGAATCCTCCTCATTACTCATTATTCCTGGTCTATGTCGAAAAAGTACGGGGGGAATAAAGACATTTCATGTGACCAGAGTCTCATTTTGGGTGAGGCTACTCTTGATGAGGAAAACGGAAATAGGACTTAAGTCCCATTTGAGATTACCTTGTTATGACCAAACCCGGCGTCCCTTGCCCTTACAATGACTTCTGCCCGCCGTTTGACATTTAACTTGCTAAAGATATTGGTGATATGATTTCGAACGGTTTTGGGACTGATATAAAGTTGCCTGGCAATTTCCGCATTACTTTTTCCCTGAGCAATAAGGTCGAGCACATCTTCTTCACGCGGAGTCAGGCAGTAAAAGCCATCACCGGTTTTGTGGACTTTACCGTTGGATGCGTTGGCATTCAAGAAATTATGCAATTCCTCTTTAAAACGACTCCATTCCGGTTCACTTTCTAACAAAATATGATTATTACTAGCCAGCGGAATGAAGCGGGCGCCGGGAATCAGAGAGGCGAGTTCGCGTCCATCCCGGAGCGGAACCATGGCATCACCGGCACAGTGCATGACTAGCGCCGGGCACTTTATTTGTGGGGCTAACTTCGTAACGTCCAGCGTCTGGCTGTTATATAAAAAATGCGAGGCGTTCTCTGGGGTTGAGATCTTCTGTTGGATCTCATTGAACCAATTTCTTTGTTCTTCGCTGGCGTCCGGCATTAATAGCGTGGTGAAAATCTGCCGGAATGCAGGATTATTTCGCCCCCATCCAAGTTTGACCATATTTAATATGCTCGCGTCCAGTTCGATCTGATCCGGACTTCGCTTATGTTCCAGGCGTCCCCGTGCATAGGCTCCGAAGAATACAAGCCGACGAATACGTTCCGGATGTTTGACGGCGTAGGCTACCGCGATAGCTCCTCCCTGGCAGGAACCAAGCAAATCGAATTCTTTAAGCCCGAGAGTATCAACAACGGTTTCCAGATCCGTCACCCATTCATTCAAAGTACTTTTACCAATATCACGATCAGACAGTCCGCAACCCCTTT